>Ga0070658_10000097_pt1 | contig 77127 bp, 82 predicted proteins | sample KBSC13metaG_FD_64664 | JGI IMG/M metagenome (GOLD analysis project Ga0070658, IMG submission 64664) | Corn rhizosphere microbial communities from Kellogg Biological Station, Michigan, USA - KBS C1-3 metaG | ecosystem: Host-associated > Plants > Roots > Rhizosphere > Soil ...
ACATTGACGAAGAAGTTCCAGCGCCAATCGGTGTACTGCGTCAGGATACCACCGAGCAGCACCCCGGCCGCTGCACCGCCACTGGCCACCGCACCCCAGACACTGAGTGCCACATTGCGCTCATGCCCTTCCCGGTATGTTACCAATACGATAGACAGCGCCGCCGGCGACATGAATGCCCCGGCCAGACCCTGGATTGCCCGGAATACAATCAACTGCGTGCCGGATTGGGCCAGCCCATCGGCCAGCGAAGCCAGCGCAAACACCGCTGTTCCCAGCAAGAAGATCTTGCGGCGCCCAAACAGGTCAGCCGCTCGACCGCCGAGCAGCAAAAAGCCGCCAAACGTCAACGTGTAGGCCGTCACAATCCACTGCAGATTGGTCGGCGTCATATGAAAGGCGTGCTGGATCGATGGCAGTGCCACATTCACGATCGACACATCGAGCACCACCATGAACTGTGCCAGTGCCAGCAGAATTAGGATAAGCCAGTGATTGGTCTCTTTGCGCGCAGCCATGTGATTCTCCCTCGGTCACCTAAGTAGTACTATACAGTGTATAGCACCGTTGTGAGACTACCAAGTAGCTTTACGAGTGGCTTCAGCTATCACTTCCGGTGAAACCATATTGAACTCTGCCATATGGCGGCCGTTGGAGACCGTATCATCGGGTACCCAGAAATCGACGACATTACTGCGAAGCGGTACGACAAGGGTGGATCCATATTTGCGGATACTATCGTGCTGTAGCGTTTGAATAGCATCCGCAATAGCGGCGCGGCGCTGCTGATTATACGCATCCCGCTCCATGTCGCCATTTTCGAACACACCCTTAACGTCAATCACATACTGCTGAGGCATATGCTCTCCAATGCCAAACGTCATGCCAGTTTTGGCGACTTCATCGCCGAGCTGCACCCAGGTTGAAGTCTCGCGCAGCGGGATAGCATAGCCATCAGGAGCCTGCTCGAGTGGTGTTTCAGGACTGACGTCGTGAGGTGACGAATAAAAAGTGCGGTCAGTGCCGTACCTTCCCTGCTGGTCAGCATTACCACTGCCAATATTCGCGATGCCGTCATTGATCACTACGCGAGGCACCAAATCCTCGACGGCAGCATCTTTGAGTTGCAGGGCGCCATACTCTGCGCCGCGGCCGTAGGGCGTGGTTTTGATTATTTCAGCAAGGGGGATAGCGATGGTTCCTACTACTTTGTTCACGCCATTACGATAATTGTGGTCATCAAATTGTTCTGACCAGTGCGGCGTCGGCGAGTGCAAACGGTCACCCATGAATGGGAGGTTAGGAGTGTTAAACGTTCCCGTTTCAGCCAGCTGCATCCGCCGGGTTTTCAGGGCGTTTGCCGAGTAGACTTCGCCGAAACTGTTGGTATTGTGAAACAGGAGCTGGCCACCAAAACGCACATCTTCCCAGAACGTCTGTTCAGCCGCTTCAACATTTGCCAGCGGATTATTGCGTACATTATCGACGTATCGGGTTTCACCCATCTTCTCTCCGGCGCGATCAATCATATAGCCTTCCGGCGTAAACAACCCAGACTGCTTAATTTTTGCCTGGATAGCAGCGTGGTTATCGATGACTTTCTGCTTTTCGGTTTGGCTGAGCGTCGTAATACCAACACTTGGTTCCGCGAATAAAACCTCGTTGGCACGGGCAGCCGCCATCAGCTCGGCCCGATGCAGTCTTTTGTTCATAGGATCACTCAGCAGCGACAGCTGAATGCTTGCCAGCACCACGGTAGCTTCCTGGGCGTTCTTAGACCCAGCGCGACCATAGGTCACTACTTGCTCAGTATGCCGCTCGATCTCATCGGGGCGCATCAATCCGCTCTCCAGTATTGCCGTGAGGCTCCGGGCTTTTTCATCTTTTTGAGTCGCGTCCAGCGTTTCGTCGCCGGCCAGCGTATCCTGAATCATGCCATCCAAGTTATTGTTGAGATCGTAGTAACTCTCGACGGATCGTTCCAGCTCCGGCGTCCGTTTGAATGGACAAATCTCAAGTGCCTGCTCCAGCTTGCGGGCTTGCTCGGCCTCTACTTCGTGGGTCTGCCTGACGTCTTCCGGCAACTCCCAGCCAATAGCTGCCGCCTGTTCAACGGGCATTTGTTCCTGTATCGGGTTTGTGAGGGTTTCCATGGCTGGTTTTTGTTTGAGATAACTCTATATAAACATTAGCATAATTTTGCTAAAAAAGCAACAAGAAGTTAGGGCTCATGGCTCTATCTGTTAAAATAGTGGGCATGAGTTCACTTTCTATTGGCATTGTCGGCCTGCCCAATGTCGGCAAGTCCACCCTGTTCAACGCCCTGACGGGCAGTAATATTCTGGCTGCCAATTATCCGTTTGCGACCATCGAGCCGAACACCGGTATTGTGCCAGTGCCGGATGAGCGGTTACAGAAGCTCAGCGAGCTGTACAATGGCGCACCGATTAAGCCCGCGACGGTGACTTTCGTGGACATTGCCGGTCTGGTAGCCGGTGCCAGCGAGGGTGAAGGCCTCGGCAACCAATTCCTGAGCCACATTCGCAGCACGAATGCGATTGTCCAGGTCGTCCGAGCTTTTGATGACCCAAACGTGCTACACGTCGACGACCAGCACGACCCAGCCAAGGACATTGACGTTATCAATACCGAGCTGGTACTGGCCGACCTGCAAACGGTCACAAAACGCATCCCGAAATATGAAAAAGAGGTCAAAGCCAACCCCAAGCTCAAGCCCGTTATGGACCAGTACCACCAGATCAAAGACTGGCTGGACGCCGGTGAACCGCTGTGGAAACACGACGTTGATGCCGAGCTGATCGGTGATTTGCAGCTGCTGACCATGAAGCCGATCGTTTACTTGTTCAACCTCGATGAGGACGGGCTCGGTGACGACGCCCATCAGGCGAAACTGCGCGAGCTGGTTGCGCCAAGTCAGGCATTATTCGTCTGCGCCAAGCTCGAGTCAGAGTTGCAGGCGCTGGACGAAGCCGATGCCGCTGAGATGCTGGAGAGCTACGGCCAGACCGAATCGGGTCTGATTCAGCTGATCCACGCCGCGTACCAGACGCTCGGACTACAGAGCTACCTGACGGCTGGTGACAAAGAAGTCCGCGCTTGGACGATCAAAACCGGCTCCACTGCTCCGCAGGCCGCCGGTGTGATTCACGGTGATTTTGAGCGAGGCTTCATTGCCGCCGATGTCGTCAGCTATCCTGATCTAATCACGGCCGGGTCTTTGCAAAACGCCAAGGCTGCCGGCAAGGTTCGCACCGAAGGCAAAACCTATGTCATGCAGCCTGACGACGTGGTCGAGTTCAAGTTCAACGTTTCAAAGTAAGGACTAGTTGGCCGGGGCTGGTTGCTGACCAGTAGTCGGCAGACTTGTCTGTTGGCTGTGGGCGTGGAATGACGGGCGGCCGAACTTGCGATTGCGCAGCGCCATCGGTAGCTTAGAGTAGGCAATGCTTAACGGATTGATCTCTAGCGGGTTGTGCGTAGTTGCTGGCGCTGGCTCAGGTGCGGCCTGCACTATTGCCTGTTCCTGCTGGCGACGGCCGTAAATTTCCTGCATGCCTTCGGCGTACAACTCTCTCATATCCGGGCTGGCCGCGGTTTCCGGGACGCTCGGACCAGAAGTGACTGCCGGAGCGGCGGCAACTGGCTCGGGAGTATGGAGGTGCTTATCAGGCTCAGCCTTACCGCTCGCTTCTTGTTCGCGGTACTGCTTGAGCAGGCTCTGTGCAAATAGGAAATCGGACAGTTCAGGGCTGGGTTTCGGCAGCTCCGGTACTTCCATCGGCTTGTCGGACTTGCCGAGCAACTGGTCGCGCAACACCTGTTGCTGCTGGTGCTGAGCGATAAGGTAAGCCTGCAATTGCTGGTTGATCTGTTCCAGGTGCTGTTTCTGGTCCTGAACCGACTCACTTTCTTTCTTCTTGCCTTCAGCCATGCCGTGCTGGACGTGGGTGATCAGCTTGCGGAGACGGGGCTGATTGTAGCTCTTGAACTTCAGGTTTTTGGAGCCGGCGCTGATGCTGATGTGGGCACCCAGCAAGCGGTGGCTGTAGTCGAGCTCGTTAATCATGTCGAAGCGCAAGTCTTCAACCGTTAAATAGTTAAGAGGCTTCCTGTCGATAAGCAGTAGCCGCATATCGGTCGCTACCAGCAGCGCGAAGCCTCCTTCATAAATACCGTTGACGCATTCCTGGATCTGCTCATCCGGGATCAAAATGTGGGGCAATTCCTTCACTTCCGTACGTCCCCAGGCGTGGGTGTTGAATTTGAGCCGCTTAAGTTGCTGCTCTACTGATTTAGGACTGACCATTGCTGAACCTCCTTCACCTCTTCCGTCATCATAGTACCTAATTTGGGCTGAGGAGATGGTGAAAATCCTCACTAAAGCGATGCGATTTTCCTCACAAACTTCCTGCTGAAAAGGTATTTGACTTATTCAAATCTCTTCATCATAATATGTATATGTTGGCCACATTACGACAGACGGCAGAATTCGTCGAACTGTTCAAGACCAAGGGAGTCAAGCAAACCTTCCGCAAAGGTGATTTCATCATTCGTCCGGGCGACACGCCGCCGGGCGTTTTTTATATCTATCAGGGGTTGGTGAAGGCCTACGACATCACCAAGTACAACGAAGAGAACCTGCTGATCATGCGCAAGGAAGACGAAATCTTCCCACTGATCTGGGCCATCACCGGCAAAGAGCGACACATTATCTATCAGGCCCTGGCACCGACCATCACCTGGCAAATCAAACGCGAAGTGCTAGTCGACTTCATCGACAAACACCCCGACGCGCTGGCTCCCCTGCTCGATATGACCATCGAAATGTACAAACTGCACGGCGAACGCATCCTCAACCTCGAATACCGCACCGTCCGCGAACGTATCATCTCGTTCCTGCTGACTATGAGTACGCGCTTCGGCAAACCGACCGAGGGCGGTCTGCTGATCGAAGCGCCGCTGCGCCACCAGGATATCGCCAGCTCAATCAACGCCACCCGGGAAACCACTAGCCGCGAACTATCGGCTCTCGAGCGCAAGGGTCTGCTCGAAAACAAACAGTCGCTCATTCTACTCAAAGACATTCCGGCCCTCAAAAAACTGCTCAGCTAATCCTTATTGCCAGTGAAGGACGATGTCCTCGATGGTTTTGACAACCACATCATGGTCCGGCACGTCGTTTTGGTCGTAATAATGGTTGGTGTCCATGTAGTTTTCAAGCACATTCAGACAGTAAATCTCATCGGCCAGAATGTGCATCCGGTCAACCGCCTGGACGCTGGCAAACGGTGCGGCGATAATCAGTTTTTCGTAGTCGATCGGCTTCAGGAACTGGGCCGCCAGGTCGAGCTGGAAGCCGGTTTTCAGTCCATCGGACACCAGGATGATATTGTGCCCACGCAGTAACTTCTTATCAATCAGCCCGCCAGTGCCAAGCAGCTGGTTCATTTCATGCAGTTTATTGAACTTTTCCTGCTCGACGAAACTGAAATAATCGCCCATCATCTCCTCGACTTCACCGCTACTATAGACCGGATTAAAGGCGACATTGCCCTGGGCGGTGATACCGGCAATGGCATTGGGTTCACGAGGCAGCATAATCTCGGCCGACAGCAGCATTGTCAGTACGCAGTGCAACTGGGTCGCCACCTGGATACCCACCATGGCACCGCCGTCACTGAGCACAATGACGGCACAGTTCTCATAGCGATACTTGGGGACCAGTTGACTGGCGAGCATTCGTCCGGCCTGCATGCGTGAGGCAAAATACATAAGACAAGTGTACTACGGCGCGCTAGCTGCCATGGCGCCTTCGACCGCCCGCTCTACCGCCGCAATCTTACTGTAAGTACCGCTGCCCTGCGACATCACCGTGATCACATAGCTGTGGCTGCCATTCACGACCACCGCTGTATCATGCGTCACACCGTCTTCGTTGCCGGTTTTGTTATAGGTTGTGCAACTGGCGCAGCCCGCCGGAATACCGGACCGGTAAGACTGGCGGTTCAGACTGTTCTTCAAAAAGTCAGTCGCCGGCACATCAAACAGCTTGCCCTCATACAGCGCCGCCATGAACCGGGTAGTGTCCTCGGCATCAGTCACCGGCCCGGTTTTGTTGTTCAGATACGTATCAGTAAAACCAGCAGCATGGATCATTTTATCAATGTTCGCCCAGCCAACGTATTCCCCAATCGCTTCGCCACAGCTATTATCCGATAGCCGGATCATCAAATCGACGCAGGTCTGCATGTCTTTGCCGGCAATTTGTGTGCTTGACCACTTATCAAATGCCAGCTTTTTGCTCAGCCCATAGGCAGTGTACAGCTTGTACAAACTGGCCGATGTCATCTGTTGCGAACTATTGTTGCGGTAGAGCCAGGTATGAGTGTTCAGGTCATACATAGCCACGCTCCACAGGGCGGCCGGTGGCTTGCTGATGACACCCTGTACCGCGATACCGATCTGATCGGTTAGAGCTGTTGCCGGGCTAATCGAGGTGGTCGTCGGCGCCGCCAAAGATGCGGCCGGCGTCGGCGTTTCAGTGGTTGTTTGGGCCACCAACTGGGTTTTGGGCTTGGCCTGAATCGCAATCGGATGCCCCCAGTGCGACTTCATGCCCTGGTTGACACCAAGCACCACTAAGCCGGCGACCAGGAGATAGACTCCGACCACGAACTGCGTCGACATAGGCAGCCGCGGCTTGCGGTATACCCCTGTCTGCGCACGATAATACGCATTCACACTTTTTTTCATAACCGTTTATTTTGGCGTTTTTGTTCTCTACGCTAATGCTTATTATAGCGCGTAAATTTGCTTATGCAAGCGGCTTCAAAAGATAGAATCGTTCCTTGTTACCCTTAGAGCCGGCCACTTCAGAATCCGCCTTATTGAGAATCTGGAAATGCTGCAACGCCCACTGCTCAAAATCCTTCAGGATCTCCCGCCGCATCTTGTCATTCTTGATAACCCCGTGGTGCTTGACCGAGCTCTGCCCCGCCTCAAACTGCGGCTTGACCATCACCGCCAACCGCGTGTCGCGGTTGCACAGCTGCCGTACACTCGGCAAAATCTCCCGTAAACTGATAAACGATACATCTGCCACAACCAGATCGATCCGCTCTTTGGTTTTGAAGTTCCGAATGTCGGTCTTTTCGTGCAGTTCAATCTGAGGGTTCTGGCGCAAGCTGGGATGCATCTGATCCGTCCCCAGCTCAACGGCGATCACTTTCCGAGCGCCGTGTTTCAGCGCATACTCGGTGAAACCACCAGTACTACTGCCGACATCAAGCACGGTTTTACCTTCGAACTGCAGATACAAAGCCTCGGCCACACTAGCCAGCTTCAGCGCCGCCCGACTGACGTACTGCTCGGTCACATTCAGCTTAATAACATCGGTCGGCTCGACCATGAAACCCGGCTTTTGCGGCTTCGGCAACTTGCCATTGACCGTCACATGCCCCAACCGAATATAACTCTCAGCCTGTGACCGCGTGCTCACCAGCCCCTGCTTCACCAGCTCGGTATCAAGTCTCGTTTTCATAGGTCTAATACCCGCCGCGCCGGCATTTCAATTAGATCCTCCAGCGCATACTTACTTCGGACTTGGCTATACACCCGCTGGATTGCGAATAGATCACGCTCTGAGTGCGGCTTACCCTTGGCATACTCCCCAGCCCACTGTCGGTACTCGGGCGAACGCTTTGAAGCGCTGGCCATCTTGATAAATTTTTGCTCGATACGTTGATCGTATGCTAATTCACGTCTCGTCAAAGCCGGTCGCGAATAACGCTTGCCACGCTGGCGAGAAAAGAGGTATTCGCCAACATAGGCTAACCCTTCACTGGCAATCATTTCCAAATCGCCCTTGTAGGTATAGCGTTCGGCACGAGCATTATGGATAACTTCATGGACTACCGTGGAGGTGAGATCAAACTCCGTTTTCGGCGTCAGTTCGACGGCCCAAGATGCATCAGTATAGATCCTAAATTTTTTGGTTCCCCAGGCGTGGCCCGCAATATTAGGCTCTGAATTATCAATCAAGCGTTGGACGGTACCAGTTTTCTGTAAATCGTAAGTAATCCCTAATATTTCCAGAGCATCGGTCGCTTCTTCCGCCACAGCTTCAAGTTCAGGCTGTACCTCCCGCCACATCGGCGTCGTCCAACCCCACCCCCTAGCCAATGTAATTTCCGGGCTGGACATACCTAGCCCTTTACGCGCTCGCGGTAGGCGCCGGTAGCGGTATCGACAGAAATAACGTCATCCTGCTTGATGAATGCCGGGACTTTGATCGTGATGCCGGTTTCCAGCGTCGCGTCCTTGGTAATGCTCGAGCTGGTGTCGCCTTTGACGGCATTCTCGGTGTAGGTCACTTTCAGCGGAACGTTCTTCGGCAGTTCGACGTTGATGGCGCGGTCGTTAAAGAACTGCAGCGTGACGATATCACCTTCCTTTAGATAGCCAGCACCATCGCCGACCAGATCGGATGAAACCTCAAACTGATCGAAGGTTTCCTGGTTCATGAAGAAGAAGGTCGTGCCGTCGTTGTAGAGGTACTGCACGTTCTGACTGGTGACGTCTGCTGATTCGAGCTGTTCGTTGCCCTTAAATGTTTTTTCGAGGACTTTGCCGTCGAGCAAACTTTTGATGCGGACATTGACGATCGAACCGCCGCGGCCCATAACCTTCTGATTGTAGTCCACGACGCGGAATGGCTCGCCTTCCCATTGGAAGACAACGCCCTTCTTGAGGTTGGTAATGCTCAATGCCATCTAGTGCCTCCCTAGTTGGTATTAGTTGTTAGCTACGAAAGCCAGCAGACCGATGTGGCGAGCACGCTTGATAGCGGTGCTCAAGCGGCGCTGCTGTGACTCAGTCAGACCGGTCTTCTTGCGGGTTTCAATCTGTCCGTAGACGTTGACGTATCGTTGCAAGGTCTTGAAGTCCTTGTAGTCGAAGAACGCGACATCGGTGCGGTGTTTAAAAATCTTTGCCATTGGTTATCTCCTGATTCCTAGAAAGGAATATCGTCTAAATTAATTGGTTCATCGCCGATGTCTTCGATGACGACGTCATCGGCTTTTTTGCTAGGTGCGGGCCTACTTGGGGCTGGTGCGGATGAACCGCCACCGTAGCTGCTGCCACTTTCGTTCTCGCCGCCTTCGCCGCGAGAGTCGAGGAATGTGACATCGTTTGCCAGGACTTCGACCTTACTGCGCTTCTGGCCATCCTGCTCCCAGGAGCGGGACTGCAGGCGACCCTGTACGAGACAGCGGCGGCCTTTGCTGAGGTACTGCGAAACGCGTTCGGCTAGTGGACCCCAAGCGACACAGTCAATGTAGTCGGTGGCTTCCTGCCAGGCGCCGCCCGCGTCTTTGTAGCTGCGGTTCAGCGCTAAGCTGAAGCTGGTGACATTCTGTCCGGTTGGCGTTTGACGCAGTTCCGGATCGCGTGTCAGGTTACCCATAAGTGTTACTTGATTGAGACTTCGTGCCATGATTGGCTCCTTCCGTTATAAGACATATGTCTTTCAATTAGTTAGTACTGGTAGCCTACGCCCTCGCTCAAACTGCCGTCAAGCAAGTTTAAGCAATATTTAATATTTGGCTATTTTTCTTCGTCTTTTTCGTCGTCGCTGTCGCTGCGGTCACCGCGTTTGGCAGCCTGCTCGGCCTTGAGGGCCTTGGCCGCTTCAGCCTTAGCGATAGCCTTCAGGTCAGGCTTGGTGATCAAGAAACGGATCACTTCGTCGGTAATGTTGAGCGTGCTTTCGATCTTCATCACACCAGTTGGTGGAATCTGAGCGGTGTAAAACACGTACACAGCGTGCTCGTTACCCTTGATGTTGTAGGCCAGCTTGCGCTTGCCCCAGTTGTCGGTTGCAGTCACCTCACCGCCGTTGTCGGCAATGATTTTCTTGACCTTGTCCTCGGCCTTGCTCAGGTCGACTTCCAGATCAGGGTGATACAAGACCGCAATCTCATATTGGTTCATAAAGAACTCCCATTGGTTAAAGCCCATATGCATTTGCTATGAACTGAAGTTGATAGTTGGTCTATTGTACCCTATCCACCCCTGTTAGTCAACTGTCTACGCGGCGGCGTCGAGTCGCTCGCGCAGCAACTTGACGTACGGACTGCGCTGATGACGGTCACCGAGGGCGTCTTTGACCAGATTCGGCGTTTTGACACGGATATCAGGCGCAACGTTGCCACTCTGTTTAGCGATTTCGAAACTGCTCGTGATTGACTCTGTCGCCACGAGTGTCGCCTGGGAAAGTAACCACTGCCCTAGGAAAGCCTGGCGGTATTCGTTCGAGGTATTCATGAACTCATCTATGCGCGAATCTTTGACGTGGGAAATGTCCTGCCGAGCGACATAATTACCGAGGAAGCCACGCACCAGCCCGGGTCGTGGCACGCGTAGTTCATTGCTGCGCCAGAGACGTTCTTTTTCCTCTGGCCGCAAACGCTGGATGACCGGCTCGTAGCCGTTGCAATCGATAGCCAGATCAGGAATGTAGCGAGCCACAGCGAAGACAATGCGACGGAAGATGTCCGCTTCTTCGGTGGGGATTTCTGGGCCGTAAAAGTATTTGTGATAGACGATGTGGTGGTCGTACCAGTCGACGCGCTGGACGCGGGAGTTACGCAAAGCCTCACCCGACGGGGTAGCCAGTAATGGCGACCGTGAGGGATGCCAGGCATGGTTATCATCAGCTAGTTGATAATTGTTAGCCGGTAAGGGGTACTCAGGTGGCACCATGACATATGGTAGTCCTGAAAGCTCATCGACGGGCGTTATGAGCGGAGGGTCGGCGTCGAAATAATCGCGACGCTCGCGCAAAAGAAAACTCCCGGCGTAAACGCCGGGAGTTTCTGCAAGGTGCGAGCAGTTTAGAGTCGCTGCGAGAGGACCTGGTGGGGTCACAAACTCCGTGGACACTGCCTGCCTCCTTTTCCACACATTTTTGTTCTTATGTACATAGTAAGAATTCTTACAGGCATTGGCAACCGGTTATGCACAGCTTTAGCACGTTGTATCTGTTAGATATCGCCGTCGAAACCGGCGTCTTCGTCGCTCGTGCTACCACCACCGCCAAAGACTTCGTCGAGCGAGCTGACCAGGACTTCACGCGGACGGGAGCCATCAGCGGCACCGATGATACCCTGCTCTTCCATTTGTTCGATGACGCGGGCGGCACGGCCGTAGCCGATGCGCAGGCGGCGCTGCAGGAGTGAGGTAGAGGCTTTCTTGTTCTCGATGACTACGCGCACGGCGTCGCGGAACATGTCCTCGTCAGCGTCACCGCCGCCGCCCATTTCCATGACATTACCACCCTTGCCGCCAATCTGGACTGGCTGGCTAATAATCTCGTCGTTATAGTCCGGTGCGCGCTGCATACGGATGAAATCAGTGACTTTGGCAGTTTCGCCGTCTTCGATCAGGGCGGCCTGGACACGAACCGGCTTGGCCATATCGGAGGTCAGCAGCAGCATATCACCACGGCCCAGAAGCTTCTCTGCCCCCATTTGGTCGATAATAGTACGGGAGTCGATCTGGCTGGCGACCGTGAAGGCGATACGGGCCGGCACGTTGGCCTTGATAAGACCGGTAATGACGTCGACCGACGGACGCTGTGTAGCCAGGACCAGGTGGATGCCGGCGGCACGGGCTTTCTGGGCCAGACGGACGATCAGGGCTTCGACATCGCGGGCGGCCATCATCATCAGGTCGGCCAGCTCGTCGATGACGATGACGATGTAGGGCATGCCCTCTTCCTGCTTCAGATTATTGTATTCACCGATGTTACGTTTGCCTACTTCGGCCATTTGCTTGAGGCGGCGCTCCATTTCGGCAACTGCCCACTTGAGGGCTGATATACACTTCTCCGGGTCGTTAATGACTGGCGTCAGCAGGTGTGGCATGTCGTTATACGGTGCCATTTCAACCTGCTTCGGGTCGACCAGGATGAGCTTCAAGTCAGACGGTGAGTTGCGGTACAGCAGGCTGGTCAGGAAGGTGTTAATCATAACCGACTTACCGGAACCGGTTTGACCGGCGACCAGCATGTGGGGCATTTTCGCCAGGTCGGCGACAATAGCCTTGCCGGCAATGTCCTTACCGATGACGAAGCTCAGCGGACCGCTCGATTCACCCCATTCTTTGGAATTCAGCAGGCTGGAGACGCGGACAGTGGCGGCTTTGACGTTCGGCACTTCGATACCGACGGCGCGTTTGCCGGGGATCGGCGCTTCCATACGGATGGAGTGGGCAGCCAGATCGAGCGCCAGGTTGTTTTCGAGGGCGGTAATCTTGGTCAGCTTGACGTCCGATGGCGGTTTCAGCGTATATTGCGTAACCCGCGGTCCTATATTGGCGCCTTCCATTTCGACGTTGATCTTGAAGTTAGCGAAGGTATCGTGGATGATCTTGGCGTTGCCGTTGACGTCACCGGCGTCAGCTTTGTCCTGCTTCTGGTTCAACAGACTCACTGATGGGAACTGCCAGTCAGGATCGCTGGCAGCTGTCAGGGCGGCGTGGTTTTCGCTGGCCGTCAGTTTCTGGGCCGTGTTCTTCATGCTAGCGATGCGCGATGGTTCTTTGGTGGCGGCGCTGCTGGTCTCAACCGGAATGTCACCACTGTTAATCTGGAAACCGGCCTGGGCTGAAGCCTTAGCCTTGAGGGCGCCGAGGTCGCTCTCCTCTTCCTCGCTGTGCTGGCGCTTGAACAAGCCGATAAGCCACATGAGCGCATCTTTGGGCGAAACGCCGAAGGAGTACAGCCCGGCCAGAATCGTAATAATAAAGAACAGCAGGCTGGCTGGGATTTTGTCGAGGGCACCGAGGATACCGTCACCGACGACGCGACCAACCGCCCCGCCGTGACCGCCCTTCCAGACGTGATTCATGTCGCGTGAGACGAAGGCGACGTTAGCCCAGGCTGCGGCTGCCGTTAGCATGACGACCATACTGATCAGTTTACTGAGTGGAATGCGCTTCTCTTCGGACGCAAATTTGATAACACCCCAGTACGCCAAAGCTACTGGCACCAGATAGGCCATCCAGCCAAAGGTCCAGTAGGCACCGTGGAAGAGATTGATCGGCAGTGCGCCACCGGTACCAAAGCCACCGATCATCATAAACACTGCCAGCAGGATCAGGACGATCGCGCCAGCATACGCCCAAAACGGCGAGCGCTCGGATGCTACCGGCTCAGGTGTTTTTTTACTTTTGGTGGATTTTTTCTTTTGTGCCATTACGTTTTGCTTATTATAACCGCTTTGCTAACTCTGGTCTAGCTCCTGCTTACGCTTCTCCAGGAAGTCGTACACCGCCTGCTTATTCCGAAGGTCTTGTACTCGTTCAGGCTGGTCGGGGTTCAGAACCAAATCTGCTGAAAGAAAAGTGATTGAGGTGGCGAGATCGCGCAACTCTGGATCATGAATAGTTTGCTCGATTTCAGCCAAACGGAGATCACGAAATCCAGCCACTACTTCCTCAAGCGGGAGGTCGGCAGCATCGATGCCATTATTGTCTGGGGTGAATTCGGTCATGGGTTTACTATAGCAAAAAATACAGCAATTGTCAATAGAGGCATGAGCGGTTTGAACTCTGTACTAACGGTGGTGGAGCTGGTGGGCGGGAGCGCCGAATGGCACTGTCGGCACACTGCTACCGAGGGAAGCTTTGTAGAGCTGGTGGCGGCCGTGATGGCGGATGATCAGGAAGATGGCCAAACCGGAGAGCAGCAACGCCCCGACCGCCCCGGCAATCAGCGGCAGCAGTTGCAGATCGCGGGCTTCGCGGCCGGCGGCGATATTGGCTTCGGCGCGGGTCTGGAAGCTGTTGAGCGACGGGTGCTGCGGATACAGCGCGCGGACCTGCTCGAATAGTGTCAGGGCTTTTTTGTAGTGGGCGCTGTCGAAGGCAGCGATGGCTTGCTGCCAGATTGTCTGGGTTTGGCTGGTGGTACTGAAATGCACACCGGCCTGGGTGGCCAGCGCCTGGAGATCGGCAATGTCGCGCACGTAGTTAAAGGTGCCGTCGCCGGTGCCACTGCCGTCGATGGTATAGGTGGCGATACCGACCACGTGGCCGCTGTCAGAGAAGACCGGGCCGCCGGAGTTACCATGGCCGATGGTAGTGTCGGTTTCGATCAGGCGGCGGTTGTCGCCATTGGCCTCTTTGATAGCCGAGACTTTGCCTGAGGTTAGCGTGACTTCGGAGACGTCTTTGGCGACGATGACGTTCTGGCTGGCGGCTACCGGGTAGCCGAGGATACTGATATTGCTACCTTGCGAGACCTCGTCGAGTTCGCCGAGGCTGACCACTGGGTAATTGCTGCCCTCGACTTTGAGCAGCGCGACATCGGAGCTGCGATACTTCACCAGACCGTCGAATTTGCGGTAATCGCTGGCCAGCTGCTTGGCGGCGATAATGTCATTGTCGGCCACCCAGTGCTGGCGGGCTTGGGTCATCGAGACCAGTTTGGTGAGATCGGGATCCTTGCTGTCGAGACCGACAAGCAGGTTTTGGACAGCATTAGTGACGACGAAGTCGCTGTCCGGCAGATTGTAAACGGCGTCAAAAATCGTGTCGAGCAGCTTATTGTTGTCGGTCATAGCAGCCAAGTCTTCCAGGTTGAGGTGAGCAGCTTTGGCCAGACTGACCAGTTTGCTGCCATCGCCGGCGACGGCTTCGTTGTAGGCGGCCTGGATCACCAGATCTTTCGGGCTGTCGGTAGCGACATGGCCATTGGTAGCGATAACACCGTCGCTACCGATGAAAAAGCCCGAACCGGTCACGCCGTCGCAGGCGTTTTTGACGACGATGTCGGCCAGTTGGATGTCCATGCAGTAAGCGTTATAAATCTTAACCACGGCCGGCGCGTACAGCGCGCTGATACCTTCTGAACCGAGGCTATCGGCGGCCGAGGCATCACTGAAAAGCAGTTGATTGAGGAGGTTCGTCGTCTGGTGCAGGCGCGCCTGCTCGGGACTGCCCTGCTCCTGGTAAATACTGGTGGCCGGTACCAGGGCGAAGCTGTGCACCAAGGCATCGATATCCTCATCGCTGATAGCACTGCCGAACTGGTTGCCGCTGCGGATCAGCAGCGTCTGTCCCTGCACCGTCGCTTGATAGGTCACGAAGTGTGAAGTCAGGATCGGGCCCAGGTCACTGGCCGGTTTGACGATCCAGTTGGTGCGCACAAAATTGATACCATGCACCGTGACCTGTTGGCTATCGACGGCCACCTGGCCCGGAATGCGGTTGATGGTCGCACCGCTGCCGTACTCAACGCTCAGCCAGCTGGTAGTATTACTGAACGGAATAATGGCTTTGTTGGTCAGCACAACCGAGGAGTATGGCCGACTCTGCGTCAGATCACTGCCAGTATAAAACTGGTCGATGCTACCAGTGTAGCCGATGCCGGTATAGCGCTGCGGATCGAAGCTGAAGCTAAAGCCGTAGCTTGAATTCACGGCCTGCGCAGTGGCAACTGGACGACGCACCAGACTGGCCATGAAATTGCGACCTTCAATCTGACCAGCGTTCATTTGCACCTGTAGACTGACCGCTAAACCGAAGAGCACGAAAGCGGCGCCGAACATCGTCAAAAGCAGCGCGTAATGCCGCTTGCGGTAGGGGCGCGCGTGCCTGGGATGAAGAACCACCCGTTTTTTGACCTGTTTTTGCTGTTTCACACCGGTGTATTTCCACTAACAGCATACCGCTTATGCGGTAAAAAGTCTAACTAGTCAGTTCTAGCGTCTTGGGTGAGGAGGCGAGCCCGCATTTCCTGGAAGCGCTGCTGTTGTTCGGCGGCAATTTCTTCAGGGGTTTTCTGCTTGGGTTCGGGCTGGCCTGGCTTGGCTGGCTTGTCGCCGGCCTGCTTGCCTGCACCGCCACCGGAGATAACGTTGACGACCGGGATGACAATCGGACTGCGTTGGGTTTGCTCGAACAGGAAGTGCGTGACATGGTCCTTGAGCTCGGCCTTGAAGCGGTCGAGGTCGATGCGCTTGAAGCGTTGCTGGACGGCGCGCTTCAGTTCCATACGGAAGCCATTCATCAGCTCCTCGTTGTCGCGCATGTAGATGAAGCCGCGGCTGATGATGTCCGGGCTAGTGAGCAAATTGCCGGACTTCTTGTCGATGGTCAGGACGACAGCCACCAGGCCCTCTTCAGCCAGCAGAACACGGTCCTTGACGACGACATTGCTGACGACGGCGCCGGTCTGGTCAACCAGGACGGTACCGTGCGGCACTTCGCCGATGACTTCCATTTTGTCAGGGGTCAGGGCGATGACTTCACCGTTCTCAACCATCAGCGTGTTGGCGCGCGGGATGCCGTGCTCGATAGCGATATCGACGTGGTATTTCTTGGCGGTGTAGTCGCCGTAAATCGGGATGAAGAACTTCGGCTTAGTCATATTGATCATGTCAGCGTACTCGTCGCGTGAGGCGTGGCCGGAAACGTGTAGTGGGCCGATGCCATCGAGCTCACGGGTTTCGTGGCGGTAGACGTGGACACCCTTTTTGAGGAGGTCGTCGACCATGGCGCGGATCTTGGCGTCGTTACCGGAGTATGGGATTGGCGTACTACTGAGCACGACAGTGTCCTGCTCTTTGAGCTTGACGTGGCGGTGCTCGCCGTTCGACATGCGCTGGAGAGCTGACGACGGCTCACCCTGCGAACCGGTACAGACCACGACCAGGTCGGTATCTTTCATAGTTGCAGCACTGGCGATTGGTACGAAGGTGCCCTTCGGGATGCGCACGAAGCCGTTTCGTACGGCCATTTCCAGCGTCGAAACCATTGAGCGACCATCCATGGCAACTTTCTTGTTGTGGTGGACAGCGGCATTGATGATCATCTGGACGCGGTTCATGTTGGTCGAAAACAGACCGACGAAGATGCGGCCCGGGGCGTTATCCATAATGTCGATAAAGGTCTGCTCGATGGTACTTTCAGATGGCGTGCGACCGAGACGTTCAGTCGTCGTCGATTCGGACAGCAGTGCCAGGACGCCCTCGTTACCGAGTTCGGTCAGGCGCTCAATGTCAGAACGCTCGTGGTCGAGCGGGTTAGGGTCGAGACGGAAGTCACCAGTGTTAATTAAGCGGCCAACCGGCGTATCAAGCACGATACAGGTCGAGCCCGGGATAGAGTGCGTGATACGCACTAGTTCCACGAAAAAGGCGCCGACTTTGAGGCGTTCGTGGGTGTTTTCGTTCATAGTGACGGTCTTCAGTTCGAAGCCCTCAGGCATTGGCAGACCGAAGTTCTCAAAGATTTCTTCGACGCGGCCAATAGTAAACCGTGAGCCGTAAATCGGCGCCGGGAACATCGGTACGATGTGCGGCAAACCACCGATGTGGTCAAGGTGACCGTGGGTGATGACGTAGGCCCGCAACTTGTGGCGGATCTGCTCGAGGTAGGCCGTGTCAGCAATACCGTAGTTGATACCGGGCAAGTCAACACCCAAGTCGTTACCACAGTCCATGATGACGGCGTCATCCATGTACTCGACAAGTATCATGTTCTTGGAGCCACCGCCGTCCATGCCACCGAGGCCGATGACCTTGAGGCGTGGGCTGTCGTCGATGAAGTTAGCCCGCTTCGGCTGCGGTGAATTTTCAGCCGTCAGGTACTGGTTAGCGATGCGCTGGGCATCGGCCTGAATGCGGCGCTGGGCGCGCACGGCCTGGCCACGGGAAGTCGTCAGACTGCTGCCGGCGATAGCTGGTGATTTCTGGCCACCGCCATTGCCGCGACTGCCACCGCGACCGCGTCCACCGCCCTGCTTAGCAGGCTTAGCGCCATCTTTTGGCTTGTTGTTTTGACGACCACCACCGCGCGGCTTGTTGTCCGACTGCAAAGGCTTTAATTCGTCTGGGTTAAATGTTTCCATTGGTTCTCCTTTTTCTATTTAGAAGAGAATTTACTTAATTTTCTTGATAATTGCTGGGATGAGGCTGAAGTCATCGATCAGCGTCTGCCGCTGCAGCGGGTTATACAGCGCTGCGGCCGGATGGAATAGCGGCAGGATGACGACGGCAAGTGTGTCATCAGAGTCCCCTTTGAGACTCAGTTTGACACGCTTGGGTTCACCGTGGACCTTGCTAATTTGTAGATCCGGTAAGAAGCAATTCATGCTGTGACGTCCGAGCGTCACTACCACTTTGGGCTGAATAACTTCTAACTGGCGCTGCAAATACGGGAGAAATGCTTTCTTCTCTTCAGGAGATGGATCGCGGTTGTCGGGTGGCCGATACTTCACGATGTTGGTGATGTATATATCTTCCCTTTTCATGCCGATCATTTCAAGCATTTCATTCAGGAACTTGCCGCTGGCGCCGACAAACGGCTTGCCCTGCACATCCTCCTGCCTACCCGGCGCCTCACCGATAAATACGATCTCGGCCTCCGGATTCCCCTCTCCAAACACGAGCTGCGTGGCACCGGCTTTGAGTTCCGGCGTCACGTCATCATCGATAATTGCCTGGACAATTGTATCGAGCTCGGTCTGATTACTCATCACGTCCTTTGTGGGCGAAGGTGTTGGCGAATTTGAAGAAGTTCTGCAGGAAGCCGATCAGCATGATCAGCGTCAGCAGGTACCAAAGGATGTTGCCATGGCCGATCGCCAGAGCCATGAACACAATTGCGAGTACTGCTTCTACCAGGGAGAAAACCAGGTAACCGCGACGGGTTTTGTGGAATTTATCGGCACCCTGGAGCATTAGTTGTTCGACTCCCCTTGCTCGCGGGCAGCGGCTTTCATGCTGAGCTGCAGGCGGCCGCGGTCGTCGATGGCGACGAGCTTTACGGTGACCAGCTGGCCTTCCTTCAGGACGTCGCTGACGCGCTCAACGCGCTGCTCAGAAATCTCCGAGACGTGGACCAGGCCGTCTTTGCCAGGCATGATGTTCACGAAAGCACCGAAGTCCATGACACTGACAACCGGGCGGTTCTCATAGATGGTGCCGACTTCCGGGTCCATAGCAATGCTCTTGATCCAGTCGATAGCCGCCTGAATGCTGGCGCCGTCTGGGCTGGCAATCATGACCGTACCGTCATCCTGGATGTCGATCTGGGTGTTGGTTTCAGCGGTAATCTTCTGGATGGTTTCACCGCCCTTACCGATGATCTCGCGGATCTTGTCGGGGTTGATCTTGATACTCTCGACGCGTGGCGCGTACGGACTGAGTTCCCCCCGTGGTTCAGCGATGGTGGTCAGCATGTGCTCCAAGATGTGGGCGCGGCCTTCCTTGCCCTGCATCAGCGCCTGGCGCAGAACATCAACCGGCAGACCGTGAACCTTCATGTCCATCTGCAGCGCGGTAATACCCTTGCTGGTACCGGCGGTTTTGAAGTCCATGTCACCGGCAAAGTCTTCAGCATCAGCGATGTCGCTGAGGATCAGCGGCTTGTCGCCGTCCATGATCAGACCCATGGCGATACCGGAAACCGGTGCTTTCAGCGGTACACCGGCGTCCATCAGCGCCAAACAGCTGCTGCAGGTCGCAGCCATCGAGGTTGAGCCGTTCTGGCTCATGATTTCGGTGACACTGCGGATAGCGTATGGGAAGTCGGCTTCGGATGGGATAACAGATTGCAGAGCGCGCTCAGCCAGGTAGCTGTGGCCGATTTCGCGGCGGCCTGGTGAGCCAAGACGCTTGATCTCACCAACGGTGTAACCAGGAGCGTTGTAGTGGTGCATGTAGCGCTTCTCGCCTTCGCGCTCCATAGTGTCGATGCTCTGGGCGTAGCTCAGCGGCGCCAAGGTAACGATGTTCATACCCTGCGTCATACCGCGGGTGAATAGGCTCGAACCGTGGGCCCGCGGCAGGATGCCAACTTCGGAGCTCAGGGGACGGACTTCGGTGAACTTACGGCCGTCAGGACGGACGCCGTCCTTGGTGATTCCCTTACGGACGTCCTTGTGGACGGCCAGCGTGAAGGCGTCATCATAGGTAGACTTGTCGATGGAGTACTCTTCGCCGAGTTTTTCCTCAAAGTAAGCGTGCATTTCATCGCGCAGCGTGGCGATCATGACATTGCGTTCCGGGTACGGCTTGCGCAGGTCTTCGGTCAGCTTGTCCTGGGTCCAGTCATCGACGGCTTTCTGAATGTCTTCGTTGGGCAGATCGAGCTCGAACTCCTGCTTCTTGACGTCGAGCTTCTTGGCCAATTCTTCCTGCAGCGCAATTGCCGGCTGCATGGCTTTCTGAGCGAACTCAATCGCTTCGATGACGGCTTCTTCAGTAACTTCGTGAGCCCCGGCTTCAACCATCATGACGCCGTCTTTGGTACCGGCAACAACCAGGTCGAGTCCACCGGCTTCCAGCTGTTCGGCGCTCAGAAAAGCAGCTAGTTTGCCGTCTTCCCCATAGCCAATGCGCAGGCCGGCAACCGGACCGTCATATGGCGCGCCAGTCAGCATAAATGCAGCGCTCATAGCAATCATAGCGATCATGTCCGGGCGGAAGCTCGGATCCATGCTCAGCACAGTCGCAACACCCTGGACTTCGTGGCGGTAACCCTTCGGCCACAGCGGTCGGATCGGGCGGTCGATCAGACGACCAATCAGGATAGCCTCGTCAGATGGGCGACCTTCGCGCTTGATGTAGCGTGAGCCACTGATCTTGCCGGCGGCGTAGAAACGCTCTTCATAATCGATACTCAGCGGGAAATAATCGAAGCCGCTGAGGCGGTTCGGGCTAACCATAGCCGTGCCAAGCACGACAGTGTCCCCGTAGCGAACCGTGACACTGGCCGTACTGCGGAAGCCGACGCGGCCGACTTCAAGCGTCAGAGTGCGACCGCAAAAATCGGTCTCAACCGTAACAATATCTTTACCGAAAGGGTTAATAGTTTCAGGCATGTCTACCTCTAGTTTCTGGTAAGTGACGAGGTTCAAGTTCCTTACGGCTGCGCGGCCAAAGGGACCTGTGCTCCGTCACTTTCCGTTTAAATTTGCAATGTGCGCAGGCAGGATCCCTCGACGGCGTCGAGAGACCTGTGTCTAGGCACTAGCGGCGAATGCCAAGCTTCTGGATCAGAGCCAGGTAAGCCTGAGAGTCGCGGGCAGCGATGTAACGCAGCAGGCGGCGGCGCTTGCCAACCATCTGCAGCAGACCACGGCGAGCCATGTAATCGTGCTTATTCACCTTGAGGTGCTCAGTCAATTCCTTGATGCGCTCAGTCAGCACAGCAACCTGTGCGCTCGAACCACCCGTGTCTTTGTCGTGTACCTGCGTGCTCTTGATGGCAGCAGTCTTCTTGTCGGTCGAAATCATTCGTATCCTGTCATTACTTGTTAATAGATGATGGCGTTAGGCACCATTTTAACAGATCAGCACCCCTATTGCAACCGTGACCTATTGCTTACGTCGTGCATCGAGTCGAGCCTTGAGCATAGCCTTCTGACCAGGAGTGAATCCTTCTGCTTTTACTGAACCATATTTGTACAGGCCTCTGTCACCCAACAATCCATCCGTATCAAGCTCTTCGATAACTGCTTTTAACGTCTTTGGCGCTACATGCAATTCTTTGAATAATTGCTCGAAGGAAAGCACATCTTCGGGTGGCCGTGGAGTAAGACGACCGGACTCCTCTAGCCATTGGCTTATCATTTCCTGTTGGTTAGGGGAAAAAGCATTTCGGGAGCGCACTCCCATAATGCGCTTTTCTATCACGCCTAAGCTCTCACCAAGCTCATCTATGGCCGCATTAACAGATACGTCAGAAATCCCATAACTTTTCGCTATGCCAGAAACAGATCTGTAATCATCGGGTGCAACTTCAGCGAACAGATCATTATCTTTGAGGTATTCTGCGATTTTTTGCTGATCTTCTACACCGTACACTATTGCAGGCGTCGCTCTTACCTTTGCTCTTATACCAGATGATGTCAGATTGAGTTCTTCAATAGCACGTGCGACTGCACCCTGAGATACCTGTAACTGGCGCGAAATAGCTTTTGAGCTTAAAAAGCCTTCTGGTGCTGGTGGCAAAAGAGAGCCTTCATCTTGCAGCTTTTGCTCAATAATAGATTGCTGCTCCATTGAAAGTCCATTGAAAGGCGCACCTGAATCACGCTTACCATCTACGATACGAGGCCGGAACCGCCCAATATTCCCGACTTCCTCAGGGTATTGCTGCACGACACGATCCACGACGTTATTTGAAATTCCTAAACGTTTCGCCAGTCCATTGACACTCACATACCCTTCCGGTGCCTCAGGTACTAATGAGCGCTTTCCTGCCAAGGCGTCCCAAATTTTATTTTGTTCCCATGGGTCATAGCCAGGTACAGGTTTCCCTGTGCCAAATCGGTAGTAGTTAGTTGAATCTAAATCAGAACCGAGTTCGTCGATCAGAGCCTTTAGAGCCGTTTTGCCAACATCAAATGCTTCACTAATGCCTGCTCGTGACAGGACCATTTCAGGTGGTTTTGGGACAAGACTCAGTTTTTGCCTGCGTTGCTCTACATCCTGACCAATCGCATCCCGACCAGGGTTTTCAATAGAGGCAACCATTTTTGAGACAAAGTTTTCGCTATAGCGCATGCTTCGACCTACTGATGGATGAGTATCGATCATCAGGTCGAGGTCAGACTTGGTCATTTTGTGAATATCCTGACCGTTATAGCCGAGATCGGCTAGTTGTTTCGTATCGAAAATAAAACTGGCGTTTCCTTCTTCATCACAAATCAGCAACGTTCGTTCGAGTGCATAAACATCCAAACGATAATAACTGGTGTTTCGCATCATATTAGGTAGGACTTCGCCTTCGGTCAATTCAAAGGATTCAGGATCATCCAGGTTTACATCGAAGGCCTGCTGGAGAATGAACAGCGTGGTCTTAAGTCGAGGTATTATTTGGGCCGGCATCATTTCACCGCTTCCGGGTTGGATGCCAGAACCGTGTGGATCGGTTGGGACTAGGACATTACCGCTATGGTGAGCATGCGTTATGACAGCATCCAAATGCTGAATTTCGGTTGCCTTATCTGATAAGTGATCTAGTAGTTGATTTACATTGCCGAGGCCAAAATACTGCGTTGCAGCGTCTTGCGTCACCCCGTCACGAGTACTTTCAGCGCCAGATATTGCCACGTATTCGTCCTCTGCGTTTTCTACTACTCCGATGAGTTGCTCAAGGGCTTGATCAGCATAGCGATCGATGTTCTCCGGTCGTAATGGCTGCGTCAGGATAGCCTGAATCTGTGATTGATAATCGTGCTGCGGAGAAGGTGCTGATTCGTGAGGCTGAACCATAAGCGTATTATACCTGAAATATGCAAATTTAGCAATAGCAGTTTGGAGTAAGTACTACTGGAAGCTCGCCCGTCGAAGCTCCGATTGTTCCAAATCATGAATTTGATCGAGATCGCTTAATGTCCGGCCACCAAGCCACGCCCCAGCTATAAAGCCCAAAACCGCTGCGCCAACGCGCGCTGGCGAACTATTTGGTGTTATCGTGACCGCTTCGTACAACCCCATACCGAGGCAAGCTGCCGTACCGAGTAAGTCACTGATCAGCTCTTCGTAACCCCTGTTAATTTCGGGGGTGCGAAGCGCGCGGTCTAGTTCATCTGCCATAAAAGTGACTCGAGATTGTCGGCTGACAGCTGATCTTTGCTGCTGGCGTCCTCAATTTTGTATGCACCGACGGTCGTGCGGCGGAGCGCGGTGGTATATGCGCCTGTGCTGAGTACTTCGCCGAGATCTTCGACCAGCGTCCGAATGTAGGTGCCGGAAGACACATGGGCGATGAGCTTGGCTTCGGGATAAACGTAATCGACCAATTCCACCGAGTGGATGGTTACAGGACGGGGTTCGATCGCGACTTCCTTACCCTCCCGGGCGAGTTTATACGCCCGAACACCGTCGATTTTGATGGCCGAATAGGCAGGCGGTACTTGCATGATCTGTCCGGTGAACTGCGGCAGCGCGGCTTCGATGTCCGCGCGGCTCGGTTCGGGCCCCACAACAGGGGTAATTTCGCCTTCTGGATCGCCTGTGGTGCTGACGGCGCCGAGGCGCATGGTGATCTCGTAGGTCTTGTCGAGCTTCGCCAGCTCCCCTGCCCGGCGGGTATATTCCTTGCCGACCAGCAGGACGAGCAAACCAGTGGCGAAGGGATCAAGTGTGCCGGTGTGGCCGACTTTGCAGTTTTTGGGCTTCTTACCCTCGACATTTGCTACGATGCGGCGCACGTAATTGACGACGTCGAATGACGTCCACTCGGCGGGTTTATCGATGAGAAGCAGGCCTTGCATGGCCTCTAGTGTAACACTTTAGGCGGCTGGAGGTGTCGGTGGGGTTGGTGGCGTGCCAAAATTGAACGGAATCGGTGGTGGCACGGGTGGTGCAGCGTTCGGGTCGACGACAGCCGGACCGGCTGGTGGTTGCGTGCCAGGAACTGGCATGCCAGACTCAGGGGTCAGACCAAAAGCTGTGGGGTCAAAGGCTACCGAAACATCGGTGCCGGGAGTCAGCGTGCTCGGTGGTACCGGCAGTGCCGGAATATCATTGGGTAATTCAGATAGCTCCGCCGGAGTAGCCGGCGCGGGCACCGTCGGTAACTCCGGCACTGGAGCGGCATGCAAACTATCGGCCATCGGTGTGGCATTAAGGGCCTGGACTGGTGGCAGTGATGGGTCGGGGGTGCTGTTGAGGGCTTTTAGAACTTCGTCGCGGGCAGCATCGAGGCCGACATCGGCTGGATGTTCTTCGGCTTTCACAGAGGTTTCAATGTCATTCAAGGTCTGGGGTGCGACTGGCTCGGCGGGTACCGGTGGCAGTGGCGGTAGCTCGGGCAAAGCTGGCAATTCCGGCAGCTCAGACACTGGCTGGAGTTCTGGAGTTGGCAGTGGTGCAAGTGGTTCGCCGCGGGTCAGCAAGCCATCTTGTTGAGGGGTTTGGCTGAACGGATCACTGGTGCCTTCGAGCTGCTCAACCTGTGAGTTAGCGGTCAGTTGGCCGCCCAGTGTTGGCGGTTCGGTAATAAGCTTCGAGCCACCAGAAATATGGTCGGCTGGCTCGGTCTCAGCCTCCGGCTCAGGTGCAGTCTCAGGCTCCAATTCAGGCAACATGAATTCTGGTTCAGCTTCGGGTGTTTCCTCATGGGAGATTTGTAATGATGGCTCTTCATCCTTGGGTGCTTCAGCTTCAGGCTCGGCGGGTTCATCAGCCGACTCGTCCAGCTTCAGGTCTTCCGGCTTCCAGTCATCATTCACCTGCTCGGCGGGGGTACTATCGGCGACAGGCTGCGCCAGTTGGGCGGCCACCAATTGCTGGTTTGCACCGGCGGCCATCAACATGGCGCTAGCAGTCATAACTTCCGGTGAGGTCTTGTCATTACTGAAGCGCTCTGTCTCGGCAACGATACCGGTGAGTAGCGCGGTGGCAATCTGGTTATCAACCAGCTCTTTGCCCATCGCTTCGGCCAGATTGGTGATCATTTCACTCAGTGAGCTGGCTTTGGGGTTTTGCCAATGAATGCTCCCCAGGTCGCCTTCAGCACTGAGGTTCACGGTCGCAACCGTGGCATCGTGTAGGATGCGGCCATGCTGGACGATTGCCTGATCGAGATCCTGCTGCTGCGTAACACCGAGGGCTACGACGACATCAACGTTGAAATCGCCCTGGCTGAACTCGAGGTCATCCTGGCTAATCGACGTCTTGTACGGTGTAATAAAAATGCGGACGACATCATCCTCTACCTTGTAGCGCAGCTTGTCGGCCTTGCTCTTGTCGAGGGCAATGATGAAATCGCGCAACGAGTCGGTTGTCTGTTCAATGGTGTCTTCCGGCTTCAAAAAGTCCAGCGTCGAGGGCACCTGGCCGCTAAATACAGCGGCGGCGTGCTTGCCTGTCTTATTGAGCAGCAGCGTCAAACCGATGAGCGCCGCCAGTTGATCCACCGACGGATCATGGCTAACCGTCACCAGCACGTAATTGGCGGTTTTGAGCTTGTCGGCTAACTGTTTTTGGGCGTCATTCATAGTTTTGTTTGATTTTTGTGTGGAACTTTGTCCTTAAAATATCATAGTGCTTACGGCTTGTCGAGAGCCAATCTGTTAGCGGCTTTACAAAACGACAACACGCCGCTATAGTGAACTTCGAGCTTTAAATAACCATAAAAGGAATCAATCTCATGCCAATTATCAAATCCGCTAAAAAGCGCGTCAAAGTTGCCAAAAAAGCAGCTGTCCGCAACAGCAAAACCAAGCGCAGCCTGAAGAGCGCGCTGAAGGCTTTCGTCCGTAAGCCAAGTGCCAGCGGCCACAGCGCCGCCCAGAGCAACATCGACAAGGCTGCCAAAAAAGGCGTCGTTCACAAGAACAAAGCCGCCCGCATGAAGAAGCAGGCCGCTGCCAAAGCCAAAGCTGCCGGCGTCAAGCCAACCGCTACCAAGAAAGCCGCTGCTAAGCCAGCTGCTGCCAAAAAAGCCGCACCAGCCAAGAAGCCAGCTGCAAAGAAACCAGCAGCCAAAAAAGCTCCAGCTAAGAAGAAATAGTTAGTTTCAACAAGTAATTCTGCAGCGCCTCATCGAGATCGAGGGCGCTGCGTTTACTTTTGGCGTCAATATCGAGCAGATCAGCAACCAGCCGTTTCAGTTCAGCCAGGCTAAGCTTGCGGGCGATGTTCTGGCTTTTGCGCACCACGAACGGGCTGAGCTTGGCATCCTTGGCGATTTGATCTGCCGAGCGGTCCCCCGCCGTTTTGATCACCGCCAGCACATGTAGCTGCCAGCCGAGCATGGCAATAATCTGTTGCGGTTCGACTTTGAGGGCTCGTTGCTCAGCATAGAGTTGCAGCGTGCGCTTGGCGTTGCCGGCAAAAGCCACTTCCAGCAGCTGGAAGATAGTACTCTGCGGCGTCGCCTCGGTCAGTAGGTCGATCGAGGCACGCGTGATCTTTTCGTCGTACGACAGTAGCTTCATCAGCTCGTTGGATAACAATTGTTGGTTGGCCCCCACGCGCTCGATCAAATAGCGGGCATCATTGCTCGAAATCGAGCCGTTTTCGGCCTTGGCTTCGCGCTGTAACCACGCCGCCAGACCATTCTCATCAGGCTCGGCATACTCCGTCAGATCAGTGTGCTTCTTGAGATATTTATAATAGGCCAGGCGCTTATCAAGCTTCGGCTCGACGATCACTACCTCGTTTGTTTCCGGTACCTGCTCGAAAAGTTGTTCGAACATTTCGACGAACTTTTTCTGGGCACTCGGCGCGCGCAAAACCACCAACTTTTTGCTGGCCAAAAACGGCAGTGACGTCACCGCTTCAGCAATCCGCTCATAGCTCGCCTCTTCCCCATCGACCCGCTCGAGCGCCAGGTCGCCGTGCTCGATCTCGAAGCCACGCACAATCTTCTGCAAATCATGCTGCAGCGCAAACGAATTCGGACCAGTCAAAACTCGAACCATCGTCTAGCTAGTATGCCCGAATTTAAGAAATTATGCAGCTAGCGAGCGTTAAATGCGATGTTATTTGGGTCATAATTCTCTTTGTGAGCAAGGTAAGCAATACCACGTCGGAAAGAGTCGCGAGCATCCTGACCAGTTTTGCCCGAAGCGCGCACCTGGTCGGCGATATGTATGAGAATCTCAGCACGGTGACTAGTTAATGATTTGTCGCTAATACCAGGCTCAGCACCGACAGCAACACCCTCAGCCACACTAGTAGGAATGCGCGAAACTTCACGGCCTAGGAACGCCTCTGGACGATCCTGTGCAATAGCGAGAACTAAACTTAATGCTTCATCGGCCTGAGCATCGTCGACGTACATGACAATGCCGTCCGCGCGTAAAGCATCGGCTACATCGCCTTTACTGCGCTTTTCATGAGCAGACGATAATTCGCTGACGCGTTGCCACATTTTGAGTTGAAGCGACATCCCTGCTGCATTAGCAGCCTGAAAGATTTCTTCAAAAATTTCGGGAGCAGCTTCAATGTCTGGATTAAGATAAATGCGCTTATCCACCTGCTTGTCGGTGTGCTGCATTTTTTCAGCTACACGATTATCGGTATATGCCATTATGAAAGCGTAGCCGCCTTGTCGCTGAATCTTGATGTTTGGACGCACGTCGGTAGGCCCTAAAGTTTCTGAATCCAACAGGTCGGCGCCATCTACCTTCAGGCCCTTAAACTGTAACGCGCGATTTGGATAATCATTTTTACCTTTACTTGGGCTCCAGCTCTTTATTTGAGCTTCAACGGTTGGTATATCACCGAGTAGTTTGGTAATGAACTCATCTTTTGCCACTTTGACTGTCTGTAATCGCTCTTGGTGTTCCGTGGCATCCGTGTGCTCCGCTACCTTGAACTTTAAATTCCGGGCAACCATTTGAGTGGTGACTGTCGCCAATGATGCAATACGATCCTTGGAAGCGATTACTTCATCATCGGCGATTGTACTTTCTCGATTATCAAGCCACTCTTTAATTTCCGTTTGCTGCCGGCCTACATGCAACTTTTGGTTAAGCATGTCATCCACAGTCTCGTCGGAGAAATTTTTGGGTCGGGCTTGAGCCTCAGCAAACGTTGTTGCGTAGATTTTTATTGATTCACCTACTTGCTCAGGGGTCTCATGTAATGCAATATGGCCCAAGCTGACGACTCCCTCAGAATGTAATGGAGCGACAATGGCTTGCTCAGCTGAAGGATGCTGATTAGGGATCAAGTTGCTAGATTGTGGAGCTTCATTAGACATATTTGTTTTGACTTTCTATATAAACATTAGCAGTATTTTGTGCTTTTGTCAATGTAGTGGTACGTAGTGTGGGATTTTTTGCTTTGTAACAGGGGCGAGTAAGGTACACTAGGAGGGTTATATGCCGCAAGTGTTGATCATTTCTAATCGTCTGCCTGTTACCGTTACCAAGAAAAACGGTCGTTTGAAGTTTGAAAGCAGCATGGGCGGGGTCGCGACCGGCCTCAGCAGCTACATCAAATCGCGCAAGAATAAGTGGATTGGCTGGCCCGGTCTGCCGGCCGACGACCTGACCGAAGCCGACAAACAGCGCATCGTCCGCGAGCTGGCAAAGCTCAACTGTCAGCCGGTGTTTTTGACCAAAAAACAGATTGATGAGTTCTACGCCGGCTACAGCAATGGCCTGCTTTGGCCGCTACTACACAGTATGAAGATGCAGAAAACCGACCAGCATGACCGCTGGTGGAAGGCATACCGTGACGTCAACAAGATCTATGCCAAAGCCATTATCGAGGCCGCTGACCACGATGCCACCATCTGGGTGCACGATTACCAGCTGATGCTCGTGCCGGAATACGTGCAGCGCGAGTTGCCACACAACCACATCGGCTTTTTCCTGCATACCCCATTTCCACCGTTCAAAGTTTTGCAGAAACTGCCGGAAACTAAGCGGTTGATCGGTTCGCTGCTGGAGTCCGATCTGATCGGGCTACAGACCAAAGAAAACGTCGCGAACTTTTCAGCGGCAGTTGATGGCTTTGATTTCGGCGTCGTCAATGACGGTCTGGTGATTTTTCATGGCCGCAGTACGCAGATTACCGACTTCCCGATCGGTGTTGATTATGAGAAATTCGACACAGCCTACCGGTTGCCCGACGTACGTAGGGTTGCCCGACAGATGCGCGCCGCCTACGCTGGCCTGAAAGTCATTGCCGGTGTCGATCGCCTGGATATCACAAAGGGTTTTATCGAGCGCCTGGAGGCCTACCGCGAATTCCTAAGGCGCAATCCGAAACAGCGAAAAAAGGTGGTGTTCGTACTAGTCGGAGCACCGTCGCGGAGCGATGTGCCAGCCTATGCCAAGCTGGCACGCGATGTCGACAAACTGGTGGCTGAAATAAACAGCCAATACGGCACGAAGTCGTGGCAACCAGTCGACTATGTCAAAGGTCTGCCGTTCCATGCCGTCACTGCCCTGTTCCAGATCGCTGACGTCGGTTTCGTGACGCCTCGCAAGGACGGGATGAACCTCGTCGCCAAAGAGTTTATTGCCTCACGGCGCAAAAGTGGCGTGCTCATCCTGAGTCGTGGCGCTGGCGCCGCCGAGGAATTGAAAGATGCTCTGCTAGTGGACCTCGATAAGCCAGAAACATTGGTCGCGGCTCTCGAGCAGGCCCTGAGCATGCGCAAGATTGACATCACCGGACGGTTCGAAGCCATGAATGACATCGTTGCCGGACACACCATCCATAGCTGGTCCAAAGACTTTATGAAGACACTCAGCAAGCCCGTACCGTTGCCAGTGCGCCCGCTGACCGCCGGGCCAAGCCGCAAGCTGGTGCTTGAATATCACCGTGCTGACCGCCGGGCATTTTTCCTAGACTATGACGGGACATTATCTGATTTAGTTCCTCGGCCGGAGGACGCCAAGCCGACGGCTGAAGTGCTTGATACGCTCACCAAATTAGCAGGTAGCGCCAAAAATGACGTCTTCGTCATCAGCGGCCGCAGCCGCGAGGATCTCGACGGCTGGCTCGGCACGACAGGCGTCGGTATGGTTGCCGAACATGGCGCCTTCGTCCGCTTGCCGGGCAAGAAACGCTGGCAGGCCACTGCCGTAGCCGAGGCCAACTGGAAACGGGCAGTATCACCCACCCTGGACAAATACGCCAAACTGACGCCGCACGCCTTCGTAGAACAAAAAGCCACGGCGCTGGTCTGGCACTTCCGCGAGTCCCCCGCCTTCACCGCCAACAAGAACATGGTGTTGCTCAAAAAAGAGCTGCAACCGTTACTGCGGCAATACGATTTGCGGGCCCACGAGGGCAAGAAGATCGTCGAGATCAAACACAAGGACACCTCCAAAGGGGCGGCTGTGAAACGCTTCCTGAGTGAGCAGCGTTATGATTTTGTGCTACTCGCTGGCGACGATTACACCGACGAGACGATGTTCAAAGCAGCACCGGACTGGGCCTACAGCATCAAAATTGGTGCCGGCATCACTGCTGCACGCTTCCGTCTCAAAACGGTTGCTAGTTTTGTGGGCCTGCTCGGCAAACTATTCGGATAGTGGTTTTTGACAGACCGGGCAGGTGTGAGTACCACGGCCGGCAACCCGGGTTTTAATAATCGTCGTGCCGCAGCGCGGGCAAGCCTGCCCCTCTCGGCGAAAGACACTGGCAAATGTCAGGTAGCTGCCCCGTTTGCCTTCGGCGCTGACGTAGTTGCGGTCGGTTGAGCCGCCCTTTTCGATTGCCATCCGCAGCACCGCCACGAGTGCATCGTAGAGCTTGTGAAACTGCGCTGGTTTTACGCCCCGCACCAGCGTTGTGGGGTGGATTTTTGCGCTCCACAGCGACTCATCGGCGTAGATGTTTCCAATGCCGGCAACCACAGTCTGGTCAAGTAGCGCAGCCTTAATATTGGTGTTTTTGCGGCGCTGCAGACGCTCCATCAGCTGATGCCAGTCGAAGTCGGCGCTGAGTGGTTCAGGACCGACTTTTTTAAAGAAATCGAGGTTCATAACCTCGGTAGTTGGCAGCAGCCGCACCCAGCCGAATTTGCGTTGGTCATTGAAAAACAACTTACTACCGTCGACGAATGTCAGCGTCACACGTGTTGAACGGTCTGGCAATTCACCGACCAGACTTTCATTGGGGTGCCCCGCCCCGAAGCGCTCTGCCTGGCTCCGGAACACCATTTGTCCGGTCATTTTGAGATGCACTACCAGTGTGTATTGGCTCGACAGATCAATGAGTAAAACTTTGGCACGGCGTCGCACTTCGACGACCGAAGCGCCGATCAAAAACTGCTGCACGTCCGCCTCGGCATTCGGAAATGACTTCGGCCAGTCATGGTCGACGGACGCCACAACCCGCCCCGGCAGCAACTGCTGCAGGCCAATCCGGACGGTCTCCACCTCTGGTAATTCAGGCATACACCTATTGTATAATAGATAGCCCATGGACAGCCTCTTCAATATCATCAGCAGCAAGAACTTCGACGAACCGCCGGAGAGCGCGGCTATCAAAAAATTTGTCCAGGACGAGTATCAGACGACTGTCGAGGTGATGATCCGCGACAAAGACATCGTCGTCATCGCACCCAACGGTTCACTCATCAGCACCCTGCGCCTGCGCGCCCCGGAAATCAAGCGCCGCTGCGCCCTTACCAAACGCCTAAGCTTCCGTATTGGCTAGCAGCGCATCGAGCTCTGCCCTGCACTGCTCGAAATCGCGGTACACCACGCCCTTCATGCCAGCATCTTTGGCTCCAGTTACATAGCGTTCCTGGTCATCAACCATGATGCATTCACTGGGCTCACAGCCCAGTCGCTCGGCTATGATTTCGTAAGCCCGCTCATCGGGTTTGATGCGCCCGGTCTCACACGACAATGCGGTAGCATCAAATAAACCGTTCTGGTCGGGGCTAAACAGCTCACCAAGCCAGTTGGCGGAGGCATTGCTCAGTACGCCGATCTTATACTTGGACTTTCGACTAGCGATGTACTGGAACAGAAGTTCATTGGCTACATTATTCGTCACGATTCGCCTGACTTCTTCAGCCGGAACGCCCGCCAGCTCGCCGATGCCCTGCAAAAAATCATCAAAATCAATCATGCCGACATCGGTCTGTCGGCTGAGGTCTGTCGCCTGCTCAAACAGATCAGGTTTATCACCGAAGTGCTGGTACTTGAAGGGCAACCAGCCATCGGTCGTCAGCACGCCAAAACAGTCAAAAATAATAGCTTTGATCATGACAACAGTATAGCAACCAACTAGATGCTGTTTGAGGTTGGGATGTCGTTGTAGTTTGGAATCTGGCGCTCGAACAACTCGACGGTCATCTGCAGATTGCCTTGGTAGGTGTGCGGACCATTACAGCTGGTTGCCCAGTAGCGTTCGATGGTGCGGCTACCCTCGACGAGTTCAAATACGTAGCGGCGGCCGGTGGCACAGTGGCCGACTTCTCCGGCTTTCGTACTGCTCTCACCCTTATTGAAGTTCAGCAGTGCCAGACTGTGCAAGAAGGCCGAGAAACCGTTCTCGGAATTAGCAAAACTCTGGGTCTGGATCACATCCTGGTCGTAACCCTTAAAGACATTAACGGCCGTGTGGTCGCGGTCAACGATAATCTGAATCTGGCGGTGGTCTTCATTGGCATTCACCGGACCGTCGATGGTCATACGTAGCTCAGCGTCAGTATTGGCATAACTATCGAGGGGTTTACCAGTCGGTGTCGTGGTTTTCGGTGAGTCACCGCCACTAAACAACATGATCACCAGCAAGATGATCAGACCAACAGTGATGCCGAAACCTACCAAATATCGAAACATAAGCCTATTCTATCACTTTAATCACTAATTTGCAACACTTTTATGCTTTCTTCCAGGGGTATACAATGGTACTTACGCTTATGAAACTCACCTATGAAACCGGCATCTCTACCCTCGTCCAATTTGTTGCCATCAGCCTCCTGAACATCGTCACCCAGATCATTGCTATCATCAAAGACTGCCACCCGACGGCCGAAGCCGCCAGCGGTAGCTGCGCCACCGGCGTGTTCTCATCTGTTGGCTACTTCATGCTCTTAGTCATCTGGTTCGGTATCATCTGGATGCTTGGCTACCAGACCCAACAGCGACGCAGCCGCAAACTCGCCGTCGTGCTGATCTTCCTGGAATTCATGGTCGCCGTCATCGCCTACCACAATGCCAAGCACTTCCCTGACCCCGTCAGCCTGATCACCAGCATCGCCAACGTCGGTTTCGCCATCTGGACTATCGTCCTGGCCATCCGCCTGATCCGTGCCCGCGGCGGCCGAATTGTCGCCTCTGAGCGTAGCCGCGCCCGCAAACGTCCCTCCACAAAACTATAAAAGTTCAGTGAACTCAACTGGATACTTGTGCGACAGCCGTTGCTTAGCGTCTTTCCGGTCAACCCACTCATAACGTACATGTTCGTCACTCAATATAATAAACTTGGCATTGGGTTTCAGCTTTACCCGATAAATCATCAAAGCCAACCCAATGATCTTACCGTCAGAAAGTTTGATCTTATGGTTGGATATCACTGAACTGAAAAATGTAGCTGATGCAATTTCAGTGATCCCAGTTTCCTCTTGAATTTCGCGCGCCAGCGTCGCGAGCACGTCGGCATCATCTTCGTCTATACGCCCACCAGCAAAATCCCAGTACGGTGTGGTCGGAAGGCTGTGTGTATGATTAACATTTTCCTCAAACAACAACAGTTGCCCCTGTTGATTTTCAATCATTGCTTTTACACCGATATGAAACAGCTTCTCGGCCATTTATTCCACGCTTTCCAGGAATATGCGGCGCTTGAATGCGCCTTTGGCCAGGGCTTTGTTGGAATAGGTTTTGGCCAGGTCGGAATGTTTAATGTTCAATGCATCGGCCAGGGCCAGGATTACTTCTTGGAGATCAGCTAGCTCTTCGGCGTTTCGGTCGCGCTTAAATTCTTCATACTCTTCGCCTAACTTTATGATCAGGGCTTCGAGGTATTCTGCCTTATCGAGGATTCGGGTTTTGGGGTTTTGACCCTCGGCGCGCATGATATCCGGGATCTTGTCACGTACAAGTTTGTTGTAGACCTTCATGGCCGTTTAGAGTTCGCCCCAGTTGTCGCCGATGGTGACGTCGACGTCGAGTTTTACGGGTAGTTTGTAGATGTTTTGCATGGTTTCCTGCATCAGTTTGGCAACTTCTTCTGCCGCATGTGCGGAGCATTCTACCAGGATGGAGTCGTGGATTTGGAGCAGTTGGCGGGCGTCCGGGAACTGGTCGCGGAGCTTGTCGTCGACGGCGGCCATGGCCATTTTCATCAGGTCGGCTTCGGTGCCCTGGATCGGTAGATTCATGGCGGCACGTTCGGCACCCTGGCGAACCATGAAGTTTGAGGAGTGGATATCGGGCATCGGACGGCGGCGACCAAAGAGTGTAGCGACGTAGCCGTCTTTTTTGGCCTGCTCGACAATTCTATCGGTATAGTCGAAAAGTGGCTTTCTGACTTCCTTGTAGCGCTTGATGAAGGCCTGGGCCAGCTCGTAATTCATGCTGGTTGCGGCCTGCAGGCCGTGGACGCTCATACCATACAGGATGCCGAAGTTAACGACTTTGGCGTCGCGCCGCATCGTCTTAGTGACATCTTCTTCCTTGCGTTCGTAAACTTGGGCTGCGGTAGCAGTGTGAATGTCAGCCCCACTATTAAACAAGTCAATAAGGCCTTCGTCTTCAGCCAGAACCGCGGCCAGACGCAGCTCGAACTGCGAGTAGTCGGCACTGACGAGCTTGTTGCCCTTGCCCGCTACAAACGCAGTTCGGACGCGGCGGCCGAGATCGGTACGAGTCGGGATGTTCTGGAGGTTGGGGTCGACACTGCTGAGCCGGCCGGACTGGGCATTGGTGAGGTTGAATGTCGTGTGGACACGCGAATGTTCGTCGACCTGCAGTGGCAAGGTGTCGACGTAGGTACTCTTGAGTTTCATGACTTCGCGGTAGAGCGTGATCAGATCGATGATCGGGTGCTGGCCTCGGAGCTTGTCAAGCTCACTGGCGGCGGTGCTGTAACCAGTTTTACCCTTTTTGATACCGGCTGTTGGTAGCTGCATTTTCTCGAACAGTACTTCGGCCAACTGGCTTGGTGAACCAATGTTGAACTCCTGGTTGGCGTGGCCATAAATCTGCTGCTCATAGTCGGAAATCAGGTCGTCAATTTCATCGGCAAACTTGTGCAGGTAGTCAACATCGAGCTGGATGCCCTCGTACTCCATCCGCGCCAGTACCGGGATGACTGGCCACTCGACCTCTGTTGCCAGGCTGACCATCTTGGGGATGTCACGCATGTCTTTGGCCTGGAAGTCATACAGTGCTTTGATAGTAGCGATGATTTCCGGGGCGCGGCTAATAATCTCATCGGCATCGAGCTCTTCAAATGGCGAGCCGTCATAGCCGAGGTCGACCTGGGCCAGTTCAGTTAGTGTCTGCTCGCGGCGCAGGCTGTTCAGCAGATAGGCGCCGACCAACACGTCGTGGCCGACAGGCGGCAAATAATCGATCCCGAGCTCCAGCAGCACCTTCATCGAAGACTTCACGTCGTACCCGACCAGCGGTGAGCCGTCCGGGAAGTGCTTGAGTACAACCTCGTGGTTATCAAATTTACGCAGATCCAATGTGTAGGTCTGCTTCCCGTCATTACTCAGGATCAGTACCTCGGGCTTGCGGCCGTGCTTGCCTGCCGACCGCGAATACATGAACAGGTGTTGCGCGGCCGGTAAACTGAATTCTTTCAGCGCCTCAGCCGTGTCGATCACGGTGTTTTTGCCGACGACGAGATTGGCGCTCATCCGCGATCCAGACTCCTCGACTTTGACCTGCATCACTTCTGGTAGTTGGCGGGCCAGCGAGCGGAATTCCAACTTCTGTAGCAGGTGCAGTAGTTCCTCCGGCTGGCATTTGCTGCCATCGACTTCATCGAGGTCGAGCTTCAGCGGTGCGTCGGTCCAAATGCGGGCTAGTTCTTTGGACAGATAAGCTAACTCCTTGCCGGCCACCAGCTTCTTGCGTGTCGTTTCTTTGATCAGGTCGATATTTTCGTAGATATTGTCGAGCGTCTGGTACTGCTTCAGGAGGTCGAGGGCACCCTTTTCGCCGATGCCGGGCACACCCGGGATGTTGTCCGAGGAGTCACCTTTCAGGGCCTTAAGGTCGAGGAATTGGTGGACGCTGATACCGTACTTAGCCTCAAATGTTGTCGGTGAATACAATTCTATGTTCGATAGCCCCGTTTTCAGCGCAAAAACGTGCACCTGTTCATTGACCAGTTGTAGCATGTCCATATCAGAGGTCACGAGCAGCGTTTCAATGCCCTGGGCGCTCGCCTGCTCGGCCAGCGCACCCATAATATCGTCAGCTTCGTAGTCGTCGAGTTCGTACAGCGGCCAACCAAAGGCATTTAGTAGTTCATGCAGTACCGGGATCTGGGCCTTGAAGTCCGGTGGGGTCGGTTTGCGACCGGCTTTGTACTCCGGATAGAGTTCGAGGCGACGACGAATATTGGTTTTGGGCTTATCCCAGGCAACGGCTACATAGTCCGGTTTCAGGCGCCGGATTACCTCCAGGGCCATCGTCGCGAAGCCAAAGACACCGCCGGTCGGCGTGCCATCTTTGGTACTGAGATTGGGCATGGCGTAGTAGCCACGATAAAACACCGACTTACCGTCGATAACTACCAGTTTCTTCTTGGCCGCCTCTGTCATACGCCCAGTATAGCCCAGAGAGCTAGACTAGCCCAATTTACGAAGCATACGGCGACGTTCCCGCTCGCTTAAACCACCCCAGATGCCAAAGCGTTCACCCTGCGCAATCGCATACTCAAGGCAATCCTGCTTAACTTCGCAATTGGCACAAATTCGCTTTGCCTCGCGTGTTGAGCCACCCTTTTCCGGGAAGAAGGTTTCAGCGTCAGACTGTGCACACAGAGCCTGGTCCTGCCACGAGAGTAAGTTTTCATCAACATATTCATCAGGTGCATCGAATTTACCGCTTGCCTGCAAAAAAGCTGCAATTGCCTTTGGGTCCCGTATTTTTGCTGGCGCACTAGGCTGCTCTTTAACTTTAGTGGGTTTAGATTGCTCCACTATTGTTACCGCTTCCGGCTCTTCAACGATCGGAACTACTGCTAATTCGTGCCGCTCGATAGCCTGTTCGGCCAGGTAGCTTCCGTAATGGTGATCAATTCGAGTCTGGTCTAACGCTTGGAGTGTAACCGATAATTCTGAAATTTCAGATCGTAGTTGCTCGGGGACTGGTTCGATGGTCAATCCTGGAGCAAGACTCTGGAGTTCGCTAACGCTTTTCAGCAGGGCCTGGCGGGCGGCCTGCTGGCTGAGGATGTGGTTGCGCTCGAGGAGATAGGTAGCTTCTTCGCTGCCGATATGCGGTTTGGGTTCAGTCAGGAGTTCCAGGCTTGGCGCCGGAGGTTCGGCCATAGTTACATCAAGTAATGGATATGCTTCACTCGGTTGAGCTGACATGGTGGGCCTCCTCTTTGTATCTCGCTTATGTTTGCATTGTGCGCCGTGCACAGCAAATTCGCAAGAGATAAAAGAAACCTTAGACAGAAATTACGACGCGCTCTTCGGTGACCACAATGTTCACCGCCATGTCATGCCCTTCAACGGGAATCCGGTCAATATGCCCCGCCTCGAAACAGACGCCGATCCGGAGCGCTTGCGGGTGTGCCGCCATCAGCCGGTCATAGTAGCCGCCGCCGTAGCCGATCCGGTGGAGCTTGTCGTCAAAGCCAAGCATCGGCACGATGATGACGTCGATCTGGGGGTGTGCGACCACTGCACCGGTTTTGAAGCTGACCACCTGCCACTGACCCTCGAAATTGCGGGTCGTATAGGTCGCTTCGGCCTCCAACATAGAAACGTCAACTTCTTTGAGGCTGGCGATCGGCTCGTAGCAATGGAGGCTTTTATAGGTCAGTTTATCGAGGATGGTTTGAACGCCGGCGGTGATCAAGGCACTCTTCTGGGCTACATCTGCAGAGGTCATCGCCTGGCGCTGGGCACGGAGTTGTTGTCGGAGCTCGGACTTGTGCATATTTCTTATTATATCCGTCCCCTGATGACAGGTATAATGCTTATGTATGAACCTGCCGAAACGGCTGAATTATTATCGTATGTCCGCCGCCGACGTGCTGGCGGAGCTGGATTCGCGCGACAACGGCCTGACCACCAAAGAGGCCACGCAACGCCTCGAACAGCTCGGACCAAATGTCCTGCACCGAACCAAACACGAGTCTGCCCTGTCGACGTTTATCCGCCAGTTCCGCAACCTACTGGTGGTTATGCTACTGACCAGCGCCGTGCTGTCGATCTACCTCAAGGACACCAAAACCGCCACCATCCTGGTACTGATCGCCCTGATGAACGCCTTCGTCGGCTTCGCCCAGGAGCACAAAGCCGAAACGCTGATGAAAAGCCTTGAACAGCTGCTGGTACCAAAAGCTAAGGTGGTCCGCAACGGCACATTAACAGAGGTAGATTCGACCGAAATCGTCCTCGGTGACGTCATATATATAGAAGAGGGCGATTCCGCCCCGGCCGATCTACGTGTGCTCAGCGAACAGGAACTCAGCAGCAATGACTTTGCCCTCACCGGTGAAAGTAACCCCAGCCGCAAATTCGTCCACGCCATCGCCGCCGAAGTGCCGCTGGCCAACCGCCACAACCTGGTATTCATGGGCACTACCATCGCCACCGGCAGCGCCCACGGTGTCGTCATCGCCACTGGCATGCAAACCGAGCTGGGCCGCATCGCCAGCCTCAGCCAGACCACCCACAGCGAGGCCTCACCGCTGCAAAAGGAAATGAGCCACCTGTCAGTTCGGCTGCTGCAGGGCACCATCCTGCTGGCCCTGCTCCTGATTGCCATCGCCTTCAAATCAGACCTCGGCTGGCACGACGCCATCCTCTTCGGCATCGGCATCAGTGCCGCCATGATCCCCAGCGCCCTAGTGGCTGAAGTCAATATTACGCTAGCCCTCACCGCAGGTCGCCTGGCCCGCAAACAAGCCCTGGTCAAGAAGTTATCGGCCGTCGAAACCCTAGGCGCTACCAATTACATCCTGACCGACAAAACCGGCACCCTGACCAAAAACGAGATGACCGTCCAGCAGCTGCTGATCGGCCGCAGCCACTACAATGTCACCGGCACCGGCTACGAAGCCAACGGTACCATCGTCACGGAGCACGGCGCAGCCATCAGTACCAAGAAGCTCAAAGAGCTCGAGCTGTTCTTCGCCTGCGCTGCCCTGGCCAGCAATGCCCATATTGATCCGCCAGACGCCGAGCACGCCGACTGGTATGTCGTGGGTGACCCTACCGAGGGCGCCCTCATCACCTTGGCCCGCAAAGCCGGCCTGGACATTGATGCCTGGGAACACGAGCACCCCGAGCTCAAGGAATTCCAGTTCGACTCGGCCCGCAAACTGCTGAGCTCCGTCCGCAAGCGTGACGACGACACTGTCGTCTTCGTAAAAGGCGCCACCGAAAACGTCCTGGCCAAGTCCACCCATATCTGGGACCACGGCGTCATCCGCCAACTGACCAAAGCCGACCGCGACTTCTTCCTGGCCTACAACGAGAAACAGGCCCAGGCCGCCAAGCGCAACCTCGGCTTCGGCTACCGCGTCCTGCCCAAAGGCACCAAAAAGCCATACATCATGGACGAGGTCGAACAAAAATTTGTCTTCCTGGGCATGGCAAGTATGGTTGATCCTCTGCGTGATGCCGTGCCAGCCGCCATGGTTGCCGCCCGCCGGGCCCATGTCAAAGTCTCCATCATCACCGGCGACTACCCCACGACCGCCAAAGCCATCGCCCGCCAGGCCGACCTGGCTGATGACATTACCATCGTCCTCGGCTCAGAGCTCGCCGGTCTGGCCGATAGCCAAATCCTGTCCTTGGTCGAAAAAGGCGGCGCCGTCTTCTCGCGCGTCGCCCCCGAAGACAAACTGCGCATCGTCGAGATCGTCAAAAACAGCGGCCACGTCGTCGCCGTCACCGGTGATGGCATCAATGACGCTCCGGCGCTGAAGCGCGCCGACATCGGTGTCGCCATGGGCCGCACCGGCACCGACGTCGCCAAGGACGCTGCCGAAATCGTGCTGCTGGACGACAGCTTCACCACCCTCGTCAGCGCCATCGAACAGGGCCGCGTCACCTACCAAAACATCAAAAAAGCCGCCCGCTGCGTCCTGACCGACAACGCCGGTGAACTCCTCACCGTCTTAATTGGCTTGAGCGCCACCGCCCTGTTCCACATCGCTCCGGCCATCACCGCCATCCAGATCCTGGCCATCGACATCGTCGCCCAGATCCTGCCGATCACCGCCCTCGGCTGGGACCAGGCCCAGGGCAAACTGATGCGCCAGAAACCCCGCCGTCTCGACGACCACATCATCAACGTCCCGGCCATTGCTGGTTTCATCGGCTTCGGCCTGCTGGCCGCCCTGCTCAGCTACGGCAACTACCTGCTCTACTTCGCCCGCATCCACCTCAGCCCACGCTACCTCGACCCCAGCCTGCCCCAATACCACCAGGCTACCAGCCTGACCTACCTGACACTGGTCCTCTGCCTCTACGTCTACCTGCTGTTCGAGCGCTCCGACCGCCACGAAAAGTTCTTCAGCAGCTACTTATGGAGCAATCGCAAACTACTGCTGGCTTTCGCCGGCTCCTTCTTCCTGATCGCCAACCTGTTCTATAACCCCTGGGTCCAGCCCTACTTCGGCACCGCTGCCCTATCAGTCATCGACTGGATGACCGCCCTGGGCGCAGCCGTCATCTACGGCCTGTTCCGCCTCATCCAGCGTCACACCCGTAAACATAGCCGCAAAGCCGTCATCGACCTGCATCACCAGGTCCACAGCCGCTAAGCGTCTACGCTACTGGTGCGTTCGGCCGAAACATTGTCGAGCAGCCATTCAACCTGGAAGTCGGATTGCGTTTCAGCATATTGCACATCTTGTGCGCAGTCAGGTCGCGCGCAGCCGGCTTTGGCCGCCGTATCAGCAAATACACAGGCTCGGTTCCCAACGAAAATTACTTGGCGAATATTGCGTGCGGGCACAACCTTCTCGAGGTCACAACCGTTCCGATCGCACTTCATAGGAAAGCCTTTTTCTGCATTCATAGGCTCATCATACAGTATTATTGACTTTTTTGGTACTACGTGCTATATTAGATTTACTATCTACTAAAACAAACAAAACAACAAAAGGATATAACCAACTATGAGTGAACAACTCCAGACACAAATGCCTGACGTCGACGCCGAGCAGGCTGCTCACCAGGCAGCATTTGCTACTAACGATCGCCGGGCTACAGCCGGTGTCAACTTTAACGGCGAACTAGTCAGTCCAGACGTCCCTGCTACTCCAGATGCACCCGTCACTCCTGACGCACCACAGGGCCCAACCGGCTTTAACGTGGTTGACAACCGCCGCGTCAACATCGACGGCACATTGACAGCCGCTGGTGAAGCTAGCGCCGCCGCTACAGCTGAAATCGAAGCTAATGGTATCGATAATTCAGACCGCCTCAGTGCTCGCGTTGCAGCCTTTATGGCTCGCAAAGCCGGTGATAAAGCTGAGTCATGGGCTAGCCGCCGCACTACGAAACAAGTCGCAGCTGAGAAGTACGACGCCAGCAAAGAAGCCACCAAGGCTGTCGCCAGCAAAGTGGGTAACGCAGTCGTGACCGCTGGTAGTAACACTAAAAATAGCGTAGTAAATACTAAAGAAACTGTTGCCTACACAAAGAATGCCGCTATGGATGTATTGAAGCACAAGCTGGCTGTTCGCAAAGAAGCCCGCGCCAATGAGCGTGCTACTCGTAACACTGAGAAGTTCTACGCCGACAAAGAAAAAACAATGCTGAAGGATGCTTATGCTGAGAACAAAGCATTCGATAAGAACGTCCGTAAGCAGAACCGCGCCGAGAAGCGTGCTGAAATCAGCGAAAAAGCTAAGAAAGCCAGCAAGGTCATTGGCCGCGCAGCTGTAGTAGGTACGCTTGGTATCGCCGCTGCTCCTGCCATCGTAACTGTTGGTGCCGCTTACGCCGGTTACAAGGGCGCTAAGTACAGTGGCGAGAAAACCATTAACGGCGCCAAAAAGACCATCGAGGTTGGCGGTGCCGTGGGTAATGTGATTAATGTCCAGGTCCGCAATGGCCAGAAACTTGTTGCAGAGAAGAGTGCTGCTGCCAAAGAAGCCGCCAAACAGAAGGCTGAAGCCGCTAAAACTGCTACTAAGAGCAAAGTTGCCGACACGCAGATTCGAGCCTACACCGGTATTCGTAACAAAGCTGCCGCTATTGGCGACAAGGCTAACGCCAAGCTTGTCAGCCCAGTAAATAAGTAACCACAAGGAAACAAATACGATGAACTTTACTCCTGAACTACTCGCCGAACTCGGCATCAAACTCAGCGCTAGCGACGAAGCCAGCCTGCTGAACGAACTGAACACCACCTATCAGGAGCGCGTCGGCCTCGCCATCTTTGATCTCCTCAACGATGAAGAAGCTGAAGCCCTGATCGCCCTCCAAGAGCACGGTAACGACAAAGTTATCGCCGACTGGATTGGCGTCAACGTCCCGGAATACCAGGAAGTTGTTGAAGATGAGTACACCCTCCTCGTCGCCGAACTGGCCGACAAAGTTCCTGCCCTGGCCACCGCGTAAGCGACCCGGTCATCACAAAAAACCGACCCTGCAATACGGGTCGGTTTTCATGTTGTCTTACAAGCTAAGGGCGGAGGCGACGAGGGCCGGCATGCCGTCGAGGGCGGTTTCGGACGTGTCGATGGTGACGTCGCAGCGGTCTTTGACTTCGGCCATGTCCAGGGTGGCGGCGTCGGCACCAGCGGCGCGGTGCATTTCGGCTTCTTCGTCGGCCAGGAATTGCTCGTAGGTCTTCTGGTCATCGACGGCGCGGCGTTCATGACGGGTAGCCCGGGTGACGCGGTCGTAGCGGACGCGTGGGTCGGCGTCGACCCAGATCATGGTGCCGCCGAGGGCGTGGATTTCGTCGGCTTCACCGGGGTTGCGGATACTGGCCATGGCAATACCGTCGTACTGGTCGCGGACTTTGTCGTATTCGGCGATGGCTTTGTCGACGAGCACGCCGAGTCCTAATTCGCGGCGCCATTCAGCGCTGAGTTCACGCAGGTGCTCACGAGCTGGTGGCAGTCCGCGGCGCTCGACTTCATCGCGCAGCAGGTCGGTGACCGAGATGAACAAGTAATTGTGGTACTTAGCAAGGACTTCACCGACGGAGTCCTTGCCCGCGCCGTTGGTACCGGCTAAACCAATGATTTGGTGAGAATTGGCCATGCAGAATTACCTCTGTTATTTGATGTAATCGTGGAGCTTTTTGGCATCGCGGTGCTTGCGCAGTTTGGCAAGGGCTTTAGCTTCAATCTGGCGGATGCGCTCGCGGGTAACGGAGAATTCCTGGCCGACTTCCTCGAGGGTGTGGCTCTTGCCGTCTTCCAGGCCGAAGCGGAGTTTGAGGATTTTTTGTTCGCGTTCAGTCAGGGCGCCGAGCATGTCCTTGACCTGCTCTTTGAGCAGCTGACCGGTGGCGGATTCTTCGGGCGAGACGGTGTCTTCGTCTTCGATGAAGTCCGAGAGCACGGAGTCTTCTTCGTCGTCGCGGATCGAGGCGTCGAGCGAGGAGATGTCCTGCTTGATCTTCATGATGTGCTCGACCTTATCAACTTCGATTTCCATGGCTTTGGCGATTTCTTCGTTGGTCGGCTCGCGGTTGAGTTCCTGGGTCAGGCGGCGCTGGGTGCGCAGCAGTTTGTTGATGGTTTCGACCATGTGCACAGGGATACGAATGGTGCGGGCCTGGTCGGCGATAGCGCGGGTTATGGCCTGGCGGATCCACCAGGTAGCATAGGTCGAGAACTTGAAGCCCTTGTCCGGGTCGAATTTCTCGACGGCGCGCAGTAGGCCAGTGTTGCCCTCCTGGATCAGGTCAAGCAAATCGAGACCACGACCGACGTAACGCTTAGCGATCGAGACCACCAGACGCATGTTGGCTTCGGCCATCTGGTCCTTGGCGTCTTTGTCACCGGCGACGACGCGTTGAGCGAGCGCCAGCTCCTGCTCTGCGTTCAGTAGTGGAATCTTACCGATTTCGCGGAGGTAGAGGCGGACTGAGTCATCGGCGACATCGTCGTCGAGATAGACGGCGGCAGCGGTGTCGACTTCTTCTTCGTCATCTTCTTCGGCCCATTCGTCGGTGAAGACTTCAGCGCCAGGGGCGCCAGAGGTGATGGCCAGGCTCAGATCGGCCAGTTCGGTGTAAAGGCTATCGAGGACTTCGGCGTTTTCGGGTGTGTCGGGAATGACCGCCAGGATGTCTTTCTGGGCGATGGTGCCATCCTTTTTGGCAGTAGCGACCAGGGTCTTTTTGATGTCGTCAAAATTGGTTGCTTCGGCCGGAGCGTCGGCTGCTTTCTTCTTGGGTGAGTTCTTCGGTGCTTTTGGCATGCTTAATGCTTCCCCTTTATCTGCTTAAGTAATTCGTCGTACTGGATGACTTTTGCTAATAATTCACGCGTCCGCTCTTCGGTGGCGGTCTCGAGTTCTACAGTCAGGCTTTGTTTTTGGTGTTTGACATACGCTTCTATCAAACGTGCCTGCAATCGAGCGGCTTCGTAATGAAGCTCGTTAAGCTCGAGGCCCTGATAGAGTTCCTCATAGAGTAATGACTCTATTTTAACATAACTTGCCAAATCTTTCAGGGGCGCCGTATCTGTTTTGCCGTTGAAGTCGGGATGGGTCTGCAAAAACTCGAGCAGCTGCCTGCCCTGATCTGTGTAGAGCATGTCCGGGGTGACCAGCGTCAGAAACTCACGGAGCGTGGTGCGCATCAGCATTAGGCTCAGGAAATTGTCCTGCAGGCGCTGGTTGTCGATGGCCTGCTTATCGAGCTGGGCCGGTGTTGCTTTGATAGTCCTGCGGCGCGGTGCGGCGACGGCGCCTTCAGTTTTGTCGAACTTCTGGCCCAAGGCTTCTTTGGACACGCCAATGGTGCCGGCGATGGCGTTCAGATAGTGGTCGCGCTCGACATCATCGCTGAGGCTGCGCACCACCGGCAAGAGGACGTCACTGTATTGGCGCTTCCCCTGAGCGGTTGTAACGTCCAGGAGAGTGCCATAGCGCGTCATTAACCAGTCGAGGGCGTATTGGTGCTTGTCGATGGCCTGCTCCCAGAGTTTGGGGTCCTGTTTGATGAGTTCGTCTGGGTCTTTGCCACTCGGGATGTCGATGATACTCAGGCTGACTTTGACTTTGGAAGCGATCGGAATTGCCCGCTCAGTGGCGTTCACGCCAGCTTTGTCGGCGTCGTAGGCCAGGCGGATATCACCGGTAAAACGGCTGAGAGTCTTGAGCTGCGGCTCAGTTAGCGCTGTGCCGGCGCTGGCCACTACCTGTCGCACGCCGGCCTGGTGGCTGGCGATGACATCAAGGTTGCCTTCGACCAGCACGGCGACGTTTTGCTTGCGGATCGACTCTTTGGCAAGATGCAGGCCGTAGAGGTGACGGCTTTTGTCATAGAGCGGCGTCTGCGGCGTGTTGATGTATTTGGGCGCGTTTGGGTCGGCGTCGAGCTGCCGGGCCGTGAAGCCAATCACCTGCCCCTGCGGGTCCTGCAATGGGATCATCAACCGGCCGCGGAACATGTCTCCCGTGCCGCGTGAGCGTTGCGCAATTAAACCGGTCTGTTTGGCCTCATCGAACGTGAAACCCTTCGACTTAATGAACTCCATTAGTGCCGTACCGGTGTTGGGAGCGTAGCCCAGCCGCCACTCGAGGGCCGTTTCTTTGGTGAATTTACGCTCGCCGAGCACATATTCCAGCGCCTGTTTGTTCTTGCTGAACTGCACCTGATAAAATTTTGTCGCCAATTCAAGCAGCTCGTAGAGGCGCTCCTTGTTCGGGCCACGTCCGCCACCCGTGCCGCGGAATTGCTCCAGGTCAACACCGGCTTTGCGGGCCAACAGCTCGAGTGTGGCTTTGAAGTCGAGGCCCTCGACTTCCATCACGAAACTGAAGACATCACCGCCCTTACCCGAGCTGAAGTCGTGCCAAATGCCCTTGTCCGGGCTGACCACGAAGCTCGGCGTCTTCTCGTTACCGAAAGGACTGAGGCCCTTCCAGTTCCGACCAGCACGCTTCAACTGGACGTACTCGCCAATAACGTCCTCAATCGCCAGTCGTGACTTTACCTCTTCCACAGCATCCATATACCCCTAGTGTACGACCTCTGGTCACCCCTGTACAGCATAAGCGGCGATTGATTGAGCCAGTTACACCGCTTGTGGTTAAATACATACATGCCTCCACAGCAACCATATTACGGCGCTCCTGCACCGCAGCCGGTCCAGCCCAACTATGACTTCATCGTTAATCCGCAGAAACCACCGCGCCCACCGATGTTTGGTGGCTCGATGGCCAGCCGGGTTTTGGTCGTCGGCATCGGGCTGGTCGTACTCATCATTCTCTTCGTATTCATCAAGGGCTTACTCAGTGGCGGCGGCAACAAAGAAGCCATGCTGCACGTCGTCCAGGATCAGCAAGAGATCATTCACCTAACCAAAGGCGCCGGTCAGCAACAGACTATTTCGGAGGCCAATAAAAATTTTGCGGTGACGGCCCAGCTCAGTATCACCAGTCAGCAATCCCAACTTAAGAAATATCTGATCAAACAAGAGCATCTGAAGCTCAATCTGAAAGACATCAACCTCAAAGTCAGCAGCACCCTAGATACCAACCTGGCCAATGCTGCGGCGGCCAGTACCTATGACAGCACTTTCCGCGACATCATGAAGGCCCAGCTGGCTAACTACAAGACTGCCCTCAGCATTGCCTACAAACAAACCCCTGGCCCTAACGGCCAAAAACTTCTCAAGGATGACTATACGTCCGCGTCGCTGTTACTTGAGCAGCTCACTGCCGGTGACTAACAGATAACTGTGGTAGATCAGGTCTTTGATCTCGTCCCAGCCGAGCTGGCCGGTGAGCACGATGGTGATCCAGTGCTTTTTGTTGAGGTGGTAGCCCTCCATGACGGTCTCGTACTTTTCGCGTAGAACTTTGCCGAGCGTCGGGTCGACTTTGAGGCTGAGCTGCAGTGGATCCTTGGCTTCGCTGATCAGAGCGTACATCTTGTCCTCGGCCGTCTTGTAGACCGCCACGCCCTCACCGAAGGGGTAGTCCAGCCGGGTGTTCGGCATGCTTAGGATGTAGTCTTCAACTGTCTTGTGATCCATGCTGTAACCATTCTAAATAAAATTGTAGTTCGGCGATGCTGGCCTGAATGTCATCAAAGGCGCGGTGGACGTCCTTTTTCTCAAACTCGACGCCGTACTTGCCCTGCATAACGATTTTTAGCGAGCTGACATCGAGCATCCGGTAGTGGAGCTTGAGGTCGAGCTGTGGCCACCACTTCTTGATAAAGCCGCGGTCGGAGTGGATACTGTTACCGCCAAGGATGGCTGGCTCACTACCGAAGTGCTCCTCAACCAGGGCGATTAGCTCCTGCTCAACCTGGGCCGGCGCTTTGCCGCTGTCCATTTTGCGAAGGAATTCGTCGCGGTTCGTTGGGAAGTCCGCCCACCAGACATTCTTTTGCATCCGGTCGGCTACCAGCTCACGCGGCTGGGCGACGATAGCTTCATAACTGCCGAGGGTCTTGAAATTAAAGTCGGTGATCTCAGCCGCAATCTCGAGGATGACGTCCTCCTCCGGGTTCAGACCAGTCATCTCCAAGTCGACCCACAATACTTTGGTCGGCACAGCTTTTTTATCGATCATCGCTGCCCTTCTTGTGGGTGCGATGGAGCGGATTAAGGACTTCCAGCCGCTTCAGGTTGTGGCGGTAGACACCAAGTACCGTGCCGCTCAGCGTCAGCAGGCTGATGTTGGCGCCGAAGCCCGACCAAAAGTTGTACATCTGTGTCGAGAATTTATTGTAGCCATTATTGACGCCAATGAAGTTCATCAACCAGTGGATGAAGTGTAAATGCATATCGACCAGTATAGCAAAAGAGGCCACTTGGGCCTCTTTTGCGCACAGAAGTCTCTCAAACTTCCTCGGGTTAGCGGGCGGCGCTCAGCGCGTCGCTGTACCACTTCAGGTCTTTCAGCAGATCAACCAAACCAGCCTGGGGACCGTAAGGATTGGCTGCTGCTTCGGCTGAAATGTTACCCTCCTCATCGATGATCTCACTCATGCCAGAGATTGAGACGGCTGGGCCGTGCGGGATTACCGCCAGGCGGGATTCGTTCAGGATTTCTTTCAGTACAACCTGGGCGCGTGCACCGGCTGCAGAACCATGCGACACCACGGCGGCTGGCTTGTGCATGAACTGCCAGTCTACGTAGTCCAGGGCATTCTTCAATACGGCGGCTGGGGCGTGGTTGTACTCTGCGGTTACAAAGACGAAGGCATCAAATTCGGTAATTTTGTCGAGCCATTTTTTAACTTCTGGCTTGGGCTGGCGGTTCGGGTTATAGCGAGGACTGATATCTTCGTCGAAGAATGGCATGGGGTAATCGACAAGGTCGACCAGTTCCACTTGGACATCGTCCATAGCCTCGGCGGTGTTGGCCACCCATTTGGCTTGCTGGAGGGTTTTACGGGCTCCCCGGGTAGTACCGACAACAACTGCTAGTTTCATTAAATGCTCCTTTGTGCTATATTTTGTATAGTAGTAATACTGAGTATAGAACGCATTACTATACTTTGTAAAGTATTAAGCAAATATCATGAATCCCTCCCCCGTAACCCAGCCCTTGGAGCCGAAAGTCGGCTGTATTGCTGGTGCCATGGAAATCATCGGCAACAAGTGGACCGCGCTCATCCTGCGTGACCTGACCACTGGTCCAAAGCGCTTCGGTGAACTCGAAAAATCAGTGGGCGGCATCAACCCGCGCACCCTAAGCCAACGTCTAGATGACCTACAGCGTCACGGTATCATTGACCGCGAAACCTTCGCCGAAGTCCCACCCCGTTGTGAGTACAGTCTGACAGACAAAGGTCGCGACCTGGTACCTGTCCTCAAGCAGATGGCTACCTGGGGCAACAAGTATTACAACTCTGCCGATCAGGGCGACGGAAATTGCTAGTTCTTAGCCTCTTCAAAATTCAAACAAACTGAGTTGATGCAGTAATGCTTGCCGTTCGGCGAGCTTGGGTCATCTTCAAATAAGTGGCCGAGGTGGCTGCCGCAGTTTTTGCAGATGATCTCGGTGCGGGCCATGCCGAGCGTATTGTCGGGCACCAGCTCTACTGCTTCGTTGGCGGCAACTTCGCTAAATGCCGGCCAGCCAACCAGTCCCGGGAGGGTTGATTCGAATTTGGTACCACTTTTGAATAGCACAGCACCACAAGCGGCGCAGGTATAGTCGCCGTCGCGGTTTTCATTGAGGTGTTCACCAGTTCCAGGAGCTTCGGTTCCCTTTTGGCGCAGTACGCGGTACTGCTCCGGGGTCAGTTTCTGTTTCTATTCGTCGTCGGTCAATTGCATGGTTACTCCGAGGTATCAAAGTTAGCGCGTATCATCTCCATCATATCAGTAAAGCGATGTTGGATGCTGCGCGGTTGTTGCTGGAGCTCTTCGCAGCCGGCGCGCAGTGGATCAGCCTGGATCGGTTCGATACTAACAATCGGTGGCAATAACAGATTGTCGAGGCCGCATTTTGGCGGCAGGACCCGGGTCAGTCGCTGGGCGGCCTCGTCGGCCGACTGACCTTTGATGATGATCGAGAGGATGGTGTGGCGGGTGCGGATTTCCGGATCGACGGGGGTACTGAAACTAGCTTCGGCGACCTCATATTGCTCATTCAGTGATTGTAAGCTGGCTTCAAGTGCCGTCGAAGAGGCGACGCCGTCGAGCAGTACGGTGTAACCCCGCAGTGGCAATGCATTGTTAGCGGCGATCAGGTCATCCATTGTTTCATAAGGGGACCGCAAATGTGGTGTGACGTTTATCTGTTCGGGCATGCATACCTCACTTTCTGTTTGCTGACAAAAAGCTATCCTAGCATAAGCGGCTAGGTCGAGAAACGGGATATTTTACAGACTTACTTTTTATCTTTGGGCAGGTCGAGGCGGTCGAGCTTTAGGACTTTCACCAAGAGGTAGATTGTGAGCAGTACAAACAGGAAGGTAACGAGAGCGACGGCGAAGCTTCCCCACACGAACCGGGCGTGGTGGCTGTGGAAATGCAGTGTGAAATCGCGGCTGGCCAGGTTCTGCCCGAAAAAGAGCTCAACTAGTGGCAGAATGAAGCTCTTGACCAGCGAGTTAACCAGGCTTTGGGCCTGAGTACCGATGGCGAAACCCACGGCCAGGCCGACGATGGCGTGTTCGCGCAAGAACATTACGAAACCACCGACGAATTCGTCCGGTAACAGATCGGGTCGGCGGACGCGCTGGTGCGGCGCTTTGGCCTCGGCGGCAACTTTGACGGCGTCGGGCTTAGCTTTTTGGGCCACTACATCTCCTCCGGGGCAGTTATACCGAGCAGCTCCAACCCGGCCTTCAGGGTGCCAGCGTAGCGCTCAACCAGTGTCAGGCGAATACTCTCCCGCGGATCATTAATGACGCGGTTATGCTCGTAGAAACGGTTGAATTCCTGGGCTAGCTCATAGAGGTAGCCGCAGATGTGGTGGGGCATCAGTTCGCGAACCGCCAGGTCGACGACTTCGCCGTACTGGCCGAGTTTGCGGACCAGGGTGCGTTCGGCTGGTTCGAGTTGGGTCAGTTCGGCTGGGACAGCTTCAGTTTTGCGGAGGATGGAGCGGGCCCGGGCGTGAGCGTACTGCAGGTAGGGGCCGCTGTTGCCTTCCAGGCTGACTGATTCGGCCGGGTCGTACACGATGTCACCACCAACGCGATTTTTGAGGAAGGCATATTTGACGGCGGCCAGTGAGGCCTGGTCGTCCTGTTTGCCATACGCCTGGGTCTGGGCGGCTCGGGCGGCTTCCAGGATGTCGAGCGCGCCAACGACATTGCCTTTGCGGGAACTCATCTTGACGCCGCCCTGCAGTTTCACGACGCCGTGCGTCAGGTGTTCAGAGCGCTCGGCCGGCTCTGGCGCGAATAGCGATACACTTTTCAGCATAACGCGCATGTATTCGGCCTGTTCGTTGGCGGTAATGACGATTGAGCGGTCAAAGTGATAGTCGCGCCACTTGGTCAGCAGCAGTCCGACGTCCTTGGCCTCATAGGTCGGCAGGCCCTGAGAATTGATAAACACACGAGTGTGCAGACCGTGCTCCTCGCCGTTGAACACAATTGCGCCATCGCTCTCGCTATAAACGTCACCGACGTGTTCACGAACAGTGGTCACGCCGAGATTGGCGACTTCACTTTCGGGCAGGAAACGGTCAAATTCGTGGACGCCTAGCTGGGCGTACAGCGTCTTGAAGTACTCATAACTCCACTCGCGGCACAGCCAATATATCTGAGCGAATGGCGTGTCACGCTCGTTGTCGGCATGCAGCTGGTAGACCCGTTTGTTGGTTTCGAGGATCTCGGCCTTAGCCGTTTCATCGTCCTCGAAGGCGGCAGTGCCCATGACATACATTTCACCAAGCCACGGCGCCCGGTCTTCGACCGGCATGACCTGGAGCCGGGCCATATCTTCACCGATAGTTTTGGTTATCGCCCACATCGTAATACCGACGTGACGACCGACGTCACCACCGTAGTTGATGCGCTTCACATCGGCGCCAGTCGTTTCGAGGAGGCGGGCAATCACGTCACCGACCAGTGTCGTGTAAAGGTGGCCGGCGTGCAGTGGCTTGAACGGGTTAGGATCGGAGTACTCAGCGATGACCAGTTTGCCCTGCCCCACCGGAGTCGGCTCAGTGGCGGTCATCTTGATCAGGGCTTCGTCGGTCAGGCGGAGGTTTAGGAAACCGGGGCCGGCAATCGTCACTTCACTAACCCACTCGCGTAGGCTGTCGGCCAGTTTGGGCTGCAGGCTCTCGGCGATGGCGCGGGGGTTTTGGCCGAGCTGCTTGCTGAGCTGGAGGGCGATATTGGTGGCGTAGTCACCGAACTGTTCGTCGGGGCGCGTCAGCTCGACGGCCGCCTCAACACTAAATAGTTCCAGCACAGCGGCCTGGATGGTAGCAATCAGTTCATTTCTCATTGCCCACCAGTATATAACAGATTAGGCTCGGCCGCGAACCAGTAGGCTGGCGCGCCAGACAATGGCGTACATGCTGCCCAGCAAAGCCGAAAAACTCAGCACTGTTACCAGCATCGTCGGATAGGCCGAGGGGTGTAGCAACCGGTCCGACAGATCAAACAGTAAACCGCCGGGGTTCGTCAGGACATCCCAGCTATTCCACCTGAGGTCGCGGCCGACATAGATGGCAAAACTGGCGCTGACAAGCGTCAAAGCCATGACTCCGGCGGCCACCCGTCCGCTCAGCCGGCGCTGTAACTGCAAATGCATCAGATACAAGCTGCTGAAACCGACCACGACCCCGCTGTAAATGAACGATGTGAACATGACGACGTCATACAGCAGGTCGACGCGCATCACGTCCTGCAAATGGATAAAATCACTGATCATGTAGAAACTGTTCGGCAAGAACAGCAGCCAAAGCACGCTATACGCCAGCCCCTCCCAGCTTGACCACAGTTTGCGCTGCAGCACGGCAGTCAGCCGGAGCGCGAATGCCAGCGGCAACCAGGCCAGGCCCAGATTCCAGACCAGGTAGGAAAACTCGAAGCTGTGGTTACGGAGCGCACCAACAGCGAAAAACACCAGGCTGACGGCAGCAGAGCCGATCAGGGCATAGAGAAATTGATATCGCGCACTCCGTTTCATCTCACCAGTATACGGGAGATTACGGCTGCGGGTCGTAGTCGGCGATGTGTTGGTAGGTATTGGACAGCTGTTCGGTCTGGGCCAGCACCAGGTCGGTCGTATGCATCAGCATATACATATAGGCCCCGACGAGCATGAGAATGGCGATGAACAACTTCATAAGTGAGGTCGAGTGTAGCAACACCTCTACGCCGATGCAAGCATGGGCGTTTTGGGGGTTTAGCCGTCCAGCGATTGCTTGAATTTCTCAATCAGATCAACGGGGGTCGGATTGAGGCCGTTCAGCAGGGCCGTGTACAGACTTACGAAGTCGCCGAGGGCAATGGTCCACAATAATTGTTCGAGCAGGTCACTGCCCTCTGCCGTGACTATTTCCGGCGCCGGGCGCATGCCGGACAGCAGGCGCGCTGAGACCTCAAAACGCTTCTGGACGCGGGGATGTTCAAACGGACTGCGCAGATCGACGACAGCATACGGTTTGTCGGTTGGTTGCTTGGTCCAGCCCAGGAACTCATTGTGGTTGAACTCGGGATACTGGTTGTACCAGGCAACCTGCTTGGCGTTCTCATTGAAGCTGATTTTCCACTTGTAGGCTGCCGGCGCCAGCTTCGGGCCGGCGTAGACAACCACTGATTTGCCGATCATTTCCAGGGCCAACTGCTTGGCCTGGTTATTGTCGGTTGGGACGGTAGGGATCCAAGCGGCCGTCGCCTGCTTCAGAAAGTCCGACTTGGCAGTCAGCTCCGCGGCTTTGCCAGCGGTGATGCCGTATGTGTCAGTAGCGACGAGGAGGGCTTTCAGCATGTACAGCAGTGCGTGTCGTGGCTGCAGACCGCTCGGCACGGCATAGAACGGATAGCCCTTTTCGGTGGCAATGTCACCAAGCTTACCGCCACTGGCAATAACAGCAATGGTGGCGCCCTTTTCCGCCGCTTGACCAATGGCGCTGACGGTTTCTTCGGTATTACCGGAGTAGCTGGAGGCGAAGAACAGCGTGTTGGCATCGACGTACGACGGAATGTCGTAGTTCCGGCTGATCTCAAACGGCAGATTGAATCCCGGCCAGCTCTGGCCGACCAGCGCAGCCAGGGCCGAGCCACCCATTCCAGCAAATACAACCCGCGTGATCGGTGCGGCCGGCGGCGTAACCTGCACCACATACTCCTGCCCCAGCTGCTGCCATTGGCGCTCGGCGACTCCCAGCGCGTCCTGCGCATCACGTTCATGGATCAATTTCAAATCATCGAGCATCGTTGACCTCCCTCTTGTACAGTTAGCGGTTCGTTAGGTATAGTATATCGTAAGCATAAAGACTATTTCAGGGGGTGGTGCAACCTATGTTCGGACAAGCAAACAATCAAGACCAGTCTCAGCCCGACGCGGCTCAGATTCCAGACGAGGCGATCAACAGCGTCGTTAACGACCAAACCGTAGCGCCTTCGACCTGGCAGCACCCCGGCACACCCCTGAATGACGACAATTCGTCAGCAGCGCCAGGCGCACCGGCCCCTGCCGCCGATCAGCCCGCCACCGACCCGACCTGGACAACCAGCGGTGATACCCCCACCCCTGACACTGACACTCCTCACGACCTGATCGACATTAAGCAACAGGCCCTCACCCAGCTGGCACCCCTCGTGAGCCACCTCGACCAAAGCCCCGAAGAAAAATTCCGCACTACTATGATGATGATCCAGGCTAGCGACAACCAGGCCCTGATCAAGGACGCCTACGCCGCAGCCCAGGAAATCAAGGACGAAAAAGCCCGTGCCCAAGCCCTGCTCGACATCGTCAATGAGATCAACTACTTCACCCAACAACCCGTTGATTAACAGATCGCAACCATCAAAAAAGCCCGGTCCTATGCCGGGCTTTTTCTTTGAGCGAGAGCCAATTACATCATCGCGCCCATGCCACCCATACCAGGGGCACCAGCCGCTTCTTCTTTCGGTACATCGACGACCAGGGCGCCCATAGTCATTGCCGTACCGGCAATCGAGACGGCGTTCTGCAGTGCCTCTTTGGTGACGCGGGCCGGATCGATGACGCCGGCGGCCTTGAGGTCGACCAGTTTGCCGGGTTCGTTGACGTTGACACCGTGGCCGGGCTTGCCTGCACGGACCTGCGGTAGCCACTCATCGGCGTTGAGACCGGCGTTGGTCAGCAGAATCCGGAATGGCTGCTCCAGCGCCCGCATCAGCAGTTGCTTACCGGCTGTGATGGTCGGCTCGTCGCCGCTATTGATGACGATGGTCTGAATCAGGTTGATCAGCGTCACGCCACCACCGGGGACGATGCCCTCGACCAGCGCCGCCTTGACGGCCGCGACAGCATCATCGACGCGGAATTTCTTCTCTTCGATCTCGGTTTCAGTGGCACCACCGACTTTGATGACGGCGACCTTGCCGCTCAGAGCGGCGCGGCGCTTGGTGTAACCGTCACGGTCGAAGCCACCAGTCGCACTTTTGATCTGTTCTTCGAGGGTCGAGATCCGCTCTTCGACGGCAACCGGATTGCCGCTGCCTTCGATGATGGTCGTGTCGTCTTTACGGACGATGACGCGGCGGGCCGAGCCGACAACATCAAGGTCGACGGTATCAAAGCTCATGCCGCTATCGTCAGTAATCACCTGCCCACCGGTCAGGACGGCAATGTCGTTCAGGATGTCCTTGCGGCGGTCACCGAATGATGGCGCCTTGATGGCAACAGCGTTCAGTGCGCCCTTGAGCTTGTTGATGACCAGCAGTGCCAGCGCTTCGCCGTCGATGTCATCGGCGATGATGACGATGTCACGGCGGCCGGTTTGGTTGAGCTTATCAAGCAGTGGCGCAATCTCGGCAATGGTGCTGATTTTCTTGTCAGTGATGATGATAGCCGGCTTGTTCATGACAGCTTCCATGCGGGCGGAGTCGGTGACCATGTAAGCACTGACGAAGCCCTTATCGAGGGTGAAGCCTTCGACAACGTCTGCTTCCAGCGCCAGGCCTTGCCCTTCTTCGACAGTGACCACGCCATCTTTACCGACCTTGTCGATAACATCGGCGATCAGGGCGCCAATCTCGGCGTCGCCGGCCGAGATGGTGGCAACTTCAGCCACACGCGACTTTTTGCCCTGGACGTCCTCTGCAAGCGTGCTTAGGTGATTTATAGCGTCCTGAGCGGCAGCTTCGAGGCCTTTGCGTAGCAGCATCGGGTTATGCCCGGCGGCGATCAGCTTGTTAGCTTCATTCAGGATGTGGTAGGTCAGGACAGTAACCGTAGTGGTACCGTCACCAGCGACATCGTTCATCTTTGAGGCGGCCTGCTTGATCAGCTCAGCACCAACCTTGTAGCCCAGGGTCTCATCATCGACATCGGCCAGTTCGACACCTTTGGCGACAGTCACACCATCGTGCGTGACCGTAGGGTTACCATAGCTCTTACTGATAACTACATTGCGCCCCTTGGGACCCATAGTCGTTTTGACGGCGCTATACAAAATCTCTGCTCCACCGAGCACGCGGCGGCGGGCGTCATCGTCATAGAATACTTTCTTTGCCATTTCCTGCCTCCTATTTGACCACTGCTAAAATATTTTCTTCTTTAATAACCATGAATTCTTCGGCGCCAAGTTTGACAGTCGTCACGTCGCCATAGCTCTCGCGGTAAACGATCTTGTCTCCGACTTTAACGCGCTTGACGTCTGCGCCGACAGCCGTAACGACAGAGGTCGACGGCTTCTCAGCGGCTTTTTCGGGCAGGTAGAGCCCGCTGGCGGTTTTGGTTTCGGCCTTTTCGGCCTGGGCAACAACGTAGTCGCCCAATGGGTGCAATGCGCTCATATATACTCCTCCGTTTATTGCAGAATTAGCACTAGCAGCTTGAGAGTGCTAGCTGTATAACCTAGTCTACAATTTACAGATGTTTTGCGTCAAGGCTCTAGAGGTCTTCAGCGTCGATTGGCTGACGCATTGGGACACCTGCACGCAGCAGAGCCAGGAGCGTCTTGCCGTTGAGGTCATAGCTACGCAGTTCGGGGTCCGGAGTAACTTCGAATAAATCAGATTCACCATAAGGGTGCGGGAAAATGAGCTTTACGGCATCAGCGGTCTCATATGGAGTCAGGCCTTTGTGGTTTAGCCAGTACAGCATGCCCGGCTTCTCGGTGTATTTGACCTCAATGGAGATATCATTCCAGTGGTCTTTGCCTGCCGGCAGGTCATAGGGTGAGCTTGCTTCATCAAACTGCGGGAAGCGAACAATCACATCCGTGGCCGTGGCATGTAAACCATGATAACGTGGAATCCGAAACCAGATTTGCTCATAGTCAGCGGGCACAGTCTCGCCTTCATTTCCCTGCGGGAAAAACTGGATGTACTTGCGGTCATCAAGCTGCACACTTCTACCCAGGATGGATAGCCGGCGGTTTAACTCTTCTTGCTGGTCGATTTCAACTAGTCCAGCACGAGCTTCGTGCAAAAATTCGGCAGCATCAACTTCGTCCAAACGAGATTCTGGACTTGAAGAATTAAAATCGGGGGTAGAAAAATACTCAGACATAGCCATATACAGCGCAATTGTAACATCAATACAGTCGATAGTCAATGGCCTTCACCCCTTATTCGTCATCATTGACTTCAAAGGCTAAAAGTTATAATATTATCGAGTTCTATTCCTACGAACACCCCCAGGGGGACCCCCATGGAAGAAGGCATTTCCCACCAGCAGCAGCTCCTCAACTGGGTAGGAGGACTCGGCAACGGTCGCATCGTCTCTGGCGGATCGATCAGGTTCGAGACCAAGTTCCCCGCACAGGACTTCCTGCTGGAGCTCAACTCCGTCCGGTACGCCGGCATGGAGCGCGTCCGCTACAACAGCAGCGAGCCGTTCGCGATCTACATCACGTTCCGCCCGCAGTTCACGGACCGCAACCGCAAGATCAGTCTGGCCCTCGAGTGGCGCAAGAAGATGTCGAAGTTCGAGCTCGAAATCGCCAACAAGCAGCTCCAGCAGTCCCGGCAGTTGTCCGAGACCCAGAGCAGCAGCAAGCGCAAGACCCGCAAGGACCGCAAGGCCGACACCACGGACAACCGTCCCGACCTGTCGAGCAGCACCCCTGAGATACCCGCTTCGAAGACCGCCCCCACAGGCATCACCTTCAGCGGCTAGCAGTACCGGCAAGTAGTAGGACCCACGGAACACTCCGGAGGCGTGCGTTGTCAGCAATGACTACACTAACCCTCACCTAGTGCATATATGCACGCTTCCGGAGTTCCGGGTTCGGATGCGCTTACAAGCGCAAAGGTTGAGGCTTCGGCTTCCCTTGGCTACCCGCCTCCGAACCCGAACCTCAACCCCCGTTCATTAAGCCCAGCAGGGCTTATTTTTTTGCTAATAATTCGCGGGCGACGTCGCGTTCGTCCCAGGTGATCGACTTGCCGCCCATGTTGCGGCTGTCCTGGTGGCCGATACCGGCAAGCACCACCACATCCCCTGCCCTGGCGTCCTTGAAGGCCTGGGCAATCGCCTCACGGCGGTCAGCAATCTCCACGAAATTGTCAGTTTTGATACCGCTACGGACTTCCTTGCGAATCCGGTCGCCGTCTTCGTGATACGTTTCGTCATCGGTCAGGTAGACCATGTCAGCCAGACGCGCGGTGACTTCACCCATGATTGGGCGTTTGCTAGCGTCGCGGTCGCCGGTAGCACCGAAAACCACCCGGACTTTGCCCTTGGCGATCTGTCTGGCGGCAGTCAATACATTCTCCAGTGCGTCAGGGGTGTGGGCATAGTCGACGAGCACGCCGAACTTCTGGCCGGCGTCGATGACTTCCATACGACCCGGTACGGCCGTGAGAGCCGCTATTCCCTGTTCAATCTGCGCCGCGCTGAGCCCAAGAATGTCGCCAACACAGGCTGCGGCGCTGGCATTGTAGACATTAAATATACCCGGCAAATTAGTGTGCAAACGCATCTCGCAGAAATCCCAGTCTGAGCCAGTCGCAGCTAGCCGGATAGTACTAATCAGCCCGTCACTGTCACCCGACTGGCCATACGTCGTAATCTCGCCTACCGAACGTTTCATGAAATAATCAAACCAGTCATCATCAGCATTGAGCACCACATGCTTGGGGTTCATGTACTTCGTAAAGAGCCGTGACTTGGCTTCGGCATAGGCTTCCATAGTCTTGTGATAATCCAGATGGTCTTGCGTCAGGTTGGTCATGACGGCGATCTCAAGCGGCATGCCAAGCATCTTGTGCTGGTGCAGCGCCTGGCTCGTAACTTCCATGACCACGAAATCAACTTCAGCGTCATGGGCTTTTTGATAAAACCTGATCAGCTCAGCCGTTAACGGCACCGTACGGTGGGTTCGGTTGAGCTCTGATTTGCCGTCGAGCTCGATCACTGCCGTCGAGAACAGGGCCGTACGGTAGCCGGCCGATTTCAGCATGGCATTGATGTAGTTGGTAGTGGTGGTTTTGCCGTTGGTGCCGGTGACGGCGATGACACGCAAGCCTTTTGCCGGGAAGCCGGCTTTGGCCTGCAGGGCATATACCCTGCCCTTGCGATAACTTTCTTCCGCCGCTCGAATGGCTGATTTGGGTAATACTTTGCGCACCACACGTTTTGGGTTCATACGTTTATCATACCTGATTGTTAGGATTTACGAGGGTGATTCAGGGTGGTGCTGGTGGAACGGTAATACATATAGTTGGAATCTCGTTAAGAGATCAGCTACATGCACTACACGCTCCACCAGTACCTACCAGCAATATACCTCCCATCGGAAGCGATTGGACTCGTGACCGGTTGGCCGCGAGCTACTTCTTGTTCTTCACCTTCGCCGGGTCGAGACCGAGGGCCTGGACGTCGTCGTCGCTGAGCTCCTTGGTGGAGATGTAGAGGTTGCGACCACCGGTGACGAGCTTGGCGTGCTTCTTGATGTTGTCCAGGACCTTGTTGAGAGTCTCGAACTTCGTCTTGAAGTCGTCGCGCTCGCTCTCAGCGGCAGTGGTCTTGGCCTTCTCGGCGTCGAGCTCGGACTTGGAGACCAGGTCAGCCGGCGTGGCGTTGAGGATGCCGTTGATGGCGTCCTTGGTCGCCTGGAGGCGGTCACGGCGCTTCTCATCGGTGAGGCCGAGCCAGAGAGGCGCGATGTCCTTGAGCTTCCTGAGCTCCTCCTCCTTGGTGCGGAGGTTGCTACGGAGCTCAGCCACGTCGTCGTAGCGGCCACGGAGGGCAGCGTCGAACTTCGCCAGGGTGTCGCGGATCTCGTCGTCGGACTTGCCTTCAAGCATGCCGGCGATCTGGGCAGCGACCTGCTGGGCCGTGGACGCGTTGCCGCCGCCGAGCTGGGGAGCACCACCGAAGGTAGGCGCCTCGAGCTGGAGCGGCTGACGGGCCAGGACCTGCTTGGCACCGGGCTGGAGGACCGACACGGCGGCGTTCACCAGAGCGGTGGCGTCGTCGGCGTCGACCTCGTCGCTGTTGACCTTCTTGCGCAGCTTGGCGATGAGGGACAGGAGCACCATGATGGCGGTCCTGAACTTCAGCTTGTCGCTGACGCTGCCGGCCTCGGCGATGTCGTCGAGGGTCTCCTCGTTGATGTCGTTCAAGTCGAGCGGGCTGTCGAGTGCGGTCATGTGCCTGTCTCTCTGTGAATTTCCTCAGCCCGGGTGGCTTCGGAACAGGTACTGCGATAAAACTATAAAGTTGTTATGCGTTCCTTTCATGAGATGGCAAGCGCCATGAGTGATGGGGAGTCCGAATCAGTATCGGTAACTGGAGACCTTAAGAGATCACCAACTACCGATACTGCGTTCGGAAATTTGCTAGTAGGTTGTGCTGCGCGAAGCTGCTGCCTCAAGCGCAACGTACCGGCAGCATTACTACCACTACGTTGCGCTCAAAACGGGCTGCGCCCAGCATCATAAAGCCTAATAGACAGATATGTACGTATGAATTGTCAAAGTCCACCTCACCCTGTCATAACAGTGTGAAAGCTTCGACATATTAGCATATTGTGCTGTTTTTGTCAATATTATGATCCCCCACTCACTTACCACAAGCAAAATACAAATTATACTTGCCATAAACGGAATATGGTGGTATAATGTGCTTCATTATGGAGACTCACACCCCTACCGCTGAGCAGGCACAGGTTGCTGATTACGCATGGCTTGAGGTATCGGCTATCGACCAAATGCGCGCCGATCAGCAGGCCGCTATCTCCCAGCGCGCCTTTGATAGCCACTATGCGGGTGGTGTCGATGTCGCCTTCAGTCAGGCAGAAACCGAGTTGGCTCCAGAGCTCGACGAGCAGATTGAAGCTTACGTCGACCAGCGGCTGGGCGAGAATGCCGACCCTGCCATGCGCACGGTTATTGTCAGCCATCTCAAAGAATGCGCAGCATATCGCATGAACGACCAGATGTGGGCCAATGGCGAACTGCAGAACGACGAACACCAGTACAACACCTCTGGTAGTTTCAAAACCGATTTACTGCTGGATGTGCTTCGCGAGACCGACGCTACTCAAGATGATCCGGAAGCAGATGATGAATCTGAAGCATCTGCTGCGTTTGACCCTTTCTCTCCAGAAGCACAGGAAACATATGGTGCGCTGACAAAAGCGCGCAACGAATTCGCCAAGCTCAGTGTCGAAGGCCGCCAGCGCAGCCTCAAACTCGGCATCGGCAAATCCAAGAAGTTCAACATCGCATTAGAGAAAGCACACGAGGAGTACCAAAAGGCCTACAACGCTGTCCTCGACATGCACATTGCCCACTACCGTGACGCCGGCGAAGTTCCTGAAACGGTGTATGAACAGATGATGACCCACGTCATTAAAGAGCACAAGGATTTCAGTGCAGCTGAATACGAGCAGTTGTCACAAGACAAAAGCTTACGCGGCCGTGTCGCGCGCACCCTCAGCAAGCGCGGTGGCCTGATCGGCCTGAGCGCCGCCAGCGGTGTGGCATCTGGTCTCGTTGCTCGTGCTATTAGTACAGGTACCAAAGGTCTACTTATCGGCATGACCGGTGGCGCCGCTGCCGGTGCCTACTTCGGTGCCCGCCTGGCCCGTGGCCCATTACTCGCCAAGGTCAAAAGCGGCATTGCCCTCCACAAGGAGTTCACCAAGCGTCACGAAGTCGACCACGAAGCCGTCAAGGCACGTATCGCCGAAATCAGTGGCAAGACTGAAGATGAAGTCCGCACCGCTGTCAGCCACATCGGTGCAATCATGATGGGCCGCGTCGAAACCGACCGCAAAACCAACTTCAAGCGTGAAGTGCTCGGTGCAGCCGTTGGTGCCGGAGCAGCCGCACTAGCCTTTGAGTTCGTCCCGGTTGTCCACGATCTGTGGAATGGCCATGGAACACCACCATCAACGCATGGCGGCGGCACTCCTCCACCACCACACGGTGGCACTACCCCTCCCCCAGTCGATAACTACGGCTATACGCCTAGCGTAACAGTTGAGCACGGTCACGGTTACATCAAAGAAATTCAGGATCTGGCCGCTCAAAAGGGTCAGCACCTCAGCATTGCCCAGGCTACCGATGCCTACCACCACATCTTGAACAATCAGGGCGCCAACTTCTTCACCAATGACGCCAACCTGCCTCACGGCGGCGACAACTGGATCTCCCGCCCTGGCGCAGCCACCTGGGACCACAACCACCTGGCCAGCTTCCACCACTGGCTGCAGGCCCAGCACGATTTAGAAAAAGTCGCTTAAATCCCCTGCCCTCTGCTATCCTGTAACAGATGCGAGTTCTCGGGATAGAGTCCAGTTGTGACGAAACAGCCGCCGCCGTCGTCGAAGACGGTGAGCAGTTGCTGTCGAACGTGGTCGCATCTAGCGCTGACCTACATGTCCAGTACGGCGGCGTGGTGCCGGAAATCGCCGCCCGCAGCCATATCGAAGTCATATTGCCGGTCATCCAGCAGGCCCTCGATGATGCGGACTGCTCATGGGACGACATCGACGCTATCGCTGTAACCTACGGCGCCGGCCTCGGCGGTTCCCTGCTAATCGGCGTCCTGACCGCCCGCACCCTCGCAATCGCCCACAATAAGCCGCTCTACGCCGTAAACCACGTCCTCGGCCACGTCTACGCCAATTTCCTGACCAGCACTTCCCTGCCCGGCCTGGCTATGCGACATGCGCAGCCTAGCTTTCCTATGCTGGCGATTATTGTCTCTGGTGGCCACAGTCAACTTGCCCTGTTTGAGAACCATTTCAATTACCGTCTGCTCGGCCAGACCCAGGACGACGCCATCGGCGAAGCATTCGACAAGGTCGCCAAGATCCTCGGTCTGCCCTACCCTGGTGGCCCTTCGGTCGCTAAAGCCGCCGAAACCGGCAATGCCATGGCCTACCAGCTGCCCAAAGCCAAGGTCGGCCGCTACGACTTCAGCTTTTCCGGCCTCAAAACAGCCGTTCTGAGGTTAGCACAAGCGGAAATCGGCGAGAGTTACGACTTCCCCTCCACAGAGCTGTCACAGCGCCTCTCCGAAGCTCAGAAACACGATATTGCCGCCAGCTTCCAGCGCATCGCCATCGAAACCATTGTCGACAAAACCCGCCTGGCCTACGACGAGTTTGCCCCTACCTCTGTTGTCATTGCCGGTGGCGTTGCCGCCAGCGCCGAACTCCGCCGCCAGCTTACCGAAGCCCTGCCCTTGTACATCGAATACCCGGACTTCAAACTCTGTACTGACAACGGCGCCATGATCGCCACCCTCGGCTGTTTTCACGCGAAGACGGGTCAACCAACTGCTGACCCTTATACTCTCGACATCAACCCCAATCTCAGCATGTAATTGCACGTGAAATCTTAAATTATTCTTAAATTTTCACGATTCATAACAGAGGTGATACACTAGTCTGGTATGAATTTGCCAAAAGTCTACGAGCCAGGGAAGTACGAGCAGGACATTTATGCCCTGTGGGAGCGTAGTGGGGCGTTCGAGCCTGCGGATAAGAAGCAAGCCTATTCCATTGTCATGCCGCCGCCGAATGCCAATGGCAATCTGCACATCGGCCACGCGCTGACAGTGGCGCTCGAAGATACCGCTGTCCGCTATCACCGCGCAAAAGGGGAGGCGGCATTACTGCTACCAGGCGCCGACCACGCCGGCTTTGAGACTCAGTCCGTGTACGAAAAGCGGCTAGTCAAGGAAGGGAAGAGCCGGTTTGACTTCTCGCGAGAGGAACTCTACGCCCAGATTTATGACTTTGTCGGTGAGAACCGCGACAACTTCGAGTCGCAGATGCGCCGCTTGGGCGTTGGATGTGACTGGTCGCGCTTTACCTTTACGCTTGATGAAAAGGTCGTCAAACGGGCCTATGCCACCTTCAAGCAACTATGGGATGATAAGCTTATTTACAGGGGTGAGCGGCTGGTCAACTACTGTACACACCACCGCACCGGCTTTGCCGACATCGAGGTCGAATACAAAGAAGCCAAAACGCCACTGTACTACATCAAATACGGACCATTTGAACTGGCCACGACCCGTCCCGAAACCAAGTTCGGTGACACTGCCGTCGCCGTCCACCCCGATGATGAACGCTATCAGCAGTACGTCGGCAAAGTGATTACTGTCGAGGGCGTTAACGGACCGTTCGAGGTCCAGGTAATCGCCGATGACTTCGTCGACCGCAACTTCGGTACCGGCGTCGTCAAGATCACGCCGGCGCACAGCTTCGACGACTGGGAAGTGGCCCAGCGCCACAACCTGCCGGCCAAGCGAATTATCAACCACGACGGCACCCTGAACCACCTGACGGGCCGCTTCGAAGGCATGACCGTACTCGAAGGCCGCGAGGCCGTGGCCAAAGCCATGGAAGAGCAGGGGATGCTGATCCGCGTCGACCGCGACTACGAGAACCGCATCGGCGTCTGCTACAAGTGTGGCACGACCATCGAACCGATGTTAATGGAGCAGTGGTTCGTCAATATGCAGCCGCTGGCTAAGCGGGCGATTGACGTCTTGAACGACGGTCAAATTACGTTTTATCCCGAATCCAAGAAGACCCAGTTAGTGCGCTACCTCGAGGGACTACGCGACTGGAACCTCAGCCGCCAGATCGCCTGGGGCATCCCGATCCCGGCTTTCCAGAATGTCGACGACTCTGACGACTGGATTTATGACGAGCGGGTTACTGAAGAGATCATCACGGTAGAGGGCAAGACGTATCACCGCGATCCGGACGTTTTTGATACCTGGTTCAGTTCGTCATCGTGGCCATTTGCCACGCTCGGCTACCCGGATTCGGATGACTTCAAAAAGTTCTACCCGCTGAGCTTGATGGAAACCGGTGGCGAAATTCTCTATCCGTGGGTCAGTCGCATGATTATGCTTGGGCTGTACGTAACAGGGGAGATTCCGTTCCGCGAAGTCTATATCCACGGCTACGTTATGGCCGAAGACGGCTCCAAGATGAGCAAGTCGGTCGGCAATGTCGTTGACCCACTGCCAGTGATTGAGCAATACGGATCTGACGCGCTGCGCCTGGGTATCATCAATGGCCGCGCCGCTGCCGTGAACCGTGGCTACGACCCTCGTAAAGTTGAGGACGGCCGCAACTTCTGCAACAAACTGTGGAACATCGCGCGCTACATCGAAGGACTCGTCGGCGATGCGCCAGACCGGGGCAGGGCAGAGCCATTAACCGCCGCTGACCACTGGATCATTGGCAAGCTGGCCGACGCCCAAAAACGCATCATGACTGGCCTCGATAAGTACGAGTTCAGCGAAGCCTACGAGACGCTCTACCACTTCATCTGGGACGACCTGGCCGACTGGTACGTCGAAGCCAGCAAGGCCGAACCAAACTTGCAGCTACTCAGCTACCTGCTTGAGCAAGTCCTGATCCTGACCCATCCGTTCGCACCGTTCGTCACGGAAACCATCTGGCAAACCCTGGCCTGGGAAAAAGATTCTATCCTGGCCACCCGCGAACTAGGCAAAGTTATTGACCATGATTACGACAGGGCAGCTGATTTCGCCGAACTGCAGACCATAATTACAGAGGTCAGAACCATCCTACGCGCCCTCAATGTTACTGGTATTACGCTGTACCACAGCAACGACGAGCTACTGGCTACTAACGCCGAACTAGTCAAACGCTTAGCTCGATTGAAAGCCGTCGCTTCCGTCGAAGACGGGACCGGGCTGTACCTGACCACGACTAAGCTGAAGTGCTGGCTGGACATCGATACCGCCACCGCCCGGGCTTACGCCGACAAGCTGGCCGCTAAATACGATGCGCAAGAGAAACTGATTGCGCAGTACGAAGCGCGCTTATCGAACGACAGTTACGTCAAGAACGCTCCGGAGAAACTGGTGCATGAGACGCGGGATCAGCTAAAAGAAGCGCACGAGGTTTTGGCGAACATTGCCGCCGAGCGCGAACGATTCAGTACCTAGCCTGGAGAGCCTGCTACCAAAGTACTACCAAATGAGTTGTTTGGCAGTAACGTCCTAAAGGAATGACACAATGAGACCCCGAGATCGTCTTCACGAATATGAAATAGCAGAGGAATATGTCTTTCATGGCTCCGATAATGGCGCGATTGCTGAGTTCGAGCCCCGGCAGGCGTTGAGCTTTCAAAAACCCGATGGCGATCCCGCAATATTCGCCGCCGCAAGTATCGAGCCTGCTATCTTTATGGCCGTCCTCGGTAGTCGTCGCGCAGCCGGTTGGGATAGCAGCAGGTTCGAGCCTCCTTTCGGCTTCTACATTTCAGAGTCTAACTTCGCAAAAGCTCAGAGCGAAGACTGGTCAGGATACGTGTATGTACTCCCTCGCAAACCATTTACAAAAGGTCATGGCTGGGTCTGGCGAGCCACCACTCCAGTAAAACCAATAGCTGCGATCAAAGTTACCGGCGCTGATTTACCAGCCGCCATCACTGTACTGAGCGACGCTGACGAAGCGGCTTACGTCGCTGCCAATTCCTAGTCGGCGGGTTCGAGAGCGGAGCGGATCAGGTCAACCGACTCCTGAGGCCGCGCGTAGTCAAACCATAACACTTTCCAGCCGAGCGATTCGGCGGCGTTTAGGTTGCCGCGAGTGTCGTCGATCAGCAGGATTTCCTCTGGCGGGACGGCGGCGCGGCCCTGAGCGATCTCGTAGATCTTGTTTTCGGGCTTGATGGAGCCGATTTCCGAGGAGTCAATAATGGCGTCGTAGGGCAGGGCAGGGATCTTGCCTTGCTCACGCAGGCCGGACATGTAGCCGCTCGTGATATTGGTCAGCAGGCCGGTCTTGTAGTTCTCAGCCACCCATTTCAGCAATTCCTGCATCTCGGGCATCGGTTCGGTGACTTCGAGGTAGAACTTCTTCCAGTCCAGATCGGGTACTCCGATACGTTCACCGAAGACTTTGTTAAAGTCTGACGAACTCAGCGTGCCGCGGCAGGCATCGTCGTTGTAGTGCCAAAAGGCCGTCTCAATAACATCGGCGGGCACATTGTAGGTCTCAGCAACGCGGGCAAAGGCACGTTCGTAGAAGCGGATCAGGCAACCGTTGACGTCGAAGTAGACGAAGCTGACGCCACTCTTGGTCTTTTTGAGCAGGCGATTTGCTCCAGGGGCGCCAAGTCCCAATAACTCGTCCAGTGTCGTATGGAGGGCGGCGGCGATAGATTGCACGGTAAAGATAGAGGGTGACTTGATGGCACCGCGCTCGATCTTCGTAAGTGTCGAGAAGCTAAGATTGGCTAGCTGACACAACTGCTGTTGTGTCAAACCGGCTTTTTGTCTTGCCTCTTGCAGGCGCTTGCCCAACCCCTTCTCATCCATAGCCATATGATACCAGTTAAAATGGCTCGATTTCAAGCCGAATTGGTATTAAATGGCTAGTTAACTGAGGTGTAACACATACTGGAATAGTGTGTAGACGACGATCAGCGTGATGACAAAAACGACAGCCACGATCGTGAAAACGTTCTGGGTATTACCATAGCCAACCCGACGACCCATCTTGCTGTAGGTAAAAGCGGCAACACCGGCAGCGACGAAAAAAGAAAGCATAACATTCATACTCATAGGCTCAGTATAGCCGAACTGGGCCCGAACTCATTAATTATTAACTAAAGATTAAATTGAGCTTAATTGTGCGTGCTTATGCTTGCGGACGGGGGAGAGCAGGGTAGATAGTCGGGTACATGACCGCCCAACGCCTGACTGCTGCCATCGTCCTCCTCGTGCTGCTGCTCAGCACGCTTCCGGGCCGGGCGGTCACTCCGGCGGAGCAAGCCCAAGCTGCCTGGGCAGCTCCGCCGACCATGACCCTGAAGCACATCAGCAGCATGACCGGCCAACAACACGAGCCGGCATACCTCAGTAACCTCGACTGCGAGCTTGAAGAGTACCGGACGCCTTCAGATACGACTACCCGGACAGGCTGCTTCACCGAAACCGCCTTCGGTCAGATGGACGCCGACAGTAATATGGTCATATTTAATGGCAGCGACGAGGCGGTACAGTTGCTGCCGCCAGCCGCCGGGCAAATCCTGGCGCCGTGGCCGCGGGCGCTCAATCTGACGATGCTCGATGCCGTACCGACCGGCGGTAGCTCTGTCAGTCTGTACAAAAACCCGCTGACCGGGCTCAAGGACAGTCATAATCTGGCACTGCAACTGGTATCGAAACAGATTACTATACCGGCTGACATCGTACTGAAAGATGCCGCTGGCCACCCCCTGGTGATCAATGCCCAGAGTCTGGCCTACGCCGACTCCGGCAGCTGGATCGTGGTCGAGGTCCTGGCCGGCTCGTTCGTGCGCATCAATTTAGCCACGCTGGATATGAAACCGTTCGCACCCGTCTACGCCCGGCAGGGCAGCCCAGGACTCGATGAATCATCAGTGACAATCACACCAGACGGTCAGTACGTGGCCGTTGAAAACACCTATGCCAGCGAGTTCAAAGTTTACGACCTCAGCCAGTGCAACGGGAATATCTGTGCGAGCTATAATTATTGGCCATTCATTAAAAATCAGATCGACAGTCTGATGTACATCTCGCATGTCCGCTTCGTGAACGACGGCATCCTCAGCTTCGATGCCACTACCAAAAACAGCGACTCGGGCGGCAACTACGAGCTGGCGCCCGTCAGTGGAATTCACTCATTGATCGACTACCTGGGCCTGGGTGACTCCTACAGCTCGGGTCAGGGCGCCTTTGACTATCTGGCCGGCACCGATAGCGCCGACAACCGCTGTCATCTGTCCAGCCATTCATACCCGTTACTGTTAGCGCGGGATCTATACACATCAGCCGGGGCGCACAGCATCGCCTGCTCCGGAGCAGTGCTGCATGATGTCGGCGACATCAGTAACACCTACCGAGGGCAGGTGAGGGGAGTGGTTAACTGGAATGAGTTGACCGCCAACCAACCTGCGCTACTAGCGAGCATCATGACAAACTATCTGCCAGGCTACGTTGCCCAACAGCGCTTCGTCAGCCAGTACCAACCCTCCATCATCACCCTCGGTATTGGCGGCAATAATGTCGGCTTCGGCAATATACTCGAGCGCTGCATTGAGCCGCATACCAACCTGCACCTGGTCAGTAATACCTGTTTCGCCACATATGAAGATCGTCAGGAACTGCTGACGCTCGTCAAAAAGACCGGCACCGGACTGCGGAAGCTCTACCAGCAGCTCCTCAAACAAGATCCGGGCGTAACGCTGTATGTCATTGGATACCCGCAAATTAGCGTCGACAACGGTAGTTGCGCGCTGAATGTGCATTTCAATACCAGCGAGCTAGAGTTCGCCGATGAGCTGGTTGATCAGATTAACGGCGCGATCAGTGCGGCGGCCTCTGCTGCTGGCGCACAGTATGTCGACATTACTCAGGCGCTTGCCGGCCATCGCCTCTGTGAAACCAGCAGTTTCAATATCGCCGTCAATGGTCTGACGGCTGGTAATGACAGTGGCCTGGGCGACTTTAACTTCTTGGGCAGCGAGAGCTATCATCCAAATGCGCTGGGCCAGCAGCTGATTGAACAGGCCATTTTGCGCCAAACCAACAACCTCAAGCGTGGCAGCACCAGTCCAGCTCGTACGGATACAAGTGCGGCCTTCCTCACCGCTCCTAAATCCAACCGTCCCGTAAACCAACTATTGTCAGCCCACTCCGTAACTGCCGGTCAAGTGAAGGGCGGGCAAAAGACGACTATTTTACTCAATCCACTCAGCTACGGTCTAACAGCGGACAGCTACAGCGTACACCTTGATGGCGCTCAGGGAGTTGTCATTGGCAGTATTACAAACGGGTCGGGTGATTACGTCGTACCCGATGGCACCATTGCAGGCGTACACACCATTGACATCATCGGCAGTAACCAGACCGGGGAGCCGGTAGATATCAGCCAACCGGTAGTGGTTAACTCGGTGGCTGGACCTTGTGCGCCATTGGCCGCCAGCGGCCAGGACAGTGATGCGGACGGAATCGACGACGCTTGCGACCCCTTCATTGATGTTTCGACGACTACTCAGCAGACACTGCCAACTGCAGCCAGCGGCAAGGGCAGCGCGCCACTTGACGCAACCACCGACCCTTTGCCGCCAATACAGACCGCTTCCACAACTTCGGTCATACAAATCGCCACCCAGTTTACACATCCCCAAGTCGCAGTCAGGCAAGGGCGAGTGCTTGGCGCTTGGCTGACGGCTCCCTCGCAGCCAGTGGTTAACCCGCAGCTGCGGCTCCAGAAGAAGTATCAGGCAGCTGTGCCCCGACAGTGGCCATTACTCAATCAGTTACCGTGGCTATGGTGGCTGGTAGCTCTAGCCGTTACATTAATTGCTGGCTGGATGCTTGACCGTTGGTTGCGGGAGAGGCTGCAGCAATAGTCTGTACAAGCATAGGCGGTTTGCATACAATATTGGACATGATTTGGGTGCGAAAATTATTGGTCAGCTTTTTCTCCGCTATCGCACTCCTGGCGCTTATCAGTAGCGTTCTCAGCTATAGTCTCAACCGTGCGTTTGCGACCCCTGACCATCTTGAATCATGGCTCGATCAAAGCCAGCTATATGAGCACTTTGTCGCCACTACAGTCGCGCAGGCAACGCAAGTCAGCGCCGATCAGGGCAACAGTGCACCGGTCACCTTGAGCGGGAGCGACAGCACCGTTCAACAAGCTACTCAGACCGCGTTCCCAAAACAGCTGATCAACCAGTCAATCATGAATTTCTTCAATGCCAACTATTCCTGGCTGGAGGGCACGACAACTGCTCCGCAATTTGAAATTGATCTCACCGACGCCAAAGCGCAGTTTGGCCAGCAAATAGGGAAGGCAGTGGCTGATCACTTGCGTAGCGTACCTGAGTGTACGGCCGCCCAATTGAGCACCATGCAGTCGACTGATCTGCTCCATATCGGCTGTCGCCCTGCGGGCGTAAATCCCGACCTAGAAGCCCTCCAAGTCGAGCAACAGCTCAATGATACAGGTGGCGTGCTTGGCAACCCCGTACTGACCGCTGACAGCCTCACTCCACAAAAGGACTCAAACACGCCCTACTACAAGCAGTTTTCATACCTGCCAACCGCCTACAAATTAGCTCAGAAGCTACCTTACATACTCGGTGCCTTAGCGCTTATAAGTTTGCTGATTATCTTCTTTGCAGCTTCCAGCCGCCGTGGTTCGTGGCGGCTCATTGCCAAGCTGTTCGTGGTCGCCGGTTTATTGTTGGTCGTGGGCAAATTCACCTTGGATTTCTTAATCCAGAAAGCCCAGGACAAACTCTTCAATAACACCACCAACGGGGCATTACAGCAGTCATTAACTGATTTTGCCCACCGAGCAAGTAACTACATTACACACATCAACTTCATTGCAGGCCTGGGCTACCTCGGTATCGGTGCGCTTATTATCATGGCGCTACTTATCACCCGCTTTGGACGCAAAAAGCCAATTCCACCCGTCGCAGCCAAAACGACAACCGAAGTATCGACAGCAGATGTGCCGACTACCTCCAAGCCGGCTCCTACGAAGCCAAGTCGTCGCATCATGGATGGGGCCGAACCAAGCAAAATTACAGTCGATAAGCCGATAGCGACAGCCTCGGCTGTTACCGAAGGCAAACCAAAAGGCCTCGGCCGTAGAGGCATTATCCAATAAAAGACCGCTCCCTGGAGCGGTAAACAGACTGCATGGCGGAGAGGAAGGGATTCGAACCCTTGGAACCCTTGCGGGCTCACTTGTTTTCGAGACAAGCCAGTTCAACCACTCCTGCACCTCTCCGTGAATTAGGGTTTGAACTCGGTCTAGTATAGCAGTTTCTTGATGATAAATCAGGGGTGGTGCGGGAGTGTTGGCGATAGTGGCGTCGGGGGACGTCAATCGGGGGCATGATGCCAACACTCCCTGGGGAGAAGCAGTCTCCTTGACTGGAACGCTGTGACGGGATGTCACGCAACTGCGCGTTCGGCAGGATGGGGGATAGAAGACACAGCTGGTTAGCTGTTGCCGTGGTTCAGCGTGCAACCGGCAAGGGCGGTGAAGACCACACCTTGGGCGGCGTGCACGTCAATCGCGGTGTGCGAGTCCTCGGAGATGATGTCTCCCTGACTGGGCGCGATGCCGGTCCGTCCGGGGGCTCCCGTCTGCTGTGGGCAGGGGATGGCGTGCTGGACGACGGTGTCAGCGTGGGCGGAACCCATGCTGACGATGCCAAGAGCACCAATGGTGCCGATGACGAACGCTGCATTGCGAACGCTTGCGAACATGACTGTCCCTCTCTCTCGTCCAACTCTGTAGTTGAATCGAAGATAATTATAATACTTATGCTATAATTTGTCAATATAAGCAAGAGGGAGGGGCTAGCATTTCTGGCACGCCTATGCTAGAATTACCCCTGTTGCTTAAAAATTTGCACCCGTAGCTCAGCTGGATAGAGCGTTGGCTTGCGGAGCCAAAGGTCGTAGGTTCGAATCCTGTCGGGTGTACCATTTTTGCAATACAGCACATAGTCGTGCGCAAATAAAAGAGTCCGTCGCTATGACGGACTCTTTTATTTGTCGTTTTTCTGGCGACGCCGAGGGGGCGTAGCATGCTCATCAGCCATGCGATGTAGCCGATCGAAATATTCTTCCATATTCATGGGAGCGCTCCTTATAGTGCTTTATCGTATGCAGTTCATAACAATACAGTGCGAGGTCAAGGGGAGGTGAGGCGGAGAATTGTTATTTGATCATAGAATACCTGGATAAGCTGGCTGGCTCAGTTATAATTCTTACTATGCAAGTTACTGTTTACGGAGCTAGTGGTCGGGTTGGTCGGATCGTTGTCCGGCTCCTGCTGGAGCGCGGCCATGAGGTCGTCGCCCTGGTGCACAGCCACAATCCATTCGGGGAGCAGACCGGGCTGACGGTCCAGGCTGGTGACATTTATGAATCAACTGACGTGGAGCGTGCGCTGAGGGGCAGCCAGGCGGTCATCAGCACCCTCGGTAGCTGGGGCACCAAACGCAAAGATGTCGTCGGTAGTGCCGCCGCCCTAATCATCCCGGGTATGCGTGCCGCTGGTACCAAGCGGATTGTTACGGTCACCGGAATTGCCGCCCTGTGGGCGGGGGATAATCCCCGATTGCGCGACCGCGCTGCCCGATTGATGCTGCTGCTGGTAGCTCCTAAAATTGTGCGTGACGGCGAGCGTCATCTGGAGTTGCTGGCCGCCAGCGATTTGGATTGGACGACCGTCCGCTCACCGGCCATGGTCAAGGGGCAAAGCAGCAACTACGCACTACGGAACAAATTATCAATGGGCCTCTACGCCATCCCGCGTGAAGCCGTAGCCCGCGCTATCGTTGACCAATTGGACAGCCAGGATTTCATCGGCAGTGCACCGGTTATCTACAAGCGTTAAAGTGCTTATGTAAGATAATTCATAGTGGCGTGTCAGCCACTCCTCTATGCTTAAGCGTATAAGGGAGATGACCATGACACGACAACACCGTGACAACAGCAATGCCGCCAACGCCCGCACCCAAACTGACAACTGGTGGCGCGAGTATCTCGAGTACTAGATGGGCTTATTTATAGCGATAGGTTTCGGCCTACTGATAGGTGCTATCGGCGCGTATTTAGTCCATGATGAATATGATTCGTTAGTGCTGAATCTGCTGGCCGGAATCGTAGGGAGCGTCCTGGGCTTAGGCTTTTATTTTTTGCTTCACTTCGGCCAGGACGACCTGAGCTATGCCGAGGGCAGGGCATTTGTCTGTGAAATCTTGGGCGCCATGATTACTGTTGCCTCCTTTGCCTTGCTGCAGAGACTGACGGCCCGTGACTTCACTGACTAGCCTTTGATGTGAGCGTGGACTGATTCACGCTGATCTCCAAGGGCGCGGCCTTCGTGCACCTGGTGGTTGAGAGCGCGCTTATCGGCATCGGTTAACCGGCTGCCGGTCAGTGAGCGGGGCCAGAGGCGAAGCGTGTGGACGACCGATATCTCAGTAGCATAAAAGATAACTTGCGACTGCAGGTACAGCCAGAAGAGCAGCCCTAAGGCTATCGCGAAGTAACTGTATTCGGCACTTAGGCTTTTGAGTTCGCGCTTCAAGAGTACAGCGCCGACCGACTGCAGCAATACCAGTCCGATGGCGGCAGTCAGCGATCCGGAACGGATATCCTTCAGGGCGACGTGCCGCGGCAGACTGAGGTTCAGGAGCCAGCTGAACAGCACGAACAGAATCCCGACATTGATCAGCAGCGACAGCAGGCGAAAGTCCCAGCCATGCCCGGCGCTGGCTGCGAGCCCGCTACAGATCGATGCCGTTATCAGGCCGACACCGCCACCAGTGATGATTGCCAGACTTTTCAGCAACGACTTGGGGAAGCCGTCACGGTCCGCAACCGGGATGCGCCAGATGTGGTTGACGCCATTGCGGAAGGCGTCGGCCACCCCGCGGGCACCGTAGAGTGTCAGTAACAGACCGATGAGCAAGGCGACACCGCTTTTGTGCGAGCTTTTAACACCCTCGGAAAGCTGCTGACCGAATACCGGGAAGTAGTCACTGACCGATTTGATGATGTCATGCTGCAGCGCCGGGTGACTGCCCGCCAGCAAGTTAGTAATTGTCGTCAGCACCAGCAACAGCGGGAACAGCGACAAGAATGCGTAGTAGGTCAGTAGCGCCGCCTGATAGCCTGCTTGGTCCTCGCCGTACTTTTTGATGACAGCGTAGATAAAGCCCGGCAGGCGATAGCGCCGCTGAAAGCCATCGGCCGCTTCAAGGATAATCGTAACCGGATTCAAACTCATACCTGTCATTACAGCATATTAGGCACAGCTTATCCACTGTGTGAGAATCTTTACAGCTCCTACTTAGCCATAAGCTTGATAATAGGCGTACAAACATAAACGGAGATCTCGCAATGTCAAGTGAAGAAGCAGCAGCCCTGATGGATCAACTAGAAGCCCGTGACACCAAGGCTCACCGCCGCGAATTCATTGCCAAGATGGAGCGCAAGTTGCACCGCAAAGAACACAGCAACCGCTCGTAATCGACAGTCCTCACCCTTGAATCATCATAACCGCCCTGAAACGGGCGGTTATTTTTATGTTTAAAACCGAATCTGGCGCATCAAACGTTCGACTAGGTCGTGGCGGTGTTCAACATACGGCAACTGCGTGGCCAGCACATCGACAATCCGATCTTCGTCTTCGGGTGCGTAGTAGATGGTCGTCATCGGCGCAAAGCGCTTCAGCGGCATCAGTACGATGCTTGAGAATGCACCCTCTGGCACAACCGAGAAGGAACGGAATTGCTGCAGATCAAAGTAACGCTGACCGATGCGGAGGCCATGGTCGCTCAGCTGGTAGGGCAGTTGCCGCGGTTCGCGGGCAGCGTAAATGCCGAAGAGCACCGCACCCAAGATGACGATGAACGTCGAAATAGCGTCGCGGGTGATCAAGAAAATCAGGCCGGCCAATACGCAGGCCACAAGCGCCAGCATCCCATACCAGCGGGCATCTTTCTCATGCGCGATAAACTCTGAAGCCGTCCAGCTGATTACAGCATCGTCGGCCCCCGGCATCACGTTTTCGTCTTCTACCATTAGCGTTATTGTACCGCATCTGTTCCGGGCTAGCCAAGTTGGCGTGTTTACTGCTATAATCACCCCTGTTGCTTTTATGGAAGGGTGTCCGAGTGGTCGATGGAAACGGTCTTGAAAACCGTCGAGCCGGCAACGGTTCCGTGGGTTCGAATCCCACCCCTTCCGCCATAGATATATGCAATCAGTTCCAGCTCATATGATCGGTCTCAAAGGTGCACTTCTGGCATATTTGCCGGTATTATTCTTCGTCTATGCACCGCTATCGATACTCGATTATAAATATTCAGGAATAGGTGGGACTGGTCTTATGGGTTTGCCAATTCTGTTGTTCGGCGGTGTATTTTCGATTGTTGTGTCATTCGTGTTGGTGAACAATTACTTTCGTAAGCATGACGTCGTGCGACCAACATTAACCAGTATCGCGGTCGTTTGCCTCTCTCTGCTAGGATCGATTATCGGCATCATCCTCGCGATGTTTGTAGTAAAAACCCAAAATACCGAAGCTAACCCCTGGAATTAAGCATCAAAAGTTGCTAGACTAATCCAAGTGTCACAACTGGAGAGGTACCCAAGTGGCTGAAGGGGACGGTTTGCTAAATCGTTAGTGGGGCGCGAG
>Ga0070658_10000106_pt1 | contig 74827 bp, 73 predicted proteins | sample KBSC13metaG_FD_64664 | JGI IMG/M metagenome (GOLD analysis project Ga0070658, IMG submission 64664) | Corn rhizosphere microbial communities from Kellogg Biological Station, Michigan, USA - KBS C1-3 metaG | ecosystem: Host-associated > Plants > Roots > Rhizosphere > Soil ...
GGTCGACCCCTATCGCGACGGTGAGGCTGGCTTCCATGGCGAGGAGCCGGGGCGCGCAAGCCGCCGCTATTCCGACGTCGATGTAGAGGCGGCGATGAAGGCCGACCCGACCGCGCTTTACGAATATGACATGGACCAGTCGCCGACCGCGACGCTCCCTTCCTCCTGGCTGACGCATGCGCCGGAGATGCGCCACTATCAGGGACTCGTCTGGTACGAGCGCAAGTTCGATGCCCAGCCCAAGGCGGACATGCGCCAGTTCCTGCGCTTCGGCGCGGTCAATTATCGCGCGATTGTCTGGCTCAATGGCAAGAAGGTGGGCAGCCACGAAGGCGGCTTCACGCCGTTCGCGATCGAGGTCACCGGCGTGATCCGGCCGGGCGAGAACAGGATCGTGGTGGCAGCGGATTCGCAGGCAAGTGATACCACCATTCCGCCATCGGTGACCGATTGGGAAAATTATGGCGGCATCACCCGCAGCGTGAGGCTGATCGAACTGCCGCAGACCTTCGTCGATGCGGCATGGGTGCGGCTGACCCCCGACGGCCGGATCGCGGTCGACGCCAGGCTCGATGGTGCAACGGCGGCAAACCAGCCGATCGTGCTGCGCATTCCGGCGCTTCATCTCGCTCTTTCGGGAAAGACGAATTCGGACGGCAGCTGGTCCGCCTCGATCGCGCCGCCACGTGGTATTCAGCGCTGGTCGCCGGAAACGCCGAAACTCTATGGCCTCAGCGTCAGCGCCGGCGGCGATACGCTCACCGACGAGGTCGGCTTCCGCACGATCGCAGTAAAGGGCAGCCACATCCTGTTGAACGGCAAGCCGATCTATCTGCGCGGCATTTCGGTGCATGAGGAAGAGATCGGCGCCAATCCTACGCGCAACATCACCCCTGAGGCCGCGCATCAGCTGCTCGCCCTCGTCAAGGACGGGCTGCACGGCAATTATGTCCGTCTCGCCCATTATCCGCATTCGGAGGTGATGACGCGCGAGGCCGATCGGATCGGCCTGCTCGTATGGAGCGAGATCCCGATCTACTGGCGCGTCGCCTTCGACAATCCAACAGTTCTCGCCAAGGCTCGGACTATGCTTGCCGAAGAGATCGAGCGCGACCGCAACCGTGCATCGATCATCATCTGGTCGATCGCGAACGAGACGCCGGTGAGCGACGCACGCAACAGCTTTCTCTTCACCCTTGCTGACGACGTGCATCGGCTCGATCCAAGCCGCCTGGTCTCGGCCGCCTTGCTGAACGGACGCAAGACCGTCGACGGCCATCCCGAAATGGTGATCGACGATCCGCTCCTGGATCACGTCGATGTGCTGGCGATCAACACCTATAATGGCTGGTATACGAGCGATAAGCTCGCGGACGTGCCGCGTATCACCTGGCGCGTGCCCGCCGACAAGCCGCTAGTCTTTTCCGAACTTGGTGCCGATGCCAAGGCCGGCTTCCACGATCCCGCGTCGATGCGGAAGGAATCGGAGGAGTATCAGGCCGAATATCTCCGCCAGACGCTCAAGATGGCCGACAATATCCCGACGCTGGTGGGCATGAGCCCGTGGGTGCTCAAGGATTTCCGCTCGCCGCGCCGGCAGCATCCGGTGTTCGAGCAAGGCTGGAACCGGAAGGGGCTCATCTCCGAAACCGGCGAGCGCAAGCAGGGTTTCGCGGTGTTGGCCGACTATTATGCGCGCAAGGCGGCGGAGGCAGAATCGGCGAAATGATCGAACCCTTGGGTGGGGCTACTTCCGCACGCCGGCCGATTGTGTGATGCGTGACAGTGAAAATCATAGGATCCCGAAGCTTGCGGGGACCAACAGGATCGGGAGGATCAAGCCCAGTGAGGTTTTTTGCAATCGCCGCGGTGGCAGCCTGTCTTTGCACTCCCGCTATCGCCCGTCCGTTCAATCCGATTGCGCGGCTGATCGGTGGCGCGGTCGACTTCGGCCAGACCAAGGACGGCCGGACCGCGCACCTCTATACGCTCACCAACAAGAACGGCATGCGCGTGAGGTTCAGCGATTATGGCGGCGTAATCACCGAGATCAGCGTTCCCGACCGCACCGGCAAGTTCGAGAATGTCGAACTCAACTTCCCCAATGCCGGCCTCTATGAGGCCCGTAACGCCGGTTATGGCTTCGGTTCGCCGATCGGCCGTTATGCCAATCGCATCGGCGGTGCGCGCTTCACGCTCGACGGCAAGACCTTCACATTCAAACCCAATGCCGGCCCCAACCTGCTCCATGGTGGCCCCCCGGGATACAATCAGCGCTATTGGAGCGTGTCGATGCGCCCGCTCAGCATCAATCATGGCGCGGTGCTGACCCTGGTGAGCCCCGACGGCGATCAGGGCTTCCCGGGCACGCTCACCGTCAAGATGCGCTATACGCTCACCGAAAATAACGAGCTGCGGATCGACTATCGCGCGACCACGACCAAGCCGACCGTGCTCAACCTCACCAACCACAGCTATTTCAATCTCGCCGGCGAGGGGAATGGCGATGTGCGCGGGCAACTGATCATGATCCGTGCGAACAGCATCGCGGAGACCGATCGTATGGCGTTGCCGACGGGCAAACTGGTCGCGGTGTCCGGGCCTTATGACCTGCGCGACCCGCATGTGATCGGGGACGGGATTGATGCGCTCAAGGCGATCGGCCAGGGCGGCTATGACACGCCCTACATACTTGCCGACGCGCCGAGGAAGAAGCCGATTCTCGCTGCGCGCGTGACCGAGCCGAAATCTGGCCGGATGATGGAAATCTATACGACCGAACCGGCGCTCCAATTCTTCACCGCGAACCATCTGCGCGGCTTCGACAAGAGCCCGGCCAACGGCCAGCCCTATGTCCAATATGGCGCGGTCGCGCTCGAGACGCAGCACCTGCCCGATAGCCCCAACCATCCCGAATGGCCGACCACGGTGCTGCGGCCGGGCCAGGTTTTCCGATCCACCACCATCTTCAAGTTCGTCACGCCGGTCGACCGGTTACACAGCTAGCAGTCGCGGCAGGTGGCGGAGGAGGTCGCGGGCGAGGAAGCCGATTGGCCCAATCTCTTCCGCCGCCGCCCTGCCCGCCGCTCCGTGCAGCCACACGCCCCAACCGGCTGCGACCAGCGGGGGCGCACCACGCGCCAACAGCCCGCCGATCACGCCGCTCAGCACGTCGCCCGAGCCGCCGGTCGCGAGACCCGGCGCATCGCTATCGTGAACGAGCGCATCGCCGCCAGGCGTTGCGATCACGGTGCGGGCATGTTTGAGCACCACCACAGCGCCGAACCTGCCAGCCGCATCCCGCGCGGCTTTCCGGGGGTCGGTAGCTATGGCGTCCTCGGATTGCCCGGTGAGATAGGCAAGCTCGCCATGATGCGGGGTAAGAACCGCGCGCCCGTGATGCGCGGCGATCATCCGCTCCAGCCCGGCGGCGCAAGCCAGCGGTGCCGCGTCCAACACGATCGTCAGATCCTTGCGCGGCTTGTCGATGACAGCGCGCGTGAGGGCGTCGACGCCGGTCCTGCCGCCCATGCCGGGCCCGAACAGGAACACATCACAACTCTCGATCTGCTCCGCCATTGCGGGCGCGGCGGCAAGGCCGATTTCGCCATCTTCGCCCTCGGCGAGCGCGATGGCCCCGCATTCCGGCATGGCGAGGCCGAGTGGGATCGCCGCCACCTCGATCGTTCCCATCCGGACCTTGCCGGCGCCCACGCGCAGCGCCGCTTCGGCGGTGAGCCCCAGCGCGCCGGGTACGCGGCGGCTTCCCCCTGCCGCGAATATGCGTCCGCGGCTATTCTTGTCCTCTCCGTCGATCGGCGGGAGCGGATTGGCTCTGCGCCAGGCGAGATCGATCGGCATCATCCGCGCGCAGCCACCACCGGATCCGGCGCTTCGGTGCGCGGCTCTCCTTCCGCCGAGAGCGGAGACGGATCGTTGTAACGCGTCAGCACCAACCCGCCGGATCTTCCGGCGGTCGGATCGAAACGATATTCGGTTATGCTGCAATTTCCGACATTGCCCTCGGCATCGATGTTGAGGATCGCATCCTCGTCGAGCCGCTCGATGATGTAGCGCAGACATAGCACCACCACCTGGTGGCACATGATCATCACACGCCGCTCCGCATAGTGAAGCGAGATCGTGTCGAGGACCGATCGCAGCCGCAGGATGACGTCGCACCAGCTCTCGCCGCCAGGTGGTCGATGATAGAATTTGCCGAGCAGGCGGCGGAATTCCGCCTGATCGGGGAAGGCCGCCGCTATGCCGGGGCTGGTAAGTCCGTCGAGAATTCCGAACTCCTTCTCGCGGAGTCGCTCGTCGGGACAGATCGGATCGTTACCGGCAGTGCCGCCCGTGTCGCGAAACAATTGCGCGGTTTGAAGCGCCCGGGCGTAGGGCGAGCAAAGCAGTAAGTCGGGCCGCTCCTGCTGTGGGCGACGAGAAAACCATTCGCCGAGCGCTAGCGCCTGTCGCCGCCCGAGTGGACTCAGCGGGATGTCCATGTCGCGGCCGTCGAGCGCGATCCGGTGGAGCTCGTCGCGCAACGCGAGGTCGCGCGCGACATTGCCTGCGCTCTGCCCGTGCCGGACAAGCCACAATCGCGCTGGCCATCGTTGCGCCATCAATCGCCTCCGCAACTTCAACCCGCTCGATGGCCTTCGTTTCCATCGGCACGGAAGCCGCACTCCGGGCGTTGGAGCCCGCGAAGGAGAGACATGATGGCAAGCCAGCCTCCGACCCCGGAGATCCCGAGCGACGTTCCGGTGGACGATCCGGTCCCGACGCCTGTCGATCCGATCCCGCCCGGGCCCTCCGATCCGGTCACGAACCAGACCCCCGCGCCGGCCGGTGATCCACTGATCGAAGGCCCCTGATTTACGGCTTCTCAACCCCGCTGTGGCAGATGCGGACGCATGATCCCTATGCGCTACATCTTCCGCAGCCGATGGGCCGCACTGGCCTGGGCCGCAGGAATCTGCTGGACCGCGGTGCAATTTGCGGGCGGAGACACCAGCAAGATCGCGGTCGACGCCGCCAACAGTGCCGATGGCAATGCGGCACAGGCGAGCGCGCTGATCGCGGAGATGCAATAAGCGGGAGGCCGCTTCGCCCGCCGCAGAGACTTTTCTCGTCCGCATCCGCATAACGACTACAGTTGTAATTCAAGGTTCAGGATCGCCCTGCCATCCATGCGTGCAATATGCCGCGCAGGGGATGATATCCGTGTCTCCGACCAACCGATCCCTGCTTCATCGCACCGCTACCTTCATCGGCCGTTGGACCTCGTCCGATCGACGCGCCGGGGAAACCGCCCCGTTGCCGTACGTGCTGGAGGCGATCGCCGAAACGGCCGTGCTTGGCGGTTACAGCGCGGGAATTGGTCTCGGTTTCTGCCTGCCGATCAAATGTCCGACCACCGCCGTTTTCGGCCAGGCCAATTTCGAAACCGGCTCCAGCGTCAACGAATGCAGCCTGTTCCGGATCGGCGCCTGCACGCGCCAATTCACCGCCGCCGCGATCCTGTTGCTCGCCGAGCGGGGTGAGCTGCGCCTGACCGACAGGCTCGATATCTTTCTGCCGTCCGAGCCGGGCGCGGAGCAGATCAATTTAGCGGATCTGTTGCTGGCCGACGAAGCGGCCTATGCGCTGTTGGGGCGCGTGATCGAACATGTCACGGGCGAAAGCTTCGCGAAATTCGTCACCGATGCTTTGCTGATGCCGGCGGGCATGACGACCAGCGGTTTCCCCAGCCCCCCGCAGGTCGCGCCGCATCGCGCATCGGGTTATCGGCTGGCGGCCGAACGCGCGCACGACTTCTGCAACGTTGGCACGAGCCCTGTGACGGTTGCGGCCGATGGCCTCTACACCACCGCCGGAGACCTGCTGCTCTGGAACCGCGCGCTCCACGGCGGGCGGCTTCTCGCGCGTGGCACGATGGATATGATGGTCGCGGCGGGGAAAACGGGCAGTCCCTGTCCGGTCCTCGCGCCTTTTCTCGACCGCCACGCGCGCGGCTTCGGGATCGAAATTGGCCGATTGTTCGGTCGCCGCGCTTTCTGGCAACGGGGTCAGGCGCCGGGTTTCGACGCGTGGCTGTTCCATTTTCCCGACGACCGGACCGACCTCGCTTTGCTCGCCAATACCGAACAGGGCGCGGCGACAATTCTCGAACCGATGCTGCGCGCCATCCTTCACGTCTGATCGCCCAGGCGATCTCAGCTATTTGAACGAGCCTGATTCACGCTTTAGCGTTCGAACAGCAACATCTGCAGCCACGGGCCGCTCAATATCTTTTCACGGGTGGTGGGCACGACGCCGTCGCGGTCATGGATATGCATCAGGCGAAAGCCCGCAGCGACCACCTCGTCGAGGAACGCGCCCGGATCACTGTAGCCGTCGCGGGTGAATTCGACGATGACGTAGCGAAGGTTGGGCCCGGCGATCATGCCGGCCATGCCCTGCCAGATGGCATGTTCCATGCCCTCGGTATCAATCTTGACGAGGGTCGCATCCAACGCGCCGGGAATCAGGTCGAGCCGGCGGGTACGCGCCGACACCGCGTCGCGACCGTTGAGCGGTGAATTGGCGATATGCGCGCCGCCCTCCAGATTCGCCGGAATGATGATGTTGACCTCCCGGCCCTCTTCGTCGCCGAGCGGCTCCTGATAGACGGTGGTGCGCTCGACCAGACCGTTGATGAGCAGGCTGTATTTCAGGCGGCGAACCGAAGCAGCAACCGGTTCAAATGCCAGGACGCGTCCGTGCGCGCCGACCAGCAGTCCCATCAGCATGGTGAAATAGCCGAGATTGGCCCCGGCATCGATGACGGTCATGCCGCGTGCCACGCGATCCACGATCGCTTCGGTCGTGCGCGGCTCCCAATAGCCGTCCATGATAATGTTGGGTGAGATTCCCCGGTCGTCGGGGTCGCAATAGAATTTATACGGCCCGAGAATGCGGCACAGCAGCAGCCCTTCGCTCATCGGCACCGCCATCGTGTGGCGCACCAGATAGCGGGAGCGAAGCCGCTGATGCGTCTTCGGAAAATGTCTGAGCCATGATGTTTCGCGTCCGAAAAGCGTGCGCAGACCCAGCATCAAACAAGTCGGCTCTGTTTGAGCGCGGCTTCGATGAAGCTCGCGAACAAGGGATGCGGATCGAACGGCTTGGATTTCAGCTCGGGATGGAACTGCACGCCGATGAACCACGGGTGTTCCGGCCGTTCGACGATCTCGGGCAGTTCGCCGTCGGGCGACATCCCGGAAAAGACGAGCCCGCCCTTCTCGAGCGCCTGCCGGTAATGGACGTTGACCTCATAGCGATGGCGATGCCGCTCCGAGATGTCGGTCGAACCATAAATCGTCGAGACATGGCTGTTGCCGGTCAACTTCGCATCATAAGCGCCGAGCCGCATCGTGCCGCCGAGATCACCGCCCTGCTCGCGCTTTTGGATGCCCTCAGAGCTCATCCATTCGGTGATCATGCCGACGACGGGTTCGTCGGTCGCGCCGAACTCCGTGGTCGATGCCGCCGCGATGCCGGCCGTGTTTCGTGCACCCTCGATGCAGGCCATCTGCATGCCGAGGCAGATGCCGAAATAAGGGACTTTGCGTTCGCGCGCGAAGGTCACGCTAGCAATCTTGCCTTCGCTCCCGCGCTCCCCGAACCCGCCTGGCACGAGGATCGCATTGAGCGGCTCGAGGCGCGCGGCAATCTCCTCCTCGTCCTGTTCGAACAATTCAGCGTCGAGCCAGCGGATGTTGACCTTGACCCGATTGGCGATGCCGCCGTGGACCAAAGCCTCGTGCAGCGACTTGTACGCATCGGGCAGGCCGACATATTTGCCGACCACGCCGACCGTGACCTCGCCCTCGGGATTCTCCAGTGCGTCGACAATGTCGTGCCAGCGGCGCAGATCGGGCGCCGCGCCCGGCTCCATATGAAAGGCGCGCAGCACCGCCTCGTCCAGGCCGGCCGCACTATATTGGATCGGCACCGCATAGATGCTGGCAGCATCGAGCGCGGGGATGACCGCGCTCTTGGGTACGTTGCAGAAGAGCGCGATCTTGGCGCGCTCGGTTTCGGGCAATTCCCGCTCGCAACGGCAGACCAGCACGTCGGGCTGGATGCCGAGGCTGGTGAGGTCGCGCACGCTATGTTGCGTCGGCTTGGTCTTCAGCTCGCCCGCCGCGGCGATGTAGGGCACCAGCGTCAGATGGACGAAGCAGGTCTGATCGCGGCCGAGATCGTTCCGGAGCTGGCGGATCGCCTCCATGAAGGGGAGGCTCTCGATGTCGCCGACCGTGCCGCCGATCTCGCACAACACGAAATCGAGATCGTCGGTCTCGGCGCGCGCGAATTCCTTGATCGCGTCGGTGACGTGCGGAATCACCTGCACGGTCGCGCCCAGATAATCGCCGCGACGCTCGCGCTGGATGATCGACTGGTAGATCCGGCCCGAGGTGATGTTGTCCGACTGGCGCGAGGGTACGCCGGTGAAACGCTCGTAATGCCCCAGATCGAGATCGGTCTCGGCACCATCGTCGGTGACGTAGACCTCACCATGTTGATACGGGCTCATCGTGCCCGGATCGACATTGAGATAGGGATCGAACTTGCGGATGCGGACCCTGTGGCCACGCGCCTGGAGCAACGCCGCGAGCGACGCCGCCATCAGGCCCTTGCCAAGCGAGGAGACCACGCCGCCGGTTATGAATATGAACCGCGCCATGGGAGAAAAGGCTTAGCCGCCCGAACCCGAAATGGGCAAGGGGCGTGTCCCGCCCCCGGCCGATTTATTTTTACTGTGCGAGCGGAACGGCGTTGTTGTCGGCAGGTGCGGGAGCCGGCGGTGCAGGCGCGCCGGGTGCGGCGACGGGTGCCGCATTCGGATGCGCAAGGCTGGTATCAATCTTGGCGGGCGCCTTCTGCATCGTGGCGAGCGCGGCGAGGAGGATCGACAGGCCGACGAACGCCGTCCCGAGGATCGCGGTGGTCCGCGTCAGGAAGTCCGCTGCACCGCGTGCGCTCATCAACCCACCGGGGCTGCCGCTGGAGGCGAGCCCGCCCCCTTCGGAACGCTGCATCAGGATCACGCCGACAAGGGATGCCGCGACCAGCGCGTGCACGACAAGAAGGAAAGTAAGCATCGGATCGGGCCGTTAGCGGAAAGGGGTTTATGGGGCAACCTTGCCGGTGCGTGGCGTCTCTATGGGCCCGATGACGCGGTGGCCTGGCATGTGGCGGCATTCTCCGGATCCCGTCGACGAACCCTTCTTACCGGCGCGATACGGAAATCAATGTAAATCCGAATCGGACAAGATAGTGTTCGTTATACGTAACAATACCTAATGTCGTACTCGTAACGATGTGCCACTTTTTTGCCCATGCCGCCCTTTCGCGGGAGTAATAGTGGTGCCGCGTTACACTTTATTAACTATCAGAAACGAGCGGATTGACGACTCCGCTTCGATTAACGCAGATTGCGACGTGGAAGCAACGGAGCTGGCATGGACCATGGCACGCAATGCCAATTGCGAACTGTGGTCCGGAGAGCGGCTTGTCGCTTTCATAGAACATTCCGCGCTGGCTGAAAACGAAAACGCGGCAAAGTGGCCAGTGCAGGCTGCGATGGATGCCGCTCGCTATACTTCAGCACGGTAGGATCAAACCACCGGTGCGGGGCACTAGGGAAAGTTCTGCTAACCGGCGGCCTTTTCCAGCAGATCATGCCGTCGCAGCGCATGACGGAGTTGATCGTAAGTCAGCTTGAGCGCGAGCGCGGTCGCTCGCTGATTATAGCGACAGCGCGCCAGCGCCGACTCGAGTAATCGGCGTTCATAAGCATGGCAGGCCGTCCGTAGATCGTCGCATTCCTCATTCGCCTGCGTCACTACCATGGGCACGTCGTGCGATGCCGCCTGCGCATCCCCTTCCATCACCTCGACCGGGGTCATCCGCCACGGCGAGGCGAAGGGGTCGAACTGGATCGCATCCACCGGCCTGTCGATCTCGTCCCAGCGATAGACCGCGCGCTCCACCACATTGCGCAGTTCGCGGACATTTCCCGGCCATGCATAGCCCTCGAGTTGTTCCGCGGCCTGCTTGCTAAAACCCGGCCAGCGTGGCCAACCCAACTCGGCGGCCATCCGGCGCGCGAAATGATCCGCGAGAACCGGAATATCGCCCTCCCGCGCGCGCAGCGGCGGCAATGTGATCACCTCGAATGACAGCCGATCGAGCAGATCGGGCCGGAAGCGGCCTTTATCGACCAGCGCGGGGAGATGCTCGTTGGTGGCGGCAACGATCCGCACGTCGACCCGGATCGGGCGCGAGGAGCCGATGCGATTGACCTCGCCATATTCGACCGCGCGCAACAGCCTTTCCTGCGCGCCCTGGCTGAGCGTCGCCAGTTCGTCGAGAAACAGGGTACCGCCGTCGGCTTCCTCGAACCGGCCGGCGCGCGTCTTGGTCGCGCCGGTGAAGGCGCCCGCTTCATGGCCGAACAATTCGGCCTCGATCAGAGTTTCGGGCAAGGCGGCGCAATTCATCGTCACCAGTGGACCGGCCCAGCGCGGACTCAGGCGATGCAGGCGTTCGGCGACCAGCTCCTTGCCGGTGCCGCGCTCGCCGATCACCAGCACCGGGCGGTTCAGCGCCGCGGCACGGCTCGCCCGCTCGACCGCATCGAGGAAGGGGCCCGACTGACCAATGAAATGCGCTTCGCGATCCACGCCAATCGATTGGCGGATTTTCCCACTTGTTGGCAAGAGTCAATTGACGGCGGACGCTCTCCTCGCTTGGTTTTTGGCGGTTTTCTGCTGATTCTAAAAATTGGCACGGGCTCTGCAAAGCATCAGGCAAGCCGGCAACACCGGCAAAGATTGCAGAGACTCAGGAGGAAAAGATGGTGAAGTTCGATCGGACCGACGTGCAGCGTTTCGCGGTCTCCGCGCTGGGAGCTCTGGCACTGACCGCGGCCAGCATCGTCGCCGCCGCAGGCCCGGCCAGGGCCGCGACCGCGGACACGATCCACAATATCCAACTCGCCGCGAAGTAAGCCACGCGGCGGCATCCGGGGCGGGTGGCCCCTTAGCCCGCCCCGGAGTACAACAAAGGCCGAAAGTGACCGGCCGGAACGCGTAAAACAGGAGCTAGACTGAGATGGGAATTTTCTCCCGCACCCGTGACATCATCGCCGCCAACATGACCGATCTGCTCGATCGGGCGGAGGATCCGGCGAAGATGATCCGCATGATCATCCTCGAAATGGAGGAAACCCTGGTCGAGGTCCGCGCGTCCGCCGCTCGCCATATCGCCGACCAGAAAGAGATGCGGCGCCAGATCGGGAAGCTCAATTCGGTGCAGGACGGCTGGGTCGAAAAGGCCGAGCTCGCGCTGTCCCGCGGCCGCGAGGATCTCGCCAAGGCCGCATTGACCGAGAAGCAGAAAGCCGCCGATCTCGCCGAGCAGCTCCATGAGGAGATTTCCGCGATCGACGAGGCGCTGAGCGCTTGCGAGGCCGATATCACCAAGCTCCAGAACAAGCTGCGCGAAGCCCGCGCCCGCCAGAATTCGGTCTCGACCCGGCTCGAATCCGCGCACAACCGCACCCGTCTGCGCGAAATGTATGCCGGCCAGAAGGTCGAGGACGCCTTCTCGCGCTTCGAACTGCTCGAACGCCGCGTCGACTATGCCGAAGGCCGGGCGGATGCCGCCGGGCTGGGCGTGCAGAAGAGCCTGGAGGAGGAAATCTCCGAGCTGCGCTCCGCCGACAAGGTCGATGCCGAACTGGCCGCGCTCAAGGCGCGGGTGAGCGGCAACAGCGACCCCGCACCAAGCCAGGAGGGCTGATCCGGTGGATGCACCTGTCTTCATCGTCACGATCGTCGCAATTCTGGCCACCCTGGTCGGACTGCCCTGGATGATCTTCCACTATATTACCCAGTGGAAGAAGAACTCCTCGATCACTGTCGAAGACGAGAATCTGCTCGACGAACTCCACGCATTGGCGCGGCGTCTCGAAGACCGGATGAACACGATCGAGCGGATCGTCGCTGCGGACAGCCCGGGATTTCGCCCGAGCCTGCGCAACGAACGGGACGAGGATTACGAACTCACCCGCACCGCAGAGCGGGAAGTGCAGACCAGCCGTCCGCGCCGCCGGGATCACTGAGCGCAGGCCGCCGACAGGATACAGGGAAGGGACATACGATGACACCGCGCCGCACGCGTTTCTATCTCGACAAGCAGAATGGCAAGTTCCTGGGCGTTTGCGCCGGAATCGCCGACTATACCGGCATCGACGTACTGCTCGTCCGGGTGGGATATCTGCTTCTCAACTTCGCCACCGGCTTCTTCGGCGGCTTCGGAATCCTCGCATATTTCATCGTCGCCTGGGTCGCGGACAAGAAGCCGCGCGAGCTGGACTATGAGGACCGTGAGGATCGCCAATTCTGGCAGAAGGTCCGTGCGCGGCCCGGTGCCTCGATCCGCGACGTACGCTCGTCCTTCCGCGATATCGATCGCCGGCTGGCCGACGTCGAGATGCATATCACCAGCCAGAATCGCCGCCTAGCGGACGAGATCGAAGCGCTGCGCTGAGCGGCAAGCGGAGGAAGAGGGACGATGGACAAGCTCTTCATGCTCGAACCCTATCTTCGCGGCGGATTGATCCTCGGCGGGCTCGGGATCGCGGCCTGGGTGTTCACCACCTGGCTTCGGATCAAACATGGCTACCCGCTCGAAAACGGCTGGGGCCAGGCGGTCTATCCGAAGACCAACAGCGAGACGGTCGAGCGGATGAAACTGCTGACCACCGAAAATGCCCAACTCCGTGCCGAACTGGGTTCGGTCAAGGATCGGCTGGCAGCGGTCGAACGGATCGTCACCGACCGCAGCTTCACGCTCGAACATGAGATCGAGCAGCTGCGCCATTCGGCCAATTGAGAAGGCTCCGGACCATGCACATCAACGTACTGATTATCCCGATCCTGGGCATTAGCTGCGGCCTGTTGGCTGTTATCGGCGGCGTATTCGTCAGGCCGTGGTTTCAGCTCCAACAGCGCAAAATGGAGCTGGAAGCGCAGATGGTGGCGGAAAAGGCGGCGCAATATGCCGCGCACACCGACCGGCTGGAGCAGCGCGTCGCGGTACTCGAACGAATCCTGACCGATCGCTCGACCCAACTGGGCGAAGAGATCGAACGGCTGCGCGACGCGCCGATCAACTGAACAATCTGCGATATTCGAATTCGTTGGAGACGATTGATGAACCCGTTCGAGATGGTGGTGCTGATCGTGCTGATAACCGCGATCGCGAGTGTTGTGCGGGCCCGATACGGGGTGGTGCGCACCGGCCGCGGCCGGGAGGAAGTTTATGTCGGCCGTCAGGAAAACGACGCCGAGAAGCAGATATTGCGCGGCGAAGTCCGCGAGTTGAAGGACCGGATCGCCGTACTCGAACGGATCGTGACCGACGGCGATCGCAATCGCGGCCTCGCGCTGGAACGCGAGATCGAGGCCCTGCGCGACAAGGAGGTGCGGCAATGACCGACCCGATCATGTGGACTGCCGTCAGCGGCGCAAGCCTGGCCGGCATAATGGTAGTGAGCGTCGTCACGCTGAAGGGCTGGCGCGACTGGATCAACCTGCAGCGTCTCTCAATCGAAGGCCGCGGGCAAAGCGGCGAGCCGACCAGCGGCGTGCCAAGTTCGGCCGCGCGGATCGAGCTCGCTGACCTGAAAGAGCGCGTGCGCAAGCTGGAGGCGATCGCGGCGGGGGTCGATTTCTGACCCCCCTTTTTCCTCCGCGCCCTATACGAATTCGACGTTGCGAGGCTCACGCAACCTCCCCCCAAGGCTTTCGTTCTGCCCCCGTCACCAACGGGTAGATCGGAAGCAGCATGAACAAACTCCTGTTGAGCATTGCCCTCGCGGCCGTGGCCGCCACCAGTGGCCCGGCTCTGGCCAAGCCGCATGAGCATCACGATAACGGGCGTCACAATGGATGGTATCACGGCCATGGCCGTGATCGCGGGGAGGGCCCGCGCTATGACTGGAATCGGCCCGACCCGCGCTACGGCGGCTATGATCCGGTCCGCTATTATCGGCCCGGCTCCTATCTTGAGCGCCGGCTTACGCGCTACGACCGCGTCTATCGCGGATCGGACGGCCGCTATTATTGCCGCCGCACCGACGGCACGACAGGGTTGATCGTCGGCGGCGTGATCGGCGGCCTCATCGGCAATGCGCTGGCGGACGGCCATTCGAGCACGCTCGCGACCTTGCTTGGTGCGGGCGGCGGCGCGCTGCTCGGCCGTTCGGTCGATCGCGGCAATATACGCTGCCGCTGAGCCGTGTCGCCCGCCGGCTTCAGCGGCCCGCGGGCACCGGCAACAGATGTGCGGCTTCTATATGCCAGTGGCGCTGGGCTGCCGTGGAACCGGGTACGTCGTTCACACGCCGCAAGGTATAGGTCCCGACGAAATGCTGGTGCCGTCCGGAGCGCAGCACCGCATCGACCCTCACCTTGATATCGACATAGACGCTACCGGCAGCGCCTTCACTTTCGAACGGCGGGATCGGGGTGACTGCTACACGAATGGTGTGCGCATATCCGCGGCGGAATTGACGATAGCTCTGCCTGCCGTGCCACAGTGCATAAGCCGCCCGATAATCATGGCGGGACACCGCGGCATAATAACTCCGCACCACCCCCAAAGCGGCCTCGACCGAAGCCGCCCGCGCCGGGGTCGCGGGTACCGGATCGGCCGTAGCCAGAGCCAAGACCGCGAAACCCAGCATCAGAACAGGCCGTGGCCCAGCATCAGCCGCACGATCGCGACGATCAGCACGATCAGGTTGAGATTGCGCCCCGCATTGCCGCGCGAGAGCGAGCCGATGATCAATCCCGCCACCGGAAGCGGCAACAGCAACCAGTTCACCCAGCCGAAGAAAGGGATGAGCGCAAAAAAGAGCGGAATGATCGCGGCAAGGCCGATGATCAGCGAAACCAGGTTGAGCATGAATGGCCTCCTCGCGCCCATATGGAGCAGGTGAAACTGTATTGCTAGTACAATACAGCAGGCTTATCGTTCGCGCTAAAGGAGTCTCCCGATGCGCAACAGCCTGATCCTCTGCTCGCTCCCGCTGCTGGCTCTCGCCGCCTGCCACGCCAAGGTCGATGTCGGGGATGCCGACGGCAATGATAGCGAAAGCAATGTCCATATAGCGATGGGCGACGGCGCGGACGGCAATGTCTCCGTCAGCGCCCCCGGTTTCAACGCCAGTGTTTCGCTCCCCAACATCAACCTGAGCGGGCATGTCGATCTCGACGGCATCAAGCTCGCGCCCGGCACCAAATTGGGCGGCATGAATGTCGACGCCCACGACAATGGCGGCGGAGGCGAGGATAGCGGCACGGTGCGGATGAGCTTCACCAACAGCAATCCGCCCGCGACGGTGATCGACCATTATGCGCGCTCAGCCGCCGATGCCGGTTACGGTTCGATCGTCCGTTCGGCGACGTCGCTTACCGCGAAAAAGAATGATAAGGATTTCGCGGTGCAGATCGCACCCGAGGGCGCGGGCAGCCGCGGCACGATCACCATCACCGGCAAGGACGACGATTGATGCGGATCGAATATTATCTGCTCGGCGCGACCTTGATCCTCGCGCTCATCCAGATCCTGCTCGCGGCGCATCTGCGTACGTTGCAATATGGGCTCAAATGGAATGCGGGCGCGCGCGACGAGGCGATGCCGCCGCTCAACCCCCTCCCCGGCAGACTGCTGCGCGCGCAGCAGAATCTGTTCGAGACCTTGCCTCTGTTCATCGGTGCGCTGCTCGGCGCGGCAGTCGTGGGAAGACTGGGAGCGCTGACCTCGATCGGCGCGCATCTCTATTTCTTCGGGCGGCTAATCTACCTTCCGCTTTATGCGATCGGCATTCCGGTGGTGCGGAGCCTGGTCTGGGTCGCGGCGACCGCAGGCCTCGTGCTGGTGATCGCGGGGCTGATGCTGGGCTAGGCTGGTAGCGCGCGACGTCTGCCGCTACAGGCACGCCATGCCTCCCATTATCTTCGTCATGCTCGGCGGCGCGGTCGGCGCGGCTTTCCGTTATCAGATCGGCGCGGCCGCGCTGCGCAATCTCGGGCCCAACTTCCCGTGGGGGACGTGGATCGTCAACCTGCTCGGTGGGCTGTTGATGGGGATATTGGCGGGGGCACTGGTCAAGCAATTCACGCCTGAACAGGGCGAGCCGCTGCGGCTGCTCATGGGCGTCGGCGTGCTCGGCGGCTTCACGACCTTCTCCGCCTTCAGCCTGGAGACCGCGAATATGCTCATCCGCGGGCAGATCGTGCTGGCCACGGCCTATGCGGTGTCATCGGTCGTAGGATCGGTGCTGTTCCTGCTGATCGGCCTCTATGTCATGCGGGCCGTCGGATGAGTAACGCCGCGCAGGAGGCGCGCAACTTCACCGTCGCCGATGATGACGACGGCATCAGGCTGGACCGCTGGTTCAAGCGGCACATGCCCGATGCGAGCTTCAACATCGTCTCGCGCTGGGCGCGCACCGGTCAGCTGCGGCTCGACGGCAAACGTGTCGCACCAGGCGACCATATCGCCGCCGGCCAGGTGATCCGCGTTCCCCCGCTCGAGGCGCCTGCCCCCGATAAGGCCAAGGCCAAGCCAAAAAAGGAGCGGCCCGCACTGAGCGCGGAGGATCAGGAATATGTGCAGTCGATGGTGCTGCACAAGGATCGCGCGGCGATCGTGATCAACAAGCCGCCCGGGCTCGCGACGCAGGGCGGGACCAAGACCGAACGGCATCTCGATGGGCTGCTCGACGGCCTGCAATTCGAGGCCGAGGGGCGACCCAAATTGGTGCATCGGCTCGACAAGGACACGTCGGGGGTGCTGTTGCTCGCGCGCTCTTCGGGTGCGGCGGCGCATTTCGCCAAGGCTTTCTCCAGCCGCACCGCGCGCAAGCTGTACTGGGCTTTGGTGGTGGGTGTGCCCTCGATCGAGGATGGGATGATCGAGCTGCCGATCGGCAAGCAGCCGGGCACCGGCGGCGAGAAGATGTATGTCGACGAGAAAGAAGGCTCTCCCGCACGCACGCGCTATCGGGTGATCGAGCGCGCCGGCAACACCACCGCCTGGGTTCAGCTCGAACCTTATACCGGCCGCACCCACCAGCTGCGCGTGCATATGGCCGCGATCGGCCACCCGATCGTCGGCGATGGCAAATATGGCGGACAAGAAGCATTCCTGACCGGCGGGATCAGTCGCAAGATGCACCTCCACGCGCGTCGCATCCGGGTCGACCATCCCGACGGCAGCAAGCTCGACGTATCGGCCGATCCGCCGCGGCATTTTGTCGAAAGCATCGCGCATCTCGGCTTCGATCCGGCGCTGGGCGACTCCTTGCCGTTCGACCCGCCCAAGTTCAGCGAGACGCCTGAGGGCAAGAAGAAGGCGGAGAGCGCCGCCGCCAAGGCACGCCGCAAGGAACGCAAAGGAGAGCGGCGGGCACGGGGGCGCGGCTGATGCACCCCAGTTCCAAGTTCGCCTGGACCGATCAGGCAGCGATGCACGCCTTCGTCACCGAAACCGGCCTCGCGCAGATCGTCACCATAAAAGAAGGAAAGCCGGCCAGCGCGCAGGCACCTCTGGTGATCGCCCCCGACGGATCGATCCGTTTCCATCTGTCGCGCGCCAATCGGCTGACGGCTTTGCTGGATGGCGCGCCGGTTCTGGCGAGCGTGATCGGCACCAATTTCTACGTCAGCCCCGACTGGTACGGCACACCCGACCAGGTGCCCACCTGGAACTATCGGATAGTCGAGATCGAAGGCCTTGCGCGCCTGCTCGACGAGGCCGAGCTGCGCGACCAGATCGACCGGTTGAGTGCAGTGCATGAAGCGCTGCTTGCACCCAAGCCGGCCTGGACCAGCGCCAAGATGGACGCACGCAAGCGCGACATGCTGGTTCGCGCGATCGTTGGCTTCGCGATTGAAGAGCCCCGCTTCAGCGGCGCGCTCAAGATGGGCCAGAACAAGAGCGATGCAGAAGCGGCGGGCGCGATCGCGGCGTTGCGCGCGATCGGCAAGGCGGATGCCGCCGACGCGATGGAGGCAGCGCGGTGAACCGTCTCGCGGTGTTCGATTGCGACGGCACTTTGGTGGATTCACAGGCGACCATCTGCCTCGCGATGGAGCGGGGTTTCGCCGCCTGCGGACTGACCGCGCCGGGTGACGCGGCGACGCGGAGGATAATCGGCCTGTCGCTTATCGAGGCGATGGCCGCGCTCCATCCGCAGGGCGACGAGACCGCGCACCATACGCTGTCGGAGGCGTACAAGCAGGCCTTCTTCGCACTGCGTGCAGCGGGACTAGCGGACGAGCCGCTTTACGACGGCATCGCCGAGGCGATCGGCGATCTCGACGCGCGCGGATGGCTGCTGGGGGTGGCGACCGGCAAGTCGGATCGCGGACTGAAGCATATCCTCGAGCATCACGGGCTGCACCCGCGCTTCGTGACGCTGCAGACGGCCGACCGTCATCCATCCAAGCCGCATCCATCGATGCTGGAACAGGCGATGGCGGATGCCGGCGCGTCGCCCGCGACCACCGCGATGATCGGCGATACGAGCTTCGACATGGAAATGGCCAAGGCGGCCGGCTGCGCCGCGATCGGCGTTGCATGGGGCTATCATAACGAGCAGGCGCTGACCGATGGCGGCGCGGACGTCGTTGCGAGCCACCCTTCGGCCCTGGTCGCGATCCTCGAGGCGCTGCCTTGAAGCGCTTCTACAAGGAAGTGACGGTCGATGCGCAGCGGGCGATCCTGCTCGATGGCCGCCCGGTCAAGACGCCCGCCCGCGCGGCGCTGGCGCTCCCCACCTCCGCGCTGGCCGAAGCCGTCGCGGCGGAATGGCGGGCGCAGGGTGAGGAGATCGATCCACGCTCTATGCCGCTCACCGGGCTCAGCAATGCCGCGATCGATCGAGTCATGCACGATCCGGCGGCGTTCGCCCGCCCGCTCGCGGCTTATGCAGAGACCGATCTGCTCTGCTATCGGGCCGACGCCCCGGCGGAACTGATCGCCGGGCAGGCGGCGGCGTGGGACCCGCTGCTGGAATGGGCGCGCAAACGGTTTGACGTGCATTTCACGGTCACGAGCGGGATCATCCACGCGCCGCAACCGGCGGCGACAATTGCCCGGCTGGGCGAGGCTTTGCTCGCCCGCGACGCGTTCGCGCTCGCCGCCATGTCGCCGCTGATCACGATCGGCGGATCGCTGGTGACCGCGCTCGCGCTGGCGGAAGGCGAGATCGATGCCGCGCCAGCCTTCGATGTCACGCATCTCGACGAATTATGGCAGGCCGAACGCTGGGGCGAGGACGCGCTGGCGCTGGAGGTGCGCACCGCGCGGCGAGGCGATTTTCTGGCCGCCGCGCAACTGTTGAGCCTTTTGTGACCCGCCGCGCCATGGCCTTTTCGCGCGGCCGCCGGTAACAGGCGCGCCATCATGGATGTCTCCGATCTTCGCGTCGCTCTGTTCTCGGGCAATTACAATTATGTCCGCGACGGCGCGAACCAGGCGCTCAACCGACTCTCCGGCTATCTGCTCAACAACGGCGCCAAGGTCCGCATTTACAGCCCGAAGAGCAAGACGCCGGCTTTCCCGTCGACCGGCAAGGTCGTTGGTGTCCCCGCATTGCCCTTTCCCGGCCGCGGCGAATATCGGCTGCCGCTCGGCATTCCGCCCCGGGTCCAGCGCGACCTGAAGGAATTCGGGGCGAACATGTTCCACATCTCTTCGCCTGAATTTCTCGGGCACCGCGCGGTCACGCTCGCGCGCAAATGGGATGTGCCGGTGGTGGCTTCGGTCCACACCAGGTTCGAGACCTATTTCCGCTATTACAATATGGCGTGGCTGGAGCCGCTGGTGGAGGCAATCATCCGCCGCCTCTATCGCCGCTGCGACGCGATCTTCGCCCCGTCCGAATCGATGGCGCAGGTGCTGCGCGAGCAGCGGATGAGCTATGATATCGGCATCTGGTCGCGCGGGGTGGAGACCGACATCTTCTCGCCGGCCAAGCGCGACATGGAATGGCGGCGGTCGCTCGGCATTCGGGATGACGAACCGGTGATCTGTTTCATCGGGCGGATCGTGATGGAGAAGGGTCTCGACGTCTTCGCCGAGGCGATGGACCTGCTTCATCGGCGCGGCGTGCATGCCAAGGTGCTGGTGATCGGTGAGGGCCCGGCGCGACAATGGTTCGAATCCCGGCTGGGCGAGGACGCGATCTTCATCGGCTTCCAGCGCGGCGACGATCTCGCGCGCGCGATCGCCAGTTCCGACATGCTGCTCAATCCGAGCGTGACCGAGACGTTCGGCAACGTCACGCTTGAGGCGATGGCGTGCGGTCTGCCGGTGGTGGCGGCGCGCGCGACCGGCAGCCTGAGCCTGGTCGAGGACAATGTTACCGGCCGCCTGATCCGCCCTGGTGCCAATGAGCAATTCGCAGGCGCGCTCAAGCTTTATTGCGAGGATCTGGGGGCTCGTGCGGCGGCGGGCGCGGCGGGGCGCGCGGTGAGCGAACGCTTTTCCTGGGACGCGGTCAACCATGCGCTGGTGGACGGCTATCTACGCATCATCCGGCATCGCGAATTGGGCGGGCATCCGATCAGCCGGCCGCGCTGAGGCCGAGCGGGAAGTGCATTGCCCTTGAGCACAGCGCTTGCGGCGCGCATCGAGCAAGTTCCATCTGCCCCGCGGGACAGCGCCAAGAAAGACACGCATCGATGACCGAGACAGGCGCTTCCCGCCGAAAAGTCCTTTTGGGACTGGCGCTTGCCCCCTTCGCTACGGGCCGGGCAGCAGGGCCGGCGGCACCGCCGGAGATCGTAGACCTGATGCCCGATTTTTGGCGTGCCATTCAAGCCGGCGCGGGCTTGGCCCCGGATGAGCGCGCCCGGCATTTCATGGCCGATTTCGTAAATCCACATTTGCAGGATCTGAGGCTGGCGGGATTGAACCATCTCGACGCCGCCAACCTCGAAAGCTGGTTCTCAAAGGTGGATCCCATATTACCGGCGATACGACAGCTCGACGGCCGCCTGCGCCCGGTATGGGCTCGCAATATAGCCGATTATTCCAAGTTCTTCCCGGACTTCGATCGGACGCGTTCGCCGGTCTATTTCATGCCCTCTTTCCTCAGGTTCGACGCTCATCTCGAGCCGCATAGCGGCATATTACCGCTCTTCATCGGGCTGGACGGAATCGTCATGATTCACAAACCCGATACTGACCTTGGCGTACTCCTCAGCCACGAACTCTTCCATTGTTACCACGCCCAGAAATGCCCGAAAATCATGCTCGATGCGGATCCGCCCATGTTCGCAAACCTCTGGATTGAGGGTCTGGCGACTTATGTCAGCGAGCGTCTCCACCCGAACGCATCGCTCCTCGCCGTGCTCCTTGATGCAGAGGATCTTCGGGCGCGGGGCGACTCTCTCCTTGGCAGCTGGTCGCGCGAACTACTGGCAAAAATCGATTCCACGGCGCCGGGAGACATAGAGCGCTTCTTCTCTTCGGGGTGGAAGGGCTCAGAGCCGGCGCGGAGCGGGTATTTCGTAGGATTGATGGTCGCGCGCAGGCTCGGCAGCGATGTCGATCTACCAGCGCTAGCAGCGCTCCAACCCGCGCAGCTGCGACCTCTTATCGTTCGTGAGCTCACCGTCTTGGCTGGGCGCGCCTGACGTGCAAATTCGCTGCTGAGTTGACTGTGTGATTTGCGGCGTTCACCTCACTGCGCCGCGGCCGCCATTTCGCGGTTGCGGAGGATCGCGGCCGTAAGCGTGTCGCGGATCAGAGGGTTGAGGCCGCTATCCTGGTCGAGCACATCGAGGCCGCGACGGGTGCTGCCGCCGGGGCTGGCGACGCGATCGGCGAGCTGGAGCGGGCTTTCTTCCGATTGCGCGGCGAGTGAAGCCGAACCCCGCACCGTCGCCAACGCGAAACGGGCAGCCTGATCGGCGGGCAGGCCGGCATCGGCACCGGCTTCGGCAAGCGCGTCGATGAAGCGGAACAGGAAAGCCGGGCCAGACCCGGCGAGCGCAGTCACGACGTCAAACAGACCTTCGTCGACCCATTCCACCAGCCCGAGCGGCTGCATAAGCCGTTCGACGCGGTCGCGCGCGGACTGCTCCGCGCTATCGGTGGCGAGTGCGACCACCCCGTCACCCAAGGCGACCGGCGTGTTGGGCATCGCGCGGACGATATCCCGCACGTTGGCGAAGCGCGCGCGCAGGGTCGACAGTTCGACACCGGCAAGGATCGAGACGAGCAACGTCTGTGCGTCGAGCATCGGTGCAAGATCCGGTGCCACAGCATCGAGCATCTGCGGCTTCACCCCGAGCATCACGATGGCGGGTACGGGGCCGTCGGGCGGAGGCGCGGTAAGGACGGTGATACCCTCCGCCACCGGCGCGCCCGATTTGCGGATTACGGTAACGTCCCGGGGATCGAGCCCCCGGTCCAGCCAACGGCGCAGCATCGCGCCGGCCATATTACCGCAGCCGAGGAGCCAGATCGGACCTTCTACCGGCAAGGCGCTCACGCCTCGCCGTGGGTCTCGATCAAGGCCGCGGACAGCGCCTCGGCCGGAGATTTGCCGCCCCATAGCACGAACTGGAAGACGGGGTAGAAACGCTCACATTCGTCGATCGCGGCTTCGATCAACGTGCCCGCCTGCTCCATCGTCAGCGGCGTATCGTTGCTGCTGTCGAGCAGGGCGGCATGGCGGAAGAGCAGCATGCCAGTGGATGACCATATCTCGAAATGGCCGATCCAGAGCTGTTCGTTGACCAGGCCAATCGTCTCATAGACCGCCGCCCTCTTGTCGGCCGCCACGCGGATATCGGGTAATGCGAGGAACTGGAGCACGCGATCTTCCTCGCGCCACACGCCGCGCAATTCATATTGCGTCCAGCTGCCGGGAACGGTGGCGACGATCTCGTCATCGCTGACGCGTTCGTGCGTCCAGCCATGCGCATCGAAATAGGTTTCGAGCGTATCGACAGGCGCTTCGTCGTCGCGCTGATTTTCAAACTCATCGGCGATCATCGTCGCACCTCAACTGCCCGAACGAACCGTAACCGGGCTTGCTCCCGACGCAAGATAATGTGTCGAGCCTTGGTTACAAAGCTGTGGATAGGTAGGGGATAAAGGTGAAAACATCTGTGAGAGCCGATCAGGGATCCAACCCGGTTCCTGCGGCAGCGCTTAAACGCCCGCTTCAGCGATCGCCTGCAACGCCCCTTCGAACCTTTCCTCTGGCGATCCTCCGATGATCCGGTAATCGAGCCCGCGCCGATCGAGCTCCACCCGAGACAGATCGAAGAAGCGGCGACGGCGATCCTCATCACCAAAGAAACGCGTGCCGTCATCGACCCAGGGCAGATCGATATCCATCAATAGATAGAGATCGGCGGTACCCTCGAACCCGTCGAACCATGGGTCGCGCTCGCCAAACAGCATGTCGGCCCAGGCGGCGGTCATCAGCGGGTCGGTATCGAGAAACAGCCGCCGGTTGCATTGCCGCTTCAACGCCTGGGTCATGGCCGCGTGGGTGCGGCCGATCGTGACCAGATCCTCCATCTTCAGCGACAGGCCATATTGCTCGCAATAAGTGCGTCCATATTCCGGCACGTAGATCGTATCGAAATGGTGCGCGAGCCGCGGCGCGAGCGTGCTCTTGCCCGTGCTTTCGGGGCCATGGAGACAGATGGCGCGCGCATAATAGGGCCGGACCGCGGTCGGGATGAACTGCCAATGGCCGATCGGATCGGCCCTTATCGCTGCCGACCTGACCGGTACCGCCTGGTGATCCGGATCGAGCAGCACGAACTTCACCCCAAGCGCGACGGCGAGATCATGCTGCCGTCGGTCCCCGGCGATCAGCCGATCAATCGGGGCGCGGTGCAGATCGCGTATCTGCGCCTCGATTCGCGCCGTCTGTTCCGGCACGTGCGAATCCTGCGGCGGCGGGCAATTGGCCGCCACCACACGGACCGACGGGAACATCTCGATCATCCATAAGAGCCGCTGTTCGGCGGAGATAGGTTCGCCCGCCTGCCAGCAGATTACGATGGTAAGATGATCAACCAGAGCGCGCGCGCTGCGGATCAACGCGATATGCCCAATATGAAGCGGCATGAAGCGCCCGACGACGATCCCGCTCGTCACGCCACTGCTTCCCGCTCGGCGATCGCCCATTCACGCAGGCCGAGCCCGCACAGGATCAGAAAGGTCAGGTACAGGCCCGCCGTGTAGGGCAGACCCTTGATCAGATAGAGCGGGATCGAAGCCAGATCGATCGCGATCCAGAGAATCCAATTCTCGATGAGGCGCCGCGCAAGCAATATCTGAGCAGCGATGCTGGCAACGGCGATGGCGGCATCCCACCAGGGGAAAGATGCATCGGTATAGATGTGCATCATCGTGCCCCAGCCGAGGCTGAGCAAGGCGATCATCGCCACCCACGCGATCCGCGCGGGCCCGGTCAGCCGCACCACGCTCACCCTATGCTCACCCCCGCCAGCGCGCCACCAAGCCCACCATCCGTATAGCTGGATGACGAAGAAGAAGACTTGCAGCAGCGCGTCGCTGTACAGCTTCGCATGGAAAAAGATGTGCGTATAGAGCGCCACCATCGCCAGCCCGAACGGGTAGTTCCAGATGCTGCGCCGCATGAGAAGGACGATGTTGGCAAGCCCGAGCAGGGTCGCGACGATTTCGAGCATGTTCACCGGCGATCGGATAGCGGCGGCGGCCGGGTTGCGCCACTACCGGGATCAAATGCCGATAAGCGCTTGCAGCCCCCCGCTCCCGCCGCTAACAGGCCCCCGCTTGGCAACGCCGGTCCGCCCTTCCCATGGGCATTTGAGGACGGCGCTCCGTTCGGGGAGTAGCTCAGCCTGGTAGAGCACTGTCTTCGGGAGGCAGGGGCCGGAGGTTCGAATCCTCTCTCCCCGACCACTAAATCGCCGTTCTTTAGCAAGAGCGTGCGGAGGATCCTTCGCGCAAAATAGTATCCGTCTTCCGGATCTCGCAACGGACTGCGATGCGTTCGTGCGCCGACCGCGGCACGATGTAACATTGGTCCGCGTAGAAAAAATTGGTTAGCAGCCCGCATTGTCTTGTTCGCCACGCTGTTTGTCGTCCGGCAAGGCGTCAGCCTGTTTTGCTCAAAGCAACATCTTCTAATTGATGTCCGTCTCCCGATAGTTGCCGAACCCGTTTTCAACAGGAGAGGCGTTCGCGTTACCTGCGACGCAACGAGGCTTTAGTGACCGCAGCGTGTACGGACACTACCGGACCGCCAAGAAGATGGTAAACAAGACCTCAATCAAGTTGACCGGTAAGTCGTTTGCCGCCAAGGAAAACACCGTGCGATTCTTCGTACAAACGTCGGGGAGGGCTAAGGCCCGATCTCATTGGGGGGATGCCATGAAAATCAAATCACTTTTGCTCGCGGCTGTTGCGACTGCAACGATCGGGACGAGCGGATTGCAGGCGGCGAGCTACGTTTACGTAGGAAGCTGGGAAGTCTATCAGGGGCCCAGCTGGGGCACCCAGCCTCTTTCCTATACCGGACAGGCGGCGGCCGCGCTGCTCTTCGGCGGTAGTGCGTCGGATTACGTCACTTCGACGGCCGGAAGCTCCACCTCCAACATCAACTTCAAAGCCTGGTATTCCGTGCTGGGCGGCTATGGCCCGAATAATGGTGGTTTCGAGTTCGCGCAGGATTATGTGTCTCCTGGGTCCACTCAGGCGCCGGGCTATTATTATTCCGGCTCGCCTTTCACGTTCGACGGCACGGATGCCGCCTCCGCATACGTCGCTGACAATGCGGGCTCGGATAACGTTAATTACGCTTTCCGCCTCCAAGGATCCGTGCCTGAGCCCGCATCGTGGGCTCTGATGCTCGGCGGTTTCGGCGCAATCGGTGGCGCGATGCGCAGTCGCCGCAAGGCGGCCGTCAGCTTCGGCTGAGGCATCCCTAAGTAGGGAAAACGCCGTCGGCCCCACCTGGGTCGGCGGCGTTTTTTTCTTGAGCGCCGGAACTTGTGGCGGGGGCGATGCGCCATCACGGCTGCGGGTGACGTAGGGGCAAAACAACCGAAGCGCCCCCACCAGATCGATCAGCAGCCGTCGATTTTACATTCGTGACGTGATCGGCTTGTCAGCCCGACGTGCGAGCCTCGTCAGGGCCGAATATACGACAGCGTCCGGCCTCTTTCGCCTGATAGAGCAAGGCGTCCGCGGACGAGATGGCGGCATCGATCGTCTGTCCGCACACCGCCGCGACGCCGGCCGAGAACCTGATCCGTCCGAGCGGCTCGTCGGTCGTCCTCAGCTTGACGTTGCGCTTGCCGAGATCGTCCAGCGCCTGATCAAGGATGGCGACCGCCGCCGACGGTTCCACGCCCGACAGAAGCACGACGAACTCCTCGCCACCCCATCGGCCGACCGCATGCGGCGCGCAGCTTTCCACCAGGCTTGCCGCGACCAGTTTGAGCACGCGATCTCCGACGACATGTCCGTATCGGTCGTTGACGTTCTTGAACCGATCAATGTCGCAGATCGAGACCGAGGCCAGTTCACCCGGCTTCAGTTTCTTGGCCGCAGCCATGATGCCGCGACGATTCAACAGGCCGGTGAGCGAGTCGCGCTCGGCATCACCGCGCGCGACTTCGATTTCCTGGCGAAGCGCCTCGATCGTCTTGGACGCCGCCGAAAGCTGCTCCTCGGTCCGCGCGGAACGCTCGATCATGGCCGCCACCAGCGCGCCAAGCTTCGCGTCGGTTTCGCCGATTGTACCATGATCGTCGGCGAGGCTGCGACCGAAGGCACCGGTGTCCGCCAATGCCTTTGACGCCGCCTCGGCAAGTTGCAGCGCGCCGCGCCGGACCTGCGCGTGGCTCTCATCTTCCTCGTTGGAGGCGGCAGGCTTTTCGCGGTGCGCGCTGAGCAGCCGATCGACGTCCTTCTGGGACAGCCGGTCTCCATTCATCAGTACCGAATCGACCGCGCGGGCGGCGACCCCAGCCGGTTTGGAGAGGACGAGGTAGGCGAGTTCGTAATTGGTCGGCGTCGGCGGCAGATGTTGGCCGGACAGGAACGCCAAGACACGCAAGGCGAGCTCTTCGGGCTCACTACTTCTGGCTTCCGCCACACCCGCCTGTGCCGCCATTTCCCGTCTCCTTGAAGCGCGGGATATGCGAAGATCGTAAAGATTAGGTTGGCGATGGTGGGGCCGCAGCGAATAGAAGCAGAAGTCGGCAGAGAATTGTTGGGTGTAACGGCGCGCCCACCAGCGGGGTGGCGCGCAAAGATGCGCACACACCCCACGGTCATCCATTCACCATTAGAGCGGCAGCGGATATTCTCCCGTCACGCTGAAGCTCGCGGCAATCGTGGGCGCGCCCGTCCCCGGCTGACCGCCCCCGACCGAGACATGATAGGTCCCGGGCGTCACCAGCCGCTTGCCATCCTGCGTCACGCTCGAAAGATCGCGCGCGTCGAGATCGAAGTGGACATGCGTGCTGGCGCCGGGAGCCAGACTGACGCGGCCGAAGCCGCGTAGCGCGCGGATCGGCATGCCTGGAGCGTTAGGGAAGCTCAGATAGAGCTGGGCGATCTCGTCGCCTGCGACCTTGCCGTCATTGCGCACCGTCACGTCCACGCCGAGCGGCTCGCCCGCTTTCACGCTGTTCCGCGACAGCGTGACCTTGCCGTAGCTGAAATGCGTATAGCTGAGGCCATAGCCGAACGGATAAAGCGGCTTGCCCCTGAAGTAGCGATAGGTGCGGTTCGCCATTCCATAGTCGCCAAAGTCCGGAAGCTGATCGACGCCGGTATAGAAAGTGACCGGCAGACGGCCCGAGGGATTGTTGGCGCCCGACAAGGTCTGGGCGATCGCGGTGCCGCCTTCCTGGCCCGGATACCAGGCCTCCAGGATCGCATTCGCGTTGGCGGCGGCCCAGTTCACCGCCAGTGCGGAGCCATTCATCATCACCAGCACGAGCGGCTTGCCGGTGCCCTTGACCGCCTCCAGCACCTTTTGTTCGTCCGCGGGCATGTCGAGGCTGGTGCGATCGCCGCCCTTGAAGCCGGGCAGGTTGACCGGCATTTCCTCGCCCTCCAGCGCGGAGGTGATGCCGGCAACCGCGATCACCAGGTCCGCGTCGCGCGCGGCGGTGACCGCACGCGCCAGCGCGTCGGTGTGTGCCTCGTTCCACAGCAGGCGCGGGGGGAAGCGGCTGGGCCCTTGCTCAATCCGGATGCGGTGGCGCTCGCCCTTGCGCAATTGCATGTCGACCATGTTCGGCGCGAACGATTGCTGACTGCCATTGTCGACCACGAGCTTGTCGTCGATCCACAATTTGGCCGCCCTCCCCTGGAGACCGATCTTGTAATTGCCATCCTGGGTGGGCGTGAAGAATCCGGTCCAGCGCGCCGACGTCGTTTCCGCGCCGGGGATCGCGGCGGGCGCATTCCGTTCGAATGCCACCTTGGGATCGATCCGCGTCACCGCCGGATCGCCCGAGAAGGTGCCGTTGGACCAATATTGGCCCTTCAATCCCGGCTGACCATCCTCGGTCGACAGGGCCGCGGTCGGGACCGGTTCGGCCTGACGCAGGAATTCGGTGCCGGGTTCGAAGACGATCTGCGCGTCTGGATAAGCGGCGCGGATGCCGTCGAGCGCGGTGACCGGGTGAAGCGGCGTGCCGTGATAATTGCCGAGCAGCACGTCCACCTGATCGGCGAGCGGGCCGACGACGGCGATCCGCTTCACCCGCTCTGGCCTGACCGGAAGCACGCCGTCATTCTTGAGCAGCACCATCGATTCGCGCGCGAGCTTGAGGGCGAGTGCGCGATGCGCGTCCGAATTGAGCGCGGAATCAGGGATTTGCGCATAAGGCACCATCGACTGCGGATCGAACATGCCGAGCCGCATCCGTGCGGTGAACAGCCGGCGGAGCGACTGATCGACCACCGATTGCGGCAAAAGCCCCTTCTGCATCGCCTCGACATAGCGATCATAATCCGAGGTCGGGCCGGTGCTGCGACCGAATTCGGCGCAATCATTGTCGACGCCAAGCTTCATCGACACGGCGGCGGCTTCGGCGAGCGTGGCGACGGTGTGATGGCCGCGCTGAATATCGGCGACGGCGTCGCAATCCGACACCATATGCCCCTTGAAACCCCACGCGCCACGCAGCCGGTTGCCGAGCAGGAAATCGCTCGCGCAGGCCGGCTGGCCGTTGACGCGGTTATAGGCGCACATCACCGATTCCACTTTTCCTTCGACGACCAACTGGCGGAAGGCGGGCAGATAGGTGTCCTCCATGTCGTGGAGGCTGACCTTGATATCGTCGGTGTGGCGGCCGGGTTCAGGCCCGCTATGCACCGCATAATGTTTGGCGGTCGACGAAACGCGATAATAATGCGGATCGTCACCCTGCATGCCGCGGACGAAGGCGACGCCCATCCGGCCGGTGAGGAACGGGTCCTCACCATAGGTTTCCTGGCCCCTGCCCCAGCGCGGATCGCGGAAGATGTTGATGTTGGGGGACCAGAAGGTCAGGCCCTGCATGATCCGATGCTCGGCGCCCGAACGCTCGATCTGGTTCCACTTGACCCGGCCTTCCTCGCCGATCGCGACGCCCATTTGCTCGATCGTGGCGGGATCGAAGCTCGCGGCGAGGCCGATTGGTTCGGGGAAGACGGTGACGAAGCCATTATTGGCGACGCCGTGCAGCGCCTCGCTCCACCAGTCATAAGCGGGGATACCCAGGCGCGGGATGGCGCGCGCCTGATTGACGAGTTGCGAGGCCTTTTCCTCGGGGGTGAGACGCGCGATCAGATCGTCGACGCGCTGCGTCACCGGCAGGGCCGGGTTGCGGAACGCCATGTCGCCCTGCGGCGCCTGCGCCGACGCGACCGAGGCGACCGAGGCGATGAAGCCCATCGTCAGGAAGGCCCGCTTCATACTCTCTCTCCTCATCAATATCCCCTTAGCGGCTTTGCGCCGTCGCAATTGCACCCGGCCGTGCGTCAAACGTGATCGGCCCTTGCGGAGCCAGCGTGAGGCCGTGGCCGTCGAACCGGTAGATTTCGATTTGTTTGGCCATCGAACATTGCAGCAGCAGCTGCCGTTCGTCCACGCTCCAAACCGCCCCCTGGCACCAGCGGCCGGTCCTGGTTTCAGCGGCCGGAGTGAGGCGCAGGCCGTCGATGCGATAGACCGTCATCGTCCCGAAATCGTGGAAGGCGGGCGACGCAGCCGGCGCGGTCGAACCGTTATTGACGGTCACCTCGAGAAAATGTCCGCGCGGGGAAAGGCCGACATGCTCCGGGGTCACCCCGGTATCGATCTGGTCAACCATCCGTCCGGCGGCGAGGTCGACGATGCCGATCGAACCCGGTTTCGGCCCGGGAACGCCGCCGGATGTCCGGCCGCCGAGATGGCTGACATAAGCCACCCCGGCGCGGGGGTTGAGCGCGAGACTGTAGGGCTGCGCGCCGACCGCGATGTCGCCGCCCGCGCGGGTGACTTGCGCACCTTCGATCCTGAGCCGGACCAGGCTGTTTGCGCCCTGAGCCACGACATAGGCGGTGCGCCCCCCGTCGGCGAAGCCAACATCGACCGGACGGCTCCTGGGATCGAGCGCGACCGTCCCCGCCGACGCCAGACGGCCCTTGTCGATCGTGAAGATGCTGACGCTGTCCGCTCCGGTATTGGCGACGATCGCCAGATCGCCCTGCGGATTGATCGCTACCCCCGCCGCACCGGTGCCGGCGTGGAGACGCTGAACCACGCGCGGTTCGCGCGGGCTGGAAAGATCAATCACCGTCACCAGGTCGGCGGGAACAAGGCTGCCCGCCTCGCTCAATATCTGTCCTGCGGTGACGATCGCGAGCCGGCTGTCGCCGGACAGCGCGACGCTGCCGGGCGGGCCGACAACGGTCGCCGGAACCGGCAAGGTCGCGAGCGTTCTGACGGTCCGGCCGATGTCCAGCACGGCGATCGAATCGGTGGTCCGCGGCGTATTCGGCGCATCGGCCGGGACGGCTTTGCCGTCATTGGCGGAGACCGCGATCTGCGCCCCGAGGGCGCCTGCCTGGGCGATCAGCGCCACTGCGATCCAATAGTGCCGCGTCGCCATGTCATCCTCTCCTTTGGTCGAGTGTGGATCTGCCGAGCTCGTTCGGCCAGACCGGCGTCCGACCCTGCAGCGCATCCCGATTAACATCGGCGATGCTGACGTGGCCGGTGAGCGCCATCGCCACCGCCAATTCCTGCCGCAGCAATTCGAGCATGCGTCCTACCCCCGCCCCACCCCCGGCAGCGAGCGCGAAGGCCCAGGCGCGCCCGATCAGCACGCCCCGGGCGCCGAGCGCAAGCGCGCGCAATATATCGGTACCGGAGCGGATACCGCCGTCCATCATCACGTCGATCTCGCCATTCACCGCCTCCACGACGGACGGCAGCGCGCGCGCGGTGGATGGTGCGCCGTCGAGCTGGCGACCGCCATGGTTCGACACGATGATCGCGTCCGCGCCGACCTCGCGCGCGCGACGCGCATCGGCGGGATCGAGTATACCCTTGAGCACGAGCGCTCCCTTCCAGCGGGCTTTGACCCAGGCGAGATCGTCCCAGCTGATCGACGGATCGAAATTGCGCATTACCCAGGCGGTGAATTGGGCAAGCCCGGCGCCTTTTGTCATCGCCGGCGCGAAATTGCCGAGAGTGTGCGGGCCGCCCCGCACCCCCACGTCCCACGCCCAGCGCGGGTGGCGCATTATCTCGATTGCCCGGGTGAGGTGCGCGCCGATGCCCTGATCCCCCGTGAGGGTGGAGCGCACGTCGCGATAGCGGGGACTGTGGGTGATCAGGTCGACGGTCATGATCAAGGTCTCGACGCCCGCGGCGCGCGCGCGCTCGAGCAGAGCCTCCATGAAGCCGCGGTCCTTGATCATATAAAGCTGGAAGACCAGCGGCCGATCGACCGCCGGCGCGACCTCCTCGATCGGGCAGCAGGAGGAAGCGGACAGAATGAAGGGCACGCCCGCCGCTTCGGCCGCGCGTGCGACCTGCACCTCGCCACGTCGCGCATAAAAGCCGGCGAGACCGATCGGAGCGAGCGCGACCGGAAAGCTCGCCGGCTGGCCAAGCAGATTGGTGCCGAGCCTGACCTCCGAGACGTCGCGCAGGACGCGCTGACGCAGGGCCAGATGCCGCAGGTCAGCCACGTTGCTGCGCATCGTGGTTTCCGCATAGGAACCGCCATCGATGTAATCGAACAGGAAGCGCGGCAGCCGCCGCATCGCCTGAAGACGAAAATCATCGAAGCAAACCGGCGTCATTGCGACCCTGTCCTGCCGTTCAGTCGGTTGCGAAATTGTGCAGAATCACGGGCCGCGGATTGAACGGAATTCGGGTCGACATCGGCGCGTCGGGCGCGTTCGATGGACGGTGCCAGCGCCCCTTCTGCGCGGTGACGATATCGCCCTGCTCCGCTTCGAACAGCGGATAGCCTTCGATCTGGTAGGCAACCTTGCCTTCCATGACGAACCAGAATTCGGTCCAGTCGACATGGAAATGGCCGCGATTTGCCGCGGGAGGGATCGGCTGGGCCTTGCCGCGCAAGATGTTGGACGTGAAATGATCGTCCCATACGAACTTGCCATTATAGGGCTTGTCGCCGTCGGCGATCTGCTTCCAGAAATCGACGTAGATCGGATTGGTATCGCGGTCCTTGGCGGGCCCAGGCAAGCCGGTGACCTTGACGTAGGTACGGCCCGGAAACGGATCGGGTGTTTCGTCCGCAGGATAAAGTGGCGGCGATCCCGCTTGGCGAACCTCGAAGCGCAGCGACGGTTTGTCGCCGACGGTTTCGATCGAATAAAAATGACGGAAGGGCACATTGACCATGAAGCCCTTGGTCGCGACGAACGGCTCGACGCCGTCGATCGAAACGCGCATCGCGCCGTCCTGCACGATCCAGACGACGCGATCGTCGGCGTACATGCGGCGCTTGGTCTTCCTGCCGACACCGAGGGAGATATAGTCGGCGTCCTGTTCGGGATTGCGGACGATCGGCTGGACCCAATCAATCTTGCCGCGATGCGCCGCAAGGATCTCCGACAATTTCCAATGGACCTTGTTCGGGGCGCTATAGGGTGTCGGCTGGGTGGGCTTCGCGGACCAATAGGCTTCCGCAATCTTGGGAGCCGTCACCGGCATCGGATCCTCGTGACCATTGAACTGCGCCTGCGCCGGTAAGGCGATGGTCAACAACGCGCCGGCAATGCCGCTAAGCCCGAATATCTTCATGCCTTATCCTCGCCGACCTGGAGTGGGTTGCTCGCCTCGTTTTGCGCATTGAACGCCCGTTCGCGGCGCACCGCAATGGCGTGGCGTCGGCACGGCCTTGATCTTCCAGCGGTCGATCGGGTCGGCCATGCAAGGGCGGATCGAACGTTCGTCCCGCCGTCCAAAAGAACTGCCGCCCGCAGGGAGATGCGAGCGGCAGCAGGGGGGTAAACAAAGGTTAGAATTTGGCGCGGACGCCGATCGCCGTCAGGCGGCCAACCGGGCTGGAGACGAAGCCGTTATAGCCCCAAGCCCCGCCGATGATGCCGCCCGTGTTACCGTTGTAGAAGGGCGGATTCTTGTCGAACAGGTTTTGCACGTCGACATAGACCTGCCAGCCGCGGAGGAAATTGCCCCCCTTGAACTCATACTGGACGTGCAGATCATAGGTATTGCCGGCTTTGACAACGTCGCCACCGCCGATCGGGTTACCTACCGCATCGGTCTTGATCGGGACGACCGTGGTGCCGATCCAGTTGTGGTAGGAGCCGACATGGTTCCAGAACAGATCGGCCGAGAAACCGCCCAACGCCCAGCCGAGCTGCGCCCGATTCTTGAACTTCACCGACGGGAAGGTCGTGTTGTAACCCGACGTGTTCAGGATGCTGAAGTTCGTTCCACCGCCGAAATTCTGTGTGAACTTCGTGAAATCGGTGAAGGCGGTGCCGATCGTGAAGCGGCCGAGATCGCCGATCGTATGCGTGTAGGTGAACTGCGCGTCGATACCCTCAACCGTCAGATTAAGCGCGTTGCGCGTGCTCTGATCGATAAGGAAATAGACCTGCGGTGGCACCGAACCGGAGATCGTGGCGCCGTTCGCCACGTTGGCGAACTGATCGATCTGCGCCTGGGTGCAGCTCGACGGGCAGAGCGTCAGCAACGGCCGCAACCCGGCCGAGTTGACGATCGCGCTCGGGCTGGGCGAGCTTACACCACCAATGAACTGGTTGTGGAAGAAGGTCGCCGCCGCGACGAAGCCCGGCAGGAAGCGCGGCGCCAAGTCCACACCCGCCGACCAGCTGCGGCCCTTCTGCGGCACCTCGTGGGTGAAGCCGCCGCCAAGCTGACGCCGCAGACCCGCCGAACCGGCATTGATGCCGATCGTGCAGTTCTGGCCCGCCGTCGCCTGCGAGCAAGGCGTGCTCGTATTCGCAATGACCGCGCCCGGGATCAGCTTCACGTCCGGATAATTGTTGACCGGGACGTTGGTCGAGCCCGTGCCACCGACGCTGCCGGACGCATAGAGATAACCCTGCGAGGGATCGCCGATGACCGCGAGCGGCGGCGCCACGAATGCGCGTGAATAGTTGGCGCGGAACTTCAGGCCTTCGACGGGTTCCCAATTCACCGCGAACTTCGGATTCTTCGTGTCACCCACGTCGCTATATTTGTCGTACCGGCCCGAGATGCTGAGGTCGATGCGATGCGCGAGCGGGATTTCCATCTCCGGCGAAACCACCGGGATATACAATTCGGCATAAACCGACTTGATGTTGCGGTGATAGTTATAGACGCGGAAGCCGGAACCGGTCGTGGTCGGGCCGGTATTGTTGCTGCCGCTGATCTTCTGGGTTTCCTGCGCCCAGAAATATTCACCGCCGACGGCGAGTTTCACCGGCCCGGCGGGCAGTTTGAACAGCGTGCCCTGGAAGTCCAGCTTCACCTGGTTGAACGTGTTGAAGTTGGTATTCTCGCTGTTCGCCCGATAGAGCGAACGCAGCACCGCCGGCGATGTGCGGCTGCTGCCGACCGGGCTCCACACGTCGAGCGCATTCGCGGTGGTCAGCGGCAGATTGAGGGCGACGACATTCTGTCCAGAAATGTCGCTGGCGCTGGTGCTGGCCGAGCTCTGCGCGGTGCCGTTGATCGCCAGATTCGCGCAGGCGCCGCAGAAACCGTTGATCGTGTTCAGCGCCGAGCGGTTCCACCCGAAAGCGTCGCTGAGCGTGGCGGTCCAATCGCCCATGATCTTATAGTCGCCGACCAGCGTCGCGTAGACCGAATCCTCCTGCGACTGGCCGCGGCCATAATTGCCGTCCGGCGTCAGGATGATCGCGTTGATCGTCTCCTGCGTCGCGCCCGGCGTTCCCGCGGGCGCAACGAAGAACGGGTTGCCACGGCTGACCGGCGTCGGCACGCCGCCGACAATGATCGTGGCCATGGACGCGGCGGATCCCGGCGCGAACACAGTGACGTTGCCAAGCGTGCCGGGTGCATTCGGCGAATGCGTCTCCTGCCGGTTGTAGTTCAGCGTCGCGGTGACGGTGAACTTGTCGGAGAAGTCGTTCGTCACCTTGAACATCGTATTCGCGCGATACTGGCTCGGCAGCAAAGTCGCGTAGATCGAGTTGTTGCACGGAGCATTGGCCGACGAGTTCGGCACCGTCGTGGTGGCGCTCGGCGACAGATACACGCCCGAGACACCCGGAACGGTCATCGTCGCCGGCTCGCACTGGAAGCTGTTGGTGTTGCTGCCGCCGATCGGACGATAATCGCCCAGGCTCGAGAAGGAGCGATCCTTGTTCATCAGCTTCGATTGCTTGGTGAACGAACCCGCGACGTAGACGCCACCCGTCTCCCACTTCTTGCCCCAGATGAAGCTCGCATTCTTGTTGTGATAGTGATCGGCGAAGCCAAACTGGGCATTGGCCTCGAAGCCGTCGAAGGTCCGCCGCGTGATGAAGTTGACCACGCCCGCGACCGCGTCCGAGCCGTAAACCGAGGAGGCGCCGTCGGCGAGCACTTCGACCCGCTGGATCGCGCTGACGGGGATGATGTTCGGGTCCGTCTGGGCGAACTGCGTACCGCCACCGGGCAGGCGCAGGCCATCGACGATCACCAGCGTCGTATTGGACGACGAACCGGCAAGGCTATGGATTTGCGGAGAATAATAGGAATAGGCGTTCTCGCCCTGCGCGACCGATCCTGCGGTCGAGATCGATGGAACCGTATTCACCAGCTGTGAAACGTTGACCGGCGCGGTCTTCTCGATCGTCTCCTGGCCAACCGAGATCAGGTTCGACCCAATCGGCGCCACGCCGCGGATCTTGGAACCTGTGACGACGATTTCGTCGGCGCTTTCGCCCGTGGACTGGGCGGTGATGACAGGTGTCGGATTGGCCGTGTTGCCAGGCGCGGATTGCGCATTTGCCGCGGTTGCGGCGAGCGTTGCCGCGACGATCGCGGCCATCGAGCCCTGATATTGGATGCGGGACGAAATTTTCATCTCTCCAAAACCCCCTTTTTTTATGGCGTTTATCGATCGCGTATTTTCATATCCTATACGATCCACGCTTGCGTACGTGGGCAAAATGGCAGCGTCAAGTGCTGCCATAGTCTATGTTGCGTACAAATTTCCGGACTGTGGCCTTCGCGCAAGACCTGCGCTCACGGGCATGCTGCAGTGCGAAATACATCTTTGGAGAAGATGTCAGATAACGCCCTTCTGGTGGGGCCGCACCGTCGGCGCTGCAGCGCAATAAGTTGCGAATGCGCAGGCTTTAAACAATCATACTTTAAGTTAGCGCTACCATTACTGCTATTTGTCTGATTCGGCGAGGACAAGCGGTTCAGAAAACCGGCATTCAGCGCCAGTCGCGCCCTATTGCCGCCCGCCCGATTCCACCGAATAATTATGCAAGCCGTAGGGATAGGGGTTGATCGCCACGCGCGTGTCCATCTGCCCAACCGGGCCACCCGCGCTCGCGCGGTGCCAACGGCCCTGCGCCGCCGTGACGATGTCACCCGGGCCGGCGGTAAGGAAGGGAACGCCCTCGATCTGATAATCGATGTTGCCTTCCATGATGAACCAGAACTCATCATGGCCGAAGTGGAAGTGGCCGAGATTGCTCGGCGGCGGCGTGGGCGTGCCCCGGCCACGGATATTGTTCACGAACATGTGATCGGCAGAGATGAAGGCCCCGGCGCGCGCGCCGCCCTGGACCACGTCCTTGAAGTAATCGAGATAGGGCTTGTTGACCTCGTCATATTTGCCATCGCCACCCATCAGCACCGCCTGCTGATAGACGAAGCCAGGCACGTCTTTCGGCTTCTGAGGGCTACTGGAAACCGGATAGATCGGGAGATCGCCCGCGGCATGGATTTCGAACCACAAAGCGGGCTCGGTACCGACCGATTCAAGCGTGAACGGCAAGCGGAAGGGCACGTCGATTTCGAAACCCTTGCTCGCGACGAACGACTCCTGCCCCTTGATGCTCACGCGCAGCTGGCCGCCCCAGACGATGATTCCCGTGCGATTATCCGGATATTCGAGCTCCGGCGTGCGCCCGCCAGGCGCCATCTGATGCCAATCGGCCATCAGATCCTTGTTGCGGATGATCGGCTGAGTCCAATCCTTCTGCCCCTTGTGCATCGCCAGCACGTCGGCCAGCTTCCACCAGGGGCGGTTCGGCGCCTCATAGGCACGATAGGGAGTGCGTTTGGGAGACCAGGCGATCTGGAGAGGAGGGCGTTGGAAGCCGGGCCGATCGCCGGACGGAGCCGGCCCCTGCGCGAATGCGATCGACGTCAGCGAGGCGATCGCGCAAAGCGATATCATGCCCTTGAAGGCCATCATTCTCTCCCTGTCAGCCCGTATCAGGCTGTTGTTGCATCATATATGATATGATGCTTCTGTCGCAGTCAAACGAATAATCGAAAGGTTCGGAGTGGTAATGAAAAGGCAAATTTGCACCGTGACGCTGGGGCTCGCCTCCGTCTTTCTGGCGGCCCGAGCCGAGGCTGCGCCGCGTTCGATCGACGAGTGCCGCGCGCTTTCCGACCCCTCGGCGCGACTGGCTTGCTACGACGAGGCGACTGGCCGCGCCCCCGCTGCGGTGCCGGCGGGACCGACCGCCATCCCGGCAGAAACGCCGACTTTCCAGAACCGGGCCAGCCCGCCCGCGGCGCCCTATCAAAGCGCCCTCCCCGCGCCGACACTATCTCGCGCTATGGAGCTCAAGCACCGAGGCGATTTCGACAGCCGGCTGGTTGGGGTGACACCCTTGCGGCACGGTATCTACCGGTTGGTGCTGGAGGATGGCAGCGCCTACGAAACGACCTCGGTGGCTCCTCCGCCGCCCGCCGGCGAGACGGTGCATATCCGCCGGACCTTCGTCGGCACCACCTATCTCGACATGAAGGGGCGCAGCCCGGTCGCGATCAGGCTGTCACGGGTTCAGTAGACCCCGGCGGGGAAGGCTTCGCCGGCTCGAGCAAACGTGTCGGATCGACCACGGCCCACGCGGCGATCCCGAGCAGGATGATCGCGGCACCGACGAAGAAGGCCGCCATCCATCCGAATTTCAGCGCGATCCACGGCGTGAGCGATGAGGTGAGCGCGCCGCCAATCTGGCACCCCATGTTCATGAAGCCGGAGACGACGCCGGTGTGCGGTCCGGCGATATCAGCGGTGACCGACCAGAAGGAGCTTTGCGAGAGATAGATCGCGCCTGCCCCGCCCGCGAGGATGATCACCGCGACCAAAGTGTTGTCCGCCATTGATCCGAGGATCAGGAAGATACCCGTGAGCAGAAAGGAGACGATCGCCAGCCCCGAACGCCCCCAATAGAGACCGAAGCGCTTCGCGAGGCGATCGTTGATAACGCCGCCGGCGAGACAGCCCGCGGTCATGCACAGGAAGGGCAGCATGGCGTAAAACGCGCTCTTCTTCAGATCGAGATGGCGCGCGTCCACCAGATAGGTGAAAAACCAGCTGAAGAAGATCCACACGACATAGCCAAACGCGAAATAGCTGAGGAACAGGCCCCAGACGTTGCGGCTGGTGAACAATGCGCGCCACGGCACCGGTGCATGCGACAGCACCCGATATGGCGGCAGACCAGCTTCAATATGGCCCGCCTCGCCATCGTTCACCAGCGGATGGTCTCGTGGGCGATCACGCGCGGCGAGATACCAGATTACCGCGGCTACCAAGCCTACAGCAGCGCAGACATAGAAGGACGCGCGCCATCCGCCCCACTTCATGATCGCGGTGATCAGCGGTGGAGTAATCCCCGACCCGACACCGACGCCGGCGAAGATCCAGCCATTGGCCTTGCCCCGCTCCTGCGCGGGTATCCAGCGCGAGATGAGCTGATTTCCAGAAGGATAGACTACCGATTCGCCGATCCCGAGCGCGACGCGTACGAAGAACAGCATCCATAGAGCGTTCCTCGCCTGCGGCGGCACAAGCGCAGTCAACGCACTGAACGCTCCCCACCAGACCAGCGCGCCGGTCAGTACCTTGCGCGGGCCATAACGCGCAGCCAGCCAGCCGGCCGGAACCTGGAACAAGGCATAGCCGATCAGGAAAGCGCTGAAGACCCAGCCGAGATGCACCTGATCGATGCCATATTCCTTGCGCATCTCCACGCCCGCGACCGAGATGTTGGTCCGATCCAGAAACGCGATCGCGCTGATCAGAAACAGGAGGAAGACGAGGCCAAGCCTCACCCGGGACCGCGCGCCACCAGTCATGTATCCTCCCTGGCGCCGCTGACCGACGCATAATATCATATATGATTATTGTTACGATGCTTGTATCACCGCGTAAAGCCCGGACAACCGGCACATAAAAGGGGATGGACGATGGGACGACGCAGCGGCGCTTGGGTGTCTGCGCTCACGATCATGCTGGCAGGCGCCATGGCAGCGCAGGCGGCCCCTCCCCTGACCCAGCGAATCGGCCACAGCGACCCGGCTAGATTCCGCCATTTGTCCGCCGTGCATGCGGGCGCGGGAACGATGGATTTCGGACCGATCGCCGGGCTCGACGCGCTCAGCACGAACCTGATCTTCGTCCATCGCGGCGTGATCGCGCCGCACAGCGGCATCGGCGAGCATTTCCATAACGACTGCGAGGAGATGTTCGTCATCCTCGACGGCGAGGCGCAGTTCACGATCGACGGCCGCACTTCCCTGCTCAAAGGCCCGGTTGGGGTGCCCGACCGGATGGGGCATGCGCACGGTCTCTACAACGCGACCGATCACCCGCTGCAGTGGCTCAACATCAATGTCGGCATGACCAAGACCTATGACAATTTCGATCTGGGCGATCCGCGCACCGACGCCGCGCTCGACCCGATCCCGCAATTCATCACCATGCACCTCGACCGCAGCCTGCTCCGTCCGAGAGCGGCGATGGATGGCGGCACCGGCAGCGTGATGTATCGGCGCGCGCTGGATCCGACCGTCTTTTCGACGCCCTGGTCCTATGTCGACCATCTGCTGCTCCCGCCGGGCACGTCGGTCGGCAAAGCGGCGCAAGCGGATATGAGCGAAGTCTACTATGTCCTGTCCGGCTCGGGCGAAGTGACGGTCGATGGGGAGACCACCGCGATCCGCGAGGGCGATGCGATACCGGTCGATCTCGGCCAGGCCCGCGCGCTCAAGGCGTCAGGCGCGGCGCCGCTCGAGCTGATGGTGATCGGCGTCGCGCGCGACCTGCACGCCAAGGCGCAATTCCGCGCGCGGATCGCGGCGGAAATGGCCGCGCGGATGGCGGCGATGCGTCCCGCACGCTGATTTTTCGAACCAATCGCAATCCTGAGGGGATGAGATGAAAAGGCGCAATTTCCTGAAGACTCTCGGCCTGCTGAGCCTGGGAAGCACAGCCCTTTGTGGGACGACGCTTGCGGCCGAGCCCGCGGCCCCGCCTTCGATCGAGCGGCTCGATCCGCGCCTCGACGCGGTGATCGCGCCGGGCACCAAGGTCGAGCGCGTCGCGACCGGCTTCGTCTTCACCGAAGGGCCGATGTGGCGCCAGGGGAAATTGTGGTTCTCCGACGTGCAGAAGGACCAGCTTCTGACCGTCACGCCCGACGGCAAGGTGACCGTGCTAATGAGCAATTCGGGCGGCTATCATAACCCTCCGCCGGGCGCGAATATCGGCTCGAACGCTATGGTGACCGACAAGGACGGATCGGTGTTGCTGACGCAGATGGGCGCGCGGCGGATCGTGCGCCTCGACGCCAAGCTCGGCGTGCATCCCTTCCTGTCGGATTATCAGGGCAAGAAGCTCAACAGCCCGAACGACCTGGTGTTCGCACGCGACGGATCCTTGTGGTTCACCGATCCGCCATTCGGGCTGTTCAACGGCATGGACAAGGATCCGGCCAAGCAGCTGCGCTTCAACGGCGTGTTCCGCTACGCGAACGGCAAGCTCACGGCGCCCATCACCGACATGACATTGCCGAACGGCATCGGTTTCTCGCCAGACGGCAAGACGCTCTACGTCAGCAATTATGGTCCCGACATGTATGTTCGCGCCTATAAGGTCGGCGTCAACGGGACGCTTTCGCCGCCGCGCACAGTGATCCGCTATTCAGACAAGAGCGACAAGGACGGCGCACCCGATGGGCTCAAGGTCGACATGGCGGGCAATCTGTGGACGTCCGGGCCAGGCGGAATCCGGATCGTAACCCCGCAGGGCAAGGTGCTCGGACAGATCAAGCTGCCCGAAGTCGCCGCCAATATTGCCTTCGCCGGCGACGGTCACACTGTCTACATCACCGGATCGACCAGCATCTATCGGCTGCGCAGCAAGGTCGCGGGCGAGCTTCCGCTCTATCGCCGCTGAGACCGGATACCGCCGGGTCAGTCGATCCGGCGGAGATCCTGGCTGAAGCGCCGCTGTCGCTCTGCATAGCCGGCCGCGGACCGCTTGATCCCCTCACGCATCTCGGGCGAGAGCTCGCGCACCGCCTTGGCGGGCGATCCGATGATGAGGCTGCCAGGCGGAAAGCTCTTGCCCTCGGTCACCAGCGCGCCGGCGCCGACCAGGCAATCGTCGCCGATCACCGCATGGTTGAGCACGATCGCGCCCATGCCGACCAGAACCCGATTGCCCAACGTGCAGCCATGGAGAATGGCATGGTGGCCGACGGTGCAATCGTCACCGATCGTGAGCGGAATGCCCGGATCGGAATGCAGCATCGCACCTTCCTGGATGTTGGTGCGATCGCCGAGCAGGATCGTCGTATTGTCGGCGCGGATCACCGCGCCGAACCAGATGCCGACCTCTTCACCCAGCTGGACGTCACCGATCAGGTCGGCCGAGGGGGCGACCCAGCTATTTTCGGGAACCGAGGGGCCGACGCCATCTATCGCATAAAGCGGCATCAATTTTTCGGCGCATTGGCGGCCGGTGCCTGAGCCGGCGCGCCATAATTCTTCGCCAGATAATCCTCGATCGTCTTCATCTCTTCAGGCGACAATTCGGCGCCGCGGCTCGCCATCCGCTCGACGGTCTCGCTCCATGCCTCGGGAGTCTTGTGCTGCGAGAATATCTGCACGGTGTTGTGACAGAAGACGCAGCGCTGGTTGATCAGATCAAGCCCCGGGCCGGGTGGCGACACAGGGGCATCGGCTGCGATCGCGCGCGCGCCGAGGACGAATATCGGCGCTATGATTGCCGCAGCAAGAATGATGTTACGCATGACCGACTCCACTCAGCGCAAAGAGAATGCCACGACCGCGTCGCTCGTTGGCGGCGAGCCGGAGAAGCCTCCGGTGGCTACCACCGCGACGATCTGACGGCCAGACGCATCCTTATAGGTCATCGGCGTGCCATAATTGGATGCGGGCAGGTTCGCCTCCCACAGTAATTTTCCGGTCCGGGTTTCGAAGGCGCGGATCTTGTCGTCGATCGTCGCGCCGATGATGGTCAGGCCGGTCGCGGTCGTGATCGGGCCGCCGGCGCTGCGCGTGCCCGCATCCTTCAGCGCGGGATCCTTATTGTCGCCGAGCGGGCGACGCCAGACGATCGTGCCCTTGTTCACGTCCACCGCCACCAGTTCGCCCCAGGGCGGCTTCTGGCAGGGATTGCCGCTCTGCGGATCTTCAAAATAGACATAGCCAGCCTTCATGCCCCAGCTGCCGTCGGCCTGCTGGGCAAGCTGCTGCGGACTGGCCAATGCGTTGATGTTGATCACGTAGAGGCCGGTGCGCGGATCGAATGCGCCGCCGCCCCAATCAGCACCGCCGAGGCTGCCGGGGAAGAAATTGACCGCACTGTCGGCGCGGAGCGGCTGGAACATCTTGCTCGGCACGATGTGCAGATCGTCGACCACCTTCTGACAGGCGGCCTTGAGCGTCGGGGTGAGATCGTTGAGATCATCGGCGCTGTAGGACAGGCGCGACAAGGGCGGTGGCGCGACCGGCATGGGCTGGGTCGGCCAGGGCTGCTCGCCCGGAATGTCGGTATCGGTCGTTACCGGCACCTCATGGACATCATAGACCGGCTTGCCGGTGACCCGATCGAGGATGAACATGATCGCGGTCTTGTTCATCACCGCGATCGCAGGAATCGTGCGCCCGTCGCGGCGGACGTCGATCAACGTCGCGGTCGGCAGATCAAGGTCCCAGATGTCGTGATGGATCGTCTGGAAATGCCACAGATATTTGCCGGTGCGCGCATCGACGGCGACGATCGAGTTGGAGAAAAGGTTGGCGCCGTGGCGGTCACCGCCCCAGCGATCGAAGGTGGGCGCGCCGAAGGGCAGATAGGCAATGCCGCGCTTGTCGTCGACGACCGGCGACGTCCAGACATTGGTTCCGGACCGCCCCTTCCAGCTATCCCCTTCCCAGCTTTCGTGGCCGGGCTCGCCGGGCTGGGGCATGGAGTGGAAGGTCCACACCAATTTGCCGGTGCGCGCGTCCCACGCGCGCACGTCGCCGGACGCGCCCTTGACCGGCATCTCCTGCACGCGCGAACCGGTGATGATCAGGTCGCGGTAGATGGCGGGCGGGCTGCTCATGCCGAGCGGGACGGCGTGATTGCCGTTGGTGACCTCGGGCGTCTTCATGTCGACCACGCCGTCGGTGCCGAAGCCCGCCGCCGGCTTGCCCGTCGCGGCATCGAGCGCAATCAGCTTGCCCGCGCGCGTGCCGAAGGCGATGCGCGGACCAACGCCCTTGCCGCCCGGCCAATAAGCGACGCCGCGGGTGGAGGGCTGATCGCGCGGCGGCAGCGTATAGGCCCATATTTCGTGGCCGTTGGTCGCGTCGACCGCGACGACCCTGTTATAAGGCGTGGGCACGTACATGACGCCCTTCACCACCAAAGGCGTCGCTTCAGACGGGGTAAAGCCCGTGGCGAAACGCGCCCGCATATTCTCCGGCATGCCGGGGAAGGTCTCCGCCTTAGCCCCCGCCGGACGCATGTGATAAACCCACGCCTGATGCAGCTTGCCCACGTTAGCGGGCGTGATTTCGGTCAGCGGCGAGAAACGCGCGCCGCCCGGATCGTTGCCGGAATTCTGCCAGTCGCCCGACGCCGCTGCGGCAGCCGATGAAGCCAGCGCCAGCGAGGCGGCGATCGCCGGAATCAACGCCGAACGGACGTGAAGGGCGCGGCCCTTTGGCGGCATTTTCAAACTGCTTCCTCTCGAGATCGACGCATACTCGCCTTGTAAGACGGCGCCGTTGTTCTTTGACGGAGCCGATGCTAGCAGCCGTCAGAATCATATACAATATGATCTGCGACGAGGATGAGCCTTTGCAAATGCTCGATTCCTGGCGGATTATGAACCTCGGACTAGGAGATGGGAATGGCGACGCTGCCGCTGGCTGGCTTGAGGGTGCTGGACATCTCGCAGGTGATGGCGGGACCGTTCTGCTGCATGCTGCTAGGCGACATGGGGGCCGACGTGATCAAGATCGAGCCGCCCAAAACGGGCGATTCCACCCGTCATTCGATGGGCTTTCGTCTTAAGGGCGAGGATAGCCCGGGCTTCCTCGCGCTCAACCGCAACAAGCGCAGCATCACGCTCAACCTGAAGGACGACGCCGATCGAGAGGTGCTCTACGCACTCGTCAAGACTGCAGACATCCTGGTCGAGAACGCCCGCCCCGGCGTCGCGGGCCGGCTCGGCATCGATTACGACACGCTCGCCAAAATCAATCCGCGGCTGGTTTATGCAAGCATTTCCGGCTTCGGCCAGACCGGCCCCTGGGCTCAACGTCCGGGCTTCGACCTGATCGCGCAGGCGATGTCGGGCATCCTCAGTTCGAACGGTTTCCCGGGAATGGAGCCCGCCAAGAACTCCATCGCGGTGGCCGATCTCGGCGCGGGATTGTTCGCTTCTTATGCGATCCTGAGCGCGATCATCGGGCGCGAGAAAAGCGGTCAGGGGCAATATATCGACGCGTCCTTGCTGGAGGCGGCGCTCGGCCTGTCGGTGTGGGAAACGACCGAGCTTTGGGGCACGGGCAAGTCCCCTACCCCGATCGGTTCGGCCAATCGCATGTCCGCCCCCTATCAGGCGGTGATGGCGTCCGACGGATGGTTCGTGATCGGAGCCGCCAATCAGGGATTGTGGCTGACCTTCCTGCAGGTGATCGGCCGGCCGGAGCTGCAGGAAGATAGCCGCTATTCGACCAACGCGGCGCGGGTTCAGAACCGGGCGGTGCTGATAGAGGATCTGGCGCCAACCTTCCTCACCCGCACCAAGCAGGAGTGGATCGATGCGATGCTGGCGGCCGGGGTGCCCGCCGCGCCGATCCTGGACTATGGCGAGGCGGTGGAAAGCGAACAGGCGGTGGCGCGTGAAATGGTGATGCAGGTCCCCCACCCCGTCGAAGGCCAGTTCAAAGCGCTGGGCTTCCCGGTGAAGATGCGCGGCACGCCGCAGCAGGTGCGGCTGTCTCCGCCTCTGCTCAATGAGCATGGCGACGAGATTCGCCGCGAACTGATCCAAAAAGGGCTGCTCGGCGAGGCGGCCGAATGAGCGAGGCGCGGATCGTCTACGAGAAGAAGGGCGACGAAGCGCATATCCGCTTCGACAACCAGCGGGCGCACAACGCGCTCACCGGCCAGATGTGGCACGATCTGCGCGACGCCGCGCGCGACATCGCGAACGACCGTTCGATCCGGGTGGCGACGTTCCGCGGTACCGGCGGCAAGGCATTCATATCCGGCACGGACATCACCAAATTCGCCGATTATTCAACCGGCGCCGAGGGGGTCGAGTATGAGCGCGACATAGACGTATGCATGGGCGCGATCGACGCCATTCCCTGCACCACCATCGCGATCGTCGAGGGTTGGGCGGTGGGCGGCGGGCTGAATATCTCGTCGGCCTGCGACTTCCGCATCGCGACGCCGAATGCGCGCTTCGGCTCGCCCATCGGCCGCACGATCGGCAATTGCCTGTCCGCGCACAGCGTCGCGCGGATCGGCGCCGCGATCGGGGTGGAATATGCGAAGCGAATGGTGCTGCTGGGCGAGATCATCCCCGCGGCCGAACTGCTGACGAGCGGCTTCCTCCACCAGATCGTCGAGCCCGAGGGGTTGGACGAAGCGGCCGCCACGCTGTGCCGGCGCGCCGCCGAGAATGCGCCGCTGACGACCGCCGCGACCAAGGAAATGCTCAGGCGGATGCGCTATGCAGGCTTGCCCGACGTCGAGGACCTGATCGCGCAAGTCTATGGCAGCGCGGATTTCCGGCGCGGCGTGGCGAACTTCCTGTCCGGCAACAAGGCGATCCCGGCCTGGGACGGCGAGTAAGCTCCGCCCGTATCTCTGACCGATCGGGGTTCAGCCCGCCGGCTTGCTTGCCACGATCTTGATTCCCGCCATCATCGGCTGCGCGGGCGGCAACATCGTCTTGCCGGCGGGGAAACCATTGGCCTGGAAGATATAGGCCTCCACGTCCGAAACCTGCTTGCCGCTGAGGCTGCCCGGCGCGCTTTGCGGCATGGTGGTGCTGATCCGCTCGAACAGATCGCCCGCCGACGTGTTGTTCCAATTGTTGAGGAAGGTGCTGCCGGAAAGCGGCGGCGCCACGTCGCCACCCGCAAGCGACGCGCCGTGGCAGGCTGCACACTGATCGGTATAGACCGCCTTGCCGCGTTCGGCCTGTTCGGCGGAATAGACGCCTGTCCAGACGGATCGATCCGCGGTCTGCGCATGCGCGATCGCCCCCCCGATCAGGAGGATCGCAAGGCCGCCAGCGGCGATACCCAGGCGGCGAATATTCCGATCCTCAACCATCATGCTTTTCCCGGCAACCTGTACGCGACCAACTCGGAGCTATAATTACCGCCCCCGATGGCCACCACAAGATATTGTTTTCCCTTCAGCATATAGGTCATCGGCGAGCCGCTTTGAGGGGCAGACATATAGACCGCGCCTTTTTCCTGGCCGGTCGCCTTGTCGTAAGCACGCAGCATCGCGCCGCGGACACCATATTCATTGGTGTAGAAGCCACCCTCGCCGCAGATCACCAACGTCTTGGTGGTGAGCGGGCCGAGATTGCCCATGCGCCCGGTCCGCGGAATCTTGAGACCTTTCAGCGCGGGATGGTTGCGGACATTGTCGGGCGTCTCTCCATGCGCGATCTGCCAGGCGATATCGCCCTTCGACAGATCGATCGCGGTGATGCGGCCGTAAGGCGGTTTCAGGAGCGGCAGCCCCTGGACGACCAGAAAGCCCGCCGGCATGCCGCCCGGCTTCTGCCCCGGCGCGGGGCGCGGCGGCGGCGGCATCCTGAATTCGCCGCTGGTTTCGGAGCCCATCGCGATCTGGGGCCGTGGCTTCATGCCCTCTATGCCGTGGACAAACGCGAAATCCGATACCTTGGGATCGTCATTGGGAACGACACCCACCACCGATGGCTGGGTCTTGGAATAGACATAGACGATATGCGATTCCGGATCGTACGAACCGCCCGGCCAGTTGGTCCCACCCTGTAGCCCCGGCACGGTGATCGTGCCCCATTGGCCTGGCCTGCTGATCACCGGCGGTGTGTAGAGCGGGCCGATCTTGTAATTCTTCACGAATTCGACGGCCTCGGCGCGTAGCGCGGGGGTGAAGTCGATCAGATCGTCGATGGACACGCCCTGCTGATCATAAGCGGGCGGTTTGCTCGGCACGGGCTGGGTCGGCGAATACCATTCGCCGGGCACATTGCCCTTCTCGACCTTGCGTTCGACGATCGGCCAGATCGGCTTGCCGGTCGTGCGGTCGAGCACGTAAAGGAAAGCCTGTTTGGTCGGCTGGGCGAGCGCCTTCACGATGCGGCCATTGTGCGGAATGTCGCACAGGATCGGCGCGCACGGAATGTCGCGATCCCACAGGCCATGGTGCTCAAACTGATAATGCCATTTGCGCCGGCCGGTTTCGATATCGACCGCGACCAGGGATTCGCCGAACAGCGCGTCGCCGCGCCGGTAAAGGCCTACTTCGTCGCCTGTGGGCTGCTCGACGGGGATATAGATCATCCCCAATTCCTCGTCCGCCGACATCTGCGCCCAGACGCCGCCATTACCGGCCTTGTCGGCGTCGCCGCCGATCCAGCTGTCATAGCCGAATTCGCCCTTGAGCGGGATCGTGTGGAAGATCCATTTGCGCCGCCCGGTATGCACGTCGAAGCCGCGCACATAGCCTTTGACGTTATAGCGCGTCGCCGGGACGTCGCCCGCGGTATGCGAAGCGCCGACCACGATCACGTCCTTGGCGACCAACGGAGTCGAATGGAGGCCGACATCCGAATTGACGAGATCGATGTCCTGATCGAAATCGCGTTTGAGATCGACGATGCCGTGGGTGCCGAATTCCGGATCGGGAAGGCCGGTGGCCGCATCGAGCGAAACCAGCTGATAGCCGGTGGTGACGTAGAGGATGCGTTCCTTGGTGCCATCGGTCCAGTAGGACACGCCGTGGCCCGACAGCTGGCGCGGCGAATTGAGCGCGCGCTGGCCTTCGTCCACCCGGTGCATCCAGAGCAATTCGCCAGTCGCGCCGTCTAGCGCGATACAGTCGCGCCGCGACCCGGCGGTGGTGAACAACCGGCCCTTGATCAGCAGCGGCGTGCTCTCGAGCTGATATTCCTTCCGCGATCCCAGCGCGTCGGTCTTGAACGTCCACGCCACCTGCAGATCGTTGAAGTTGGAGGCGTTGATCTGATCGAGCGGCGAATAGCGCGTATTGGCCTGATCGGCGGCATAATAGCGCCATTCAGTATCCGGAGCGGTTGGCCCCGCGCTTTGTCCGGGCGCAGCGGCCTTGCCGCCGGCGGCGAGACCCGAAAGCACTAGCGACGATGTCGTGCCGGCGAGCAGGCTGCGCCGGGAAATGCCTGTCATAGATCCTCGTTCCATACTGTTACGCCCGTGCTTTTCGCCTCGGGGGAGCGCCGCCAGCTACCAGCTGACGGCAATATATTTGGCTTCGCAATAATCGAGCAGGCCATGGTGGCCGCCCTCGCGCCCGAGCCCACTCTGCTTGACTCCGCCGAAGGGCGCGGCCGCATCCGAGACGAGGCCGCGATTGACCGCCACCATGCCGCACTCGATCCGCTCGGCGATTCGAAGCCCTTTTTTCAGGTCCTCGGTATAGACATAGGCAGCCAGGCCATATTCGGTGGCGTTGGCGAGCGCGATCGCCTCTTCGGGATCGTCGAACGGGATCACCGCTGCGACCGGACCGAACACTTCCGTTTTCAGGATTTCGGAGCCGGGCTGGACATTGGCGAGCACCGAGGGCGGATAGAAGAAGCCCGCACCAGCGGGGGTCTGGCCGCCGAGCCGGATCTCGGCACCTTTGGCGAGAGCATCCGCGACCAGGCTTTCGATCTTGTCGATCGCCTGGCGGTTGATCATCGCGCCGCATTGGGTGGCGCCGTCCGTGCCGGGACCCATCTTCATCGCGCCCATGCGCTCGACCAGCCTCGCGACGAAGGCGTCATGGATGCCGCGCTGGACGTAGAAGCGGTTGGCCGCGGTGCAGGCTTCGCCGGCATTGCGCATCTTGGCGATCATCGCGCCTTCGATCGCCTGATCGAGATCGGCGTCGTCCAGGATCAGGAAAGGCGCGTTACCGCCCAGCTCCATGGACGAGCTGATCACCGAATCCGCCGCCTCGTGAAGCAGGATGCGGCCGACCTCGGTCGATCCGGTGAAGGAGAGCTTGCGCACCCGCGGGTCATGCAGGATCGCGCTGCACACCGGGCCCGGATCGCTCGTGTTAACGAGATTGACGACACCCGCCGGCACGCCCGCGCGGCGCATGATTTCCGCGACCGCAAGCGCGGTCAGCGGCGTTTCCTCGGCGGGCTTGAGGATGCAGGTGCAGCCGGCCGCGAGCGCAGGCGCGATCTTGCGCGTGGCCATCGCGGCCGGGAAATTCCATGGCGTGATAAGCAGCGCGATCCCGATCGGCTGATATTGCACCATGATGCGGTTGGCGCCGGAAGGCGAGATCGCAAGATCGCCATTGATGCGAACCGCTTCCTCGCCATACCAGCGGAAGAATTCGGCGGCATAAGCGACCTCACCGCGCGCGTCCGACAGCGCCTTGCCGTTTTCGAGCGAGATGAGCTGCGCCAGCCATTCCTGTTCGGCCATCATCGCGTGGAAACAGGCTTGCAAAATCTCCGCGCGCTTGCGGGGCGGGGTCGCGGCCCAATCCGCGGCGGCGGCGGCCGCAGCATCGACCGCGGCGATCGCTTCCTTCACCGTCGCGTCGGCGACCGAGGTCAGAACCTCTTCGGTCGACGGATTCAATATGTCGATGCGCTTGCCGCTCGACGAGGGGAGCCATGCGTCCCCGATCAGCAGATCGGTGGGAATGGCGAAGGGGCCCGGCCGCCCATCGGCGGGAGGGGTGGCGTAGCAATTCACGGCAGTCATCCTGGTAACCTTGTTCAAAGTGCGCGGAGCGCCGCCCGCTCGCCGGAAAAAGCGGCGCGCGTGATGCTTTGCATCGCCGCGAGATCGAGCGGACGGGGGTTGTTCTTGACCAGCCGGGCCGCGTTGAGCGCGTTCTCGGCGACGAAATCCTGCTGGTCGGCGCGCAGCCCGAGGGCGGCGAGCGAGGTGGGAATCTTAACCTTCGCGAGCAAGTCGGCGACGGCGTCGATGAAGGCCTGCGACATGTCCTCGGACGAGCCTTCGGGAAGGCCAACCGCACGAGCGAGCTCGGCGAAAGCATCGGCGCATGACGGCCGGTTGAACTGCATCACGAACGGCAACAAGGTCGCGACCCCGTCGCCATGCGCGGTGTGCGTAAGGTTGCCGACCGGATATTGCAGCGCGTGCGCGGCGGCGGTGCCGGCGGTGCCGAACGCGCAGCCGGCCGCGAGCGCCGCAAGCATCAGGCCCTCGCGCGCCTCCATGTCACCGCCATCCCGATAGCCCCGCTCGAGGAAACGGAAGATGTTGGTGATAGCAAGCTTCGCGAAATGATCCGACAACACGTTCTTGCCCACGAAGACATGCTGTTCGGTCAGCATCGCATCGATCGGCCGCGCCAGCGTCGTATAAGCCTCGACCGCGTGCGTCAGCGCATCGGCGCCGGAGCAGGCGGTCAGCCCCGGCGGACACGTGGCGGTCAGCTCGGGATCGCAAATCGCGATCTGCGGCACGAGATGCGGGCTGGCGATACCGACCTTGACCCCGCGCTCCTCGTCCGAAACCACCGCGACCGGCGTCACTTCGGATCCGGTGCCCGACGTGGTCGGCACCGCGATCAGCGGAATGACCGGCCCGGGGACGGCGAATTCGCCATAATAATCGCGCAGATTGCCGCCGTGGGTGAGCAACACGGCGACTACCTTAGCCATGTCCATCGAACTGCCGCCGCCGACGCCGATCACGACGTCGGGCGCGAAGCCGCCGACTTCCTTCACGCAGGCGTCGATAGAACCGATCGGCAGATCGGGAATGGTCTGATCGAAGACATGCGTTTCCACGCCATGCGCCTTCAGATCAGCCAGCATCGCCTCGAATTCGGGCTGCGCTGCCTGCCGGGCATCGGTGCACAGGAGCGCACGCTTGCCGATCCTGGCGGTCGCCGAACCGATTGCGTGCCGCTGGCCCCGGCCGAACAGGATCGATCGCGGCAGGCGCAATGCGCCGAACATTGGATGGGTCGTCTTCACTTCTTGCCGCCGTCCGCGCGATATTGCTTGAGATAGGCGATCACGTCCGCCTGATCCTTGGCGTCGGGAAGCCCGGGGAAAAACATCTTCGTGCCTGGCACCGTCTTCATCGGCGCCTGCAGGAAGCGCGCGAGCGTGGCCTGGTCCCAAGTGAAGCCCGAAGCTTTCATCGCCCGCGAATAATTGAAGCCGGCGAGCGCGCCCGCCTTGCGGCCCACGACGCCGTTCAGCGCCGGCCCGATCTTCCCGCCGGCCTGGCCGATCGTGTGGCAGGCCGCGCAACGCACGAACACTTGCTGCCCATGGAGGGGATCACCTTTCGGCGGGCTGCCCGCGATAGCGGCGCCTCCGATCAGCAGGCTCGCGCCCACGGCAATCATCACTGTCTTCACGTCCGATATTCTCCTTGGCTGGAGGCTCACGCCACCTGCTCTCGATAAAAACGTCTTTCCGGATTGACCGTCAGCATCAGCAAGCCGGCGATCACCGCCAGCGCGGCGATCACACCAAAGGCGGATCCCCAGCCGTAGGTGGAGGCCAGCCGCGCCGTCACTGCGACCGCGGTCGCGGCGCCGATATTCCCGAGCGTGTTCATCACGGCGGACACCGAGCCGGCGAATTCGCCGCCGACATCGAGCGTCACCGCCCACGACACTCCGACCGTCAATTCAAGCGCGAACAGGGCCAGCGCGAACCAGGCGACGCTGACGATCGGATCGGCGACCAGCGCGGCAAGCGTGACCGCCACAGCCGAAATCCAGAATCCCGTCACCGAGACGATTCGCCGCGCGAAGCGAAGGCTGCCGGTCCGCTTCAACAGCGCATCCGATATGACGCCGCCAGATATGTCGCCGAGCAAGCCGGCCATGAACGGCACGCTCGCGTAAATGCCCATCGTCTTGAGATCGAGCCCGCGCGCGGCGTTCAGATATTTGGGGAACCAGCTGAGGAACACGCCGATGTCATAGGCGTAACAAAAGTACATCGCGCCGAGCAGCCACATCTGGCGATTGGACAATATCTGGCGCCACGGCACCTGCCTTTTGCCCGTGGCGAAATGGCCGAGCGCGCCATTGATCTGCGCGAGCTCTGCTTCGTTGACGAGGCGATGCTCGGCGGGCGTGTTGCGGTAGAAACGATACCAGAGCAGAGCCCAAACCACGCCGACCATGGCAAAAAGCAGAAATGGCAGACGCCAGCTAAGCGCCGACACGCCGACCAGTGCCACCACCATCACCGGCGTGACCGTGCTGCCGAGCCGCGAGCCGGCATGGGTGGCACCCTGCGCGAAGGCACGTTCCGAAGGCAGCATCCAGCGCGACAGCGCGCGATTGGCGATCGGGAAGGCGCCCGCCTCCCCCATCCCGATCAGGAACAGGCACACGCCCATCGAAGCGGCCGACCAGCTGAGCGAGGTCAGCGCGGTGAACACCGACCACCATATGACGACGCAGGTCATCGCGATGCGCGGCCCGACCCGATCGCCGAACCAGCCTCCCGGTATCTGGAAGGCGGCATAAGCGATGCTGTAGCAGAACAGCACCCAGCCCATCGTGATCGTGGAGAAGCCGAAACTCTTCTCGATGAATGGCTCGGCCACCGACAGCAGGACGCGATCGATATAGGTGATGAAATAGGCCGCAATAACGAAAGCGAGCACCAGATAGCGCGCGCGGCTCGGCGCCCCGGTACGAGCCCGGGTAGCGCCCGGCACGTCCGCGGGCGTCGAGCCTGCGGTCGTGGCCTCGCTCACTGACGCGCCCCGCAGGCATCCGCCGCGCGGCCGGTGCAGATCTGCCAGATGGTCGGAACTTTCCGGCCGGCGATGAACACTTCATGGATCGTGCGCGTGTTGCGGATGTTGGCGACCGGATTCTTGTCGAGCACGAGCAGGTCCGCCCATTTGCCCCTCTGGACCACGCCGATGTCGTGCGCACCGAGAAATTCGGCGTTGAGGCTGGTCGCGGCGGTGAGCGCCTGCAGTGGCGTGAGGCCCGATTTGACCATCAGCTCCAATTCCCAATGCGCGAAATAGCCGGGGAAGCGTGCGGTGGGTCCGCTGTCGGTGCCCATGCCATAGCGGATGCCCGCTTTCACCTCGGCGGCGAAGTTGTGCATCGCCATAGCCAATGTGGGCGCATATTTGGGAAAATTGGGGGCGGAGCCGAGCCGCTTCACACGCTCCGGGCTGGCGAGATCGGCCAGCACTTCAGGCGTGACGCCGCGCGCGAAGAAGGGATCATCCAGGAAAGGCAGCTTGGTATAAGTGAAGGAGGCTTCGCGGCTGAGCGTCGCCGCCATCTGCCACACGCCTTTGGCTTTCATGCGCGCAAGCAATGCCGCGTCGAGCGGACGATCCCGCACCTCATGCGCGAAGGCGTTCACGCCTTCGCGGGTCAGCTCGGCTGCATTGTCATAATAGAAAACGTGCGCGATCGCCTTCTTGCCGTCCTTGTGCGCCTCGTCGATCACTGCGCTGCTGATCTGGGGCGGCATGCGGCTGGAAAGCGTGCCGAACTCGTCGTCGACCCACAATTTGATCGCGTCGGCGCCCTTGGCTGCTTCGGCATCGACCATATGGCGCGCTTCTTCGGGCGTCGCGACCGACTGGTCGAGCCCCGGCACGCCGCCATAGCTGCCCTTGAACACCACGCCCTGGCCGACGGTGAAGACCCGCGCCATGTCCGGACGCGTCGCGCGCTCCGCATCGCGGATCGGGAAGATGATGTCCTTCTCGGTGCCCAGCGTCTGCACGGTGGTGACGCCGTAGGCCGCATAAAGATGGAGCTGCTTCTCGATATTCTCAGGCGTCTGGTATTTGAGGTCCTGCGCAATCCCGTTCACCAGGCCCAGATGGACATGGCTGTCGATCAGGCCCGGCATCACATATTTGCCACGCAGATCCTCGACCCGGGCACCGGAGGGCGCCTTCAGCCGGACGGACGGGCCGACCCAGCTGATCTTTCCGTCGGTCATGATCAGCGCCTGATCCGTGATCGGTGCCCGGCCGGTGCCGTCGATCAAGGTGAAATGGCGTAGAGCAAGCGTTTCAGCGCCCGCTCCGGCGGCAGCCGTCGTCGCGAGCAATGCCGCGAGAGGTGCCCGACCATGGCGGAAAAAAAATGCAACGACGCCCGTCACTTTCATCCTCGCAGCCTCTCCGGTTTCATATCATATATGATCTTGAGAGGGGTGGTACGGGGCTCCGGGCAGACCGTCAAGCATCGTCGGGATTTTCTGCGGCGAGCCGGTGCGAATGGCAAAAGCGGATCAGCAGCCGCCCGTTCCGCCCTGGCGACGGATCGGTCATCCAGGTCCGTTCAAGCAGGGCCGCCGACAACCTGAAAGTAACCCGTGACGAAGATGCGCCTCCTTAGCTTGACCGCCGCGGCCCTGTTGGGAAGCGCCGCCGTGCCTGCGCTCGCCGCCGACGCCGGTTGTGCCGCAATCCAGCTGGCGGACCAGAAGGCCGATGCCGAAACCGTGAAGCGGCTGGAGACAGCGTGGCTTACGGCGGAATATCGCGGCGACACCGCGTTTCTCGGCTGCCTGCTGAACCCGGGCTATGGCGTGATCAGCGCCAGGACGGGCGTGATACACTCGCGCGCCGACCTTCTTGCGTCCTTCGCAAAGAACAAGGGCTCGACCCGCGAGATCCCACCGCTCGAAACCAAGGTCATCGTGAACGGGCCCTACGCCACTGCTTATTCCACGATGAAGGGCCATAAGCAGAACGGGGAAGCGTTCGAAGCCAGCTTTGTCGACAGCTACATGTTCCACGACGACCATTGGGAAGCAGTTGGCGGCGCAGACCTCTAGGAAAGAGGCGGGAAGCCCCCTCCCCGTCGCGACGACCGGCATGGTTCGGTGCGGGCGCGATAGCGTCCGCCTGCCTTCCGCGGCTAGGCGGCCTCTTCGGCTACCGTGCGCGCCGACGCGCGGTCCATCCGGTCCTTCGACCGCTGGAGATGGTCGCGGACCGCCTCTTCCGCAGCCGCGGCGTCATGCGCCATCAGCGCTTCGATGATCCGCTGATGTTCGGCGGCGGCTTCTTCCGGCGCATTGGTGCTGTAGAGCGATCGGAAAATCTGCAGATGCGCGTGCAGCCGCTCGATCGTCTCGGCGATCAGGCGATTCCCGCTGCCGGTCGCGATCAGCCGGTGCAGCTTGGCGTCGGCCTCCGCAAAGCGCGCGAAGGAGCGATCGTCCTGTTCGACGATCCGCATGTCGGCGTCGATTTCCTGAAGCAAAGCGAGCGCTTCATCGTCCATCCGCTCCGCGGCGCGCGCCGCGGCGTAGGGCTCGATCAACAGGCGCAAGGCGTAAAGATCCTGCACCTCTTCGCGCGTCATCTGCGGGCTGGCGCGGTAGCCGACATTGGGCATCTTGTAGACCAGCTTCTCCGCCTCGAGCTGGCTCAGGGCTTCGCGGATCGGCGTCTGGGAAATACCCAATTGGCGCGCGACGGTGTCGATCGCGATGCGATCACCCGGCGCGATCTGCACCGTCATGAGCATCGAAAGAAGATTTTCATAGGCCCATTCGACCAGAGTCGGGCCGACGGGAGAACGTTCGGCCTTGGGTGCCGGGCGGATCAGTTCGACCTGGCGCCGGGCCGAGCCCTGGCGGCGGTTCGAGGGAGGAGCAGAGATAGACACACCAAAACCCTATAGGATATCCCGCCGAAGCGGAAGAGCCGGCTTCATCGCCCGGATGCATGGCCGCAATGCCCGGCGCAGCGGCAATATCCGGTCCGCCCCAAATCGCATGCAACCGCACCGCATTGGGGTATAAGGTTGCGAGAACAGCCGGGGGGCGGGATTTGATCGGGGCCATATTTTTCGGGCGCGTGCGGGCGGCTGGTGCGGGTTTGGGCCGCTGCTTCCTGGCGCAGCGGGCGGCGACCTATCTGGTCTGGTACGCCTTCTCGATCCTGGCGTTCGCCGCGCTATATTGCGCGCTGCCCGCGAGGAGCTTTTACGCGCCCTTCGTATCGCGCGAGCCGCGGACCGGCGTTTCGATCCATATGCTGCGTGTCCTGCTGATCCAGAAAATGCTCTACGACGCCGAGGAGTGGAGCGACGCCAATTCGGCAGAGTTCAACCTTTCCGATGTCGCGATCTCCGGCATCGACGCCACGACGCGACCGGACGCGGTACGCTTCACGATCGCTTTTACGAGCGGCGCCGGCCAGGCTCACAAACCCCAGCGACTGATCCTGGAGATCGCCAAGGCGAGCGTGCCCGATCCGCGCGGTGCTTGCCATGAGGTCAGGCTTGCCCCGGACAGCGCCGTTCCGCCCGACCCCTACCTCCTGAACGTCCTCTTCCATGAAAAGCCGGGCTGCGGCTTCGATCATTATGTGCTCCTGGATGCCGACGAGCAGGACGTGTTGCACCGCGATGCGCTGGGCATTGCCGGGCAGGCCAAAATGCTCGACCGTTATGGCCTGCGCATGATCAGCTTCAGCACACAGACCATCACCACGACCAGCTTCGGTGACATGGTGCCGCTCACGCGCGGCACGCGGCTGGCCACCGCGATCGAGCCGATCTGGGGCTTCTTTCTGCTCGGCCTGGCGTTTCGCGCGAGCCTGCGCCGGCGCGATCAGGACGGATCGGCGGGGCAGTAACGCTTCAAATAATCGGGATGACTGGGCATCGCCGCGACCTTGTCGGCGATCTGCTGACGCATCGCGGCAAGCTGTGCGCGAAGCTCGTCATGCGGCACCATCGCAGCAAGGCGATGGTAGCCCTGCGGCATCACGCGCTGGCCGGGCAACACCATCGCCCAGCTGTCCACTCGAAACAGCTCGTGCGGCGATTGATAGGCGCGCGCATCCTCGCGCCAGAGCTCGATCCGCTGCTTCAGTGAATCGGGAATGTCCATCGACCGGCAGCGCTTCCAGAAATCGGAATCGTCGCGCTCGCTGACGTGATAATGGAGGATCACGAAATCGCGGATATTTTCGAATTCCGCGCGCGATTTCTCGTTGAAACGCCGCACCAGCGCGTCGTGGCAACCGTCGAACGGAAAGTCCTGGATCAGCCGGGTGACGGCGGTCATCATCAGGTGGATGCTGGTCGATTCCAAAGGCTCGATAAAGCCGTTGGCAAGGCCGAGCGCGACGCAATTGCGGACCCAGGTCTTGTTGCGCATGCCTGTCTTGAATCGAAGCTGCCAGGGTTCGATCAGCGGCTCGCCGTCAATGTCCGCGAGCAATTTGGCGCGCGCCTCGTCGTCAGACATGAACTCGTTGCAATAGACAATGCCGTTCCCCTCACGCCCCTGAAGCGGGATGCGCCAGCGCCACCCCGCGCGGTGCGCGTAGCAGACCGTATAAGGCGTAGGCGGTGCCGGCTGGGTCGACTGGACCGCGATCGCGCTGTTGGTCGTGACCCAATGACTCCAGTCGTCGAACGGCGTTTCCAATGCTCCACCCAGCAGCAGCGAGCGGAAGCCGGTGCAATCGACGAACAGGTCACCTTCGATCCGCGTGCCGTTCTCCAGCACGATCGCGGCAATGTCGCCGCTGTCGGCGTTCCGATCGACCGACTGGATCTTGCCCTCGATCCGTTTGACGCCGGCAGGCTCGGCAAGGCTGCGCAGGAAGTGGACATAACGCGCGGCATCGAGGTGATAGGCATAGCCGATCCCCGGCGCGGCATCATGGCTGAAGCGGTTGGCCTCACCCGCCACCCATTCAAGGCAATATTCGCCGAGCTCGCCGCCGAACCCCTTGGCGCGGGCATGCAGCCAGAAATGGTGGAAGTCCGCCATCCAGCTCCAGGGTTTGCCGAGATAGCCGAACGGATGGATGTAGCGATCGCCGATCCGCGCCCAATCCTGAAATTCGATGCCGAGCTTGAAGGTACAGAGCGCAGCCGACATGAACTTGGGTTCGTCGATCTTCAGATAATCATGGAAGCCGCGGAAGGTGGGAACCGTGGACTCGCCGACGCCGACGGTCGCGATTTCGTCGGATTCCACCAGAACGATGTCGAGCAGAGGCCCGAGATGGCGAACCAGGGCGGTGGCGGTTACCCATCCCGCGGTGCCGCCGCCGGCGACCACCACCCGACGCACCAGCTGATTCGGCCTGCTCTTCGCCATCCCCTGCCCCAATATTCCAGTGTTTTATGAAGCGAACTTAGCCACCGGCGAGCCGATGGGAAGCCGGAATGTTCGGCCGCGCTGGCGACAATCCACCAATTCGCCCATGATGGCAGGAATGCCGGGGCAGCTTTCCGATCCTCTCTTTCTATGCGTGGGGGCGCTCGCCGTGATCCTGCTGGGGCTGGGAAAGGGCGGCTTCGCCGGGATCGGCGCGATCGGAACGCCGCTGTTCGCTTTGGTCGCGGGCCCGGTTGAGGCGGCCGCGATCGTGCTGCCGATCCTGATCCTGCAGGATGCGGTCGGGGTATGGGCATTCCGGCGCAGCTGGAACGGGCCGGTGCTGGCGCTTATGCTGCCCGGCGCGGTCATCGGAATCGCGCTGGCTTACTGGTTCGCCGCCAGCCTGCCCGAGGCCGGCATGCAGATGCTGCTCGGGATGATTTCGATACTGTTCGCGGCGCGCAGCCTGTGGCTCATGCGGGGCGGTCGCGTGCCGGCCCCCGCTCACCCACCAAAGTGGTTCGGATTTCTGATGGGGATCGCATCTGGCATGACCAGCCAGATCGCGCATGCGGGACAGCCCGTGTTCCAGATCTACGTCCTGCCCAAAAGGCTGCCGCGCGACGTGCTGGTGGGGACGACCGCGATCTTCTTCGCGGCGGTCAACTGGATCAAGGTGCCCGCCTATCTGGCGCTTGGCCAGTTCACGCGCCCACACCTGATGGCGAGCCTGATGTTCGCGCCGGTCGCGCTGCTTTCGACGATGGCGGGTGTGTGGCTGGTCCGCCGGGTCGACCCGGATCGCTTCTACGCGCTCATCTATTGGCTGATGCTGCTGATCGGCGCGAAATTGGTGTGGGACGGGCTCGTCTGAACGAGATTTCGTTGCAGCGGGCCTAGTTTTGGCGCGCTTGCAGCACGAGGCGAGGTGACGGCAAAAGCACCTCCCCTGCCCACGGAGTCGCCTCAGATGGCCGACCTTGCCTCATTCCTGATCTCGCGCCGCTGGCCGGCCGAGCACCCCGACCGGATCCAGCTTTATTCGCTGCCCACGCCCAATGGCGTGAAGGTGTCGATCATGCTGGAGGAAACCGGCCTCGCCTACGAGCCGCATCTGGTCGATATCAACAAGGACGAAAGCCACACCGCTGAATTCCTGTCGCTCAATCCCAACGGCAAGATTCCGGCAATCATCGACCCGAACGGCCCGGGCGGCGAACCACTCGGCCTGTTCGAATCGGGCGCAATCCTCGAATATCTCGCGGAAAAGAGCGGCAAGTTCCTGCCCGCCGATCCTGCGCGTCGCTACCAGACGCTGCAATGGCTGCATTTCCAGATGGGCGGGGTCGGTCCGATGTTCGGACAGCTCGGCTATTTCTGGAAATTCGCGGGGCGCGAGATCGAGGACAAGCGCCCGCTCGAACGCTACGTCAACGAATCCAAACGGCTGCTCGGCGTTCTCGAGGCGCGGCTCGAAGGCCGGACGTGGATGATGGGGCAGGAATATACGATCGCCGACATCGCGCTGATGGGCTGGATCAGGAACCTGATCGGCTTTTACGGCGCGCGCGAGATCGTCCAATATGACGCGCTGAAAGCTGTACCGGCCTGGCTCGACCGCTGCCTCGCCCGCCCGGCGGTGCAGCGCGGCCTCACCATCCCGGCCCGACCCGAAAGCTGATCTTCAGCGCCGGCGGCTCTTCTGAAACACCGCCCAGATGATGATCGCGAAGGCGGCGAGGCGGAACAGGAAGAGCGGGCTGCGATCCTCGACCGGCACCCGCGCCAGCACGACCAGAGCCTGGTTCACCCCCAGCAGCAGGAAGGCGAGCGCGAAGGCCAGAAACAGGCCGTCCCGCGTCCGCTTCCAGAAACGCAGGAAAAAGAGCGCGGCGATGGAAAAACCCATCGTGACCGCGCCCGCAAGGAAGGCGTAGCCGATCGTGATCATTCCGCCTCCAGATCCCAGATGAAGCCGAACAGCAGGATCGATACCGCGGCGAGCGCCAGCGCCACGCGCCACAAGCCGAAATCCAGGTCGGGAAAGACGACAATATCGAGGATCACGAGCAGGCTGTTGGCCGCGAGAAACAGAAAACAGATCGCACTCCAGAACAGTAGCCGCGCCCGGGTAGCGAGATAGGAGCGCACCAGCAGAAACACGCACAGGCTGCTCGTCACCAGACACAAAGTATAGACGGCCGCGGGAAAGACGTCACCCATGGTCAATCCTTCCATAGTCTGAATGCGTCGGCGAAATTGGCGAGGCCGGGATGCCCCGCCGAGACGATAATCCGCCGCACGGTTTCCGGCTTTCGGGTGTAGAGTTGCTGCGTGGCTTCCACCAGTTCATCTATCTCGCGGCTCGCGGGCTGATAGCGCGCGCAGCCTTGATCATCGATGGTAACCAGCCCGGCGCGCATCAACCCGTCCAGACTTTGCGAGACGATCAGCGGGCTACCGCGCAGCGCATCGACCAGATCCCCGGTTGACCAGGCGCGCTCCTGCGTGCGGCGGAGATGCAGCAGCAGTTCCAACGCCCAAACGCTGCGAAACGCGCCGCGAATGAAGTCAGAAACGGAATCGGTCGCCGCCATTGATTGAGCCGATCTCCTCGATCCTCCAACACTCTTTGGATCGGAGAACGATCTGGTTGCAACCCCTTAACCTTGTTTTTCTGCCATTTCCCTTGAGGAATCCGCGGCGCTGTGCTTGTGTGGCGATGGGTGGGGGGCCGCCCGAACGAATACCGGGCGCATGAAGACTTTAGGAGCTTCTGCGCGTGAACGCCCATTCCTCTGTCGACCAGATTGATCGCCGTCAGCTTATCGCCGCCTTGCGCGCACTCCGCCGCGGCGACTTCACCGTGCGGCTGCCGGAGGATGCGCCCGACATCGACGCGGAGATCGCCACCCTTTTCAACGAGGTGGTCGCGCTCAATGAGGAGATGACGCAGGAGTTCGAACGCCTGTCGATGGTGGTCGGCAAGGAAGGCAAGATCACCCAGCGCGGGCGCGTCAAATCTGCGACCGGCGGCTGGGAAACCGCGATCCGATCGGTCAACGAACTGATCGAGGACATGGTGCAGCCGACCACCGAGGTCGCGCGCGTGATCGGCGCGGTCGCGAAGGGCGACCTCAGCCAGAGCATGACGGTCGAGATCGACGGACGGCCGTTGCGCGGCGAGTTCCTGCGCATCGGCAAGGTCGTGAACACGATGGTCGATCAGCTCAACAGCTTCGCCAGCGAAGTGACGCGCGTGGCGCGCGAAGTCGGCACCGAAGGCAAATTGGGTGGCCAGGCCAATGTGAAGGGCGTGGCCGGCACGTGGAAGGATCTGACCGACAACGTCAACCTGATGGCCGACAATCTCACTGGCCAGGTGCGTAACATCGCCGACGTGACCACCGCCGTGGCACGTGGCGACTTGTCCAAGAAGATTACCGTCGACGTGAAGGGCGAAATCCTCGAGCTCAAGAACACCATCAACACGATGGTCGATCAGCTCAACGGCTTCGCATCCGAAGTGACGCGCGTGGCGCGCGAAGTGGGTACCGAAGGCAAGCTTGGCGGCCAGGCACGGGTGGAAGGCGTCGCCGGCACCTGGAAAGATCTCACCGACAACGTCAATCTGATGGCCGACAATCTGACCGGTCAGGTGCGCAACATCGCCGAAGTGACCACCGCCGTCGCATCGGGCGATCTGTCGAAGAAGATCACGGTCGACGTGAAGGGCGAAATCCTCGAGCTCAAGAACACCATCAACACGATGGTCGACCAGCTCAACGGCTTCGCCTCGGAAGTGACCCGCGTGGCGCGCGAAGTGGGTACCGAAGGCAAATTGGGCGGACAGGCGCAGGTGCCGGGCGTGGGCGGCACGTGGAAGGATCTGACCGACAACGTCAACCTGATGGCCGCCAATCTCACCGGCCAGGTGCGTAACATCGCCGAGGTGACCACCGCCGTTGCACGCGGCGACTTGTCGAAGAAGATTACGGTGGACGTGAAGGGCGAAATCCTCGAGCTCAAGAACACCATCAACACGATGGTGGATCAGCTCAACGGCTTCGCATCCGAAGTGACGCGCGTGGCGCGCGAAGTGGGTACCGAAGGGAAACTGGGCGGTCAGGCGCAGGTGCCGGGCGTCGCGGGCACCTGGGCCGACCTTACCGACAACGTGAACCTGATGGCGGCGAACCTGACCGGTCAGGTGCGCAACATCGCCGACGTGACCACCGCCGTGGCGCGCGGCGACTTGTCCAAGAAGATCACCGTCGACGTGAAGGGCGAAATCCTCGAACTCAAGAACACTATCAACGTCATGGTGGACCAGCTCAACGGCTTTGCGTCCGAAGTGACGCGCGTGGCGCGCGAGGTGGGTTCGGACGGCAAGCTCGGCGGCCAGGCGCAGGTGCCGGGCGTGGGCGGTACCTGGAAGGATCTGACCGACAACGTGAACGCGATGGCCGCGAACCTCACCGGCCAAGTGCGTAACATCGCCGAGGTGACCACCGCGGTGGCGCTGGGCGATCTTTCCAAGAAGATCACGGTCGACGTGAAGGGCGAAATCCTCGAGCTCAAGAACACCATCAACACGATGGTCGATCAGCTCAATGGTTTCGCATCCGAAGTGACGCGCGTGGCGCGCGAAGTGGGCTCGGAAGGCAAGCTCGGCGGTCAGGCGCAGGTGCCGGGCGTGGGCGGTACCTGGAAGGATCTCACCGACAATGTGAACGCCATGGCCGCCAACCTCACCGGCCAGGTGCGCAACATCGCCGAGGTGACCACCGCCGTGGCGCTGGGCGACCTTTCCAAGAAGATCACCGTCGACGTGAAGGGCGAAATCCTCGAGCTCAAGAACACCATCAACACGATGGTCGACCAGCTGAACTCCTTCGCATCGGAAGTGACCCGCGTGGCGCGCGAAGTCGGTACCGAAGGCAAGTTGGGCGGCCAGGCGCATGTGCGCGGCGTCGCCGGCACGTGGAAAGACCTCACCGACAACGTGAACCTGATGGCCGACAATCTGACCGGCCAGGTGCGCAACATCGCCGACGTGACCACCGCCGTGGCGCGCGGCGACTTGTCGAAGAAGATCACCGTCGACGTGAAGGGCGAAATCCTCGAGCTCAAAAACACCATCAACGTGATGGTGGACCAGCTCAACGGCTTCGCATCCGAAGTGACCCGCGTGGCGCGCGAAGTCGGCACCGAAGGCAAGCTTGGCGGCCAGGCGCAGGTGCCGGGCGTGGGCGGTACCTGGAAGGACCTTACCGACAACGTCAACCTGATGGCGACCAACCTCACCAACCAGGTGCGCGGCATCGCCGACGTCGTGACGGCGGTGGCGCAGGGCAACCTCAAGCGGAAGCTGACGGTGGACGCCAAGGGCGAAATCGCGGCGCTCGCCGAGACGATCAACTTCATGATCGAGACGCTCGCCACCTTCGCCGACCAGGTGACCAACATGGCGCGCGAAGTGGGTATCGAAGGCAAGCTCGGCGGCCAGGCGCGCGTGCCGGGCGCCGCCGGCCTGTGGCGCGACCTTACCGACAACGTGAACCAGCTCGCCGCCAACCTGACCAACCAGGTGCGCTCGATCGCCGACGTGGCGACCGCCGTCACCAAGGGCGACCTGACGCGTTCGATCGCGGTGGAAGCCTCGGGCGAGATGGCCGCGCTGAAAGACAATATCAACGAGATGATCCGCAACCTGAAGGATCAGACGCTGAAGAATGCCGAGCAGGATTGGCTCAAGACCAACCTCGCGCGCTTCAGCCGCATGCTGCAGGGCGAACGCGATCTCGCGACCGTGTCCAACCTGATCATGTCGGAGCTCGCGCCGCTGGTGAACGCGCAATATGGCGTCTTCTACGTCACGCGCCGCGAAGAGAATGAAACCGTCCTCGATCTCGTCGCGAGCTACGGCGCCGAAAAGCGCGAGGAATTGAAGGGCACCTTCAAGCTGCGCGAGGGCCTGGTCGGCCAGTGCGCCGCCGATCGGCGTGCGATGCTGCTCAAGGATGTTCCCAACGAATTCATCAAGATCGGTTCAGGCCTGGGTCACGCCAAGCCGGCCAATGTCGTGATCATGCCGGCCTTGTTCGAGGATGACGTGAAAGCGGTGATCGAACTGGCCTCGTTCAGCGAGTTCAACGAGACCCACCAGACCTTCCTCGACCAGCTGATGGAATCGGTCGGCATCGTGCTCAACACGATCGCCGCGACGATGCGTACCGAAGGCCTGCTCAAGCAATCGCAGCTGCTGACGCAGGAGCTGCAGGCGCGCCAGACGGAGCTCACCACCAAGCAGGAAGAGCTGCACAACACCAACGAGGAATTGCAGGAAAAAGCCCAGCTGCTCGAGAATGAGAAGCGCCAGGTGGAAGCCAAGAATTTCGAAATCGACATGGCGCGTCGCGCGGTCGAGGAAAAGGCCGAACAGCTGGCGCTCACGTCGAAATACAAGTCCGAATTCCTGGCCAATATGAGCCACGAATTGCGCACCCCGCTCAATTCGCTGCTGCTGCTGTCGAAGCTGCTGGCGGACAATCCGCAAGGCAATCTCAATGAAAAGCAGACCGAATTCGCGCGCACGATCCACTCGGCGGGCTCGGACCTTCTGAGCCTGATCAACGACATTCTCGATCTGTCCAAGATCGAATCGGGCACGGTGTCGATCGAGCTTGGCGACATGCCGATGGCGGGCCTCGGCCAGCATATGGAGCGGACCTTCCGTCAGCTCGCCGCCGACAAGAGCCTCGACTTCAAGGTGGAGTTCGATCCGAACCTGCCCAGCTCGATCCGCACCGACGAGAAACGTCTGCAGCAGGTCGTGCTCAACCTCTTGTCCAACGCGTTCAAATTCACGGCGCAGGGCGGCGTCACGCTCAATGTCGCGACGGCCACCGGCGGCTGGAGCACCAACCATCCGGTGCTCAAGAGCGCCGAGGGGGCGATCCGGATCAGCGTGACCGATACCGGCATCGGTATCCCCGAGGACAAGCAGAAACTGATCTTCGAGGCATTCCAGCAAGCCGACGGCACCACCAGCCGGAAATATGGCGGCACCGGCCTCGGCCTTTCGATCAGCCGCGAGATCGCACGCCTGCTCGGCGGCGAATTGCAGGTTCGCTCGAAGCCGGGCGAAGGTTCGACCTTCACCCTGTTCATCCCGCTGCAGGCGAGCGTGCCGGTCACGGCGCCGACATCGGGCAGTCAGCCGCGCTTCGAGAATAGCGGCGCGACCGTGGCGTCCGCGCTGCCGACCAACCTTGAGATTGTCGACGATCGCGACAATTTGGGCGACGATCCGTTCGTGCTGATCGTGGAGGACGATCCGACCTTTGCCTCGATCCTGCTCGATCTTGCGCGCGAAGCGGGAATGAAGGGCGTGGTTTCAACCGCGGGCGCGGGCACGCTGTCGATGGCGCGCAAGCTCCAGCCCAACGCGATCACCCTCGATCTCGGCCTGTCCGACATCGACGGCTTCGTCTTGCTTGATCTGCTCAAGCATGATCCGCAGACCAGCCATTTGCCGATTCACGTCATCTCCGGCGCCGACGAGGCGGCAAAGGCGATGGATCTGGGTGCCTTCGGCATCACCACGAAGCCGGCGGCGCAGGAGGAATTGCTTGCGGTCTTCCGCACGCTGATCGCGCAGATCAATCGCACCGATCGGCGGCTCCTGGTCATCGGTGACGGCGCGCCGCGTCGCGCCGCTGCGGCGGCCTTGCGCGATATCGGCGTGCTGGTGGAGGATGCGAGCAGCCTCACCCGCCACCGCCGGGTGCTCGACCGGTTCGACGTGGTGCTGCTCACCTATTCGGATAGCGCCAAGACAGCGATTGAACTGGCCAAGCTGGTCGCGGGCGGCCCCACCCCGCCCATCTTGGTGCTGAGCCCGGAGGGCGACGCGGCCGGGCTTGTCGCGCAGGCGGCGGAATCGGGTGTCGGGCGCGACATCTCAATCGTCGGCGGGCTGGACGAGCTGGCGCCGCGGCTGGCTTATGCAACCCGGCGCGCACGCAAGCCGATCAACGACAATGCCGCGCCTGCCGGGGTGCGTCCGCCTGTCGTCGACGAATTGCGCGGCTCCAAGGTGCTGATCGTCGATGACGATATCCGCAACATCTATTCGCTGACGAGCGTGCTTGAAACCTACGGTGTCGAGGTGCTGCATGCCGAACGCGGTCGGGACGGCATCACGATCCTGGAGAATACGCCGGGCATCAACGTCGCGCTGATAGACATCATGATGCCGGAGATGGACGGCTATGAGACGATGCAGCAGATCCGCGCCAACGGCGCGCTCTCGGGCGTGCCGCTGATCGCGGTCACGGCCAAGGCGATGAAGGGCGATCGGCAAAAATGCCTCGACGCGGGCGCCTCCGACTATATCGCCAAGCCGGTCGATATCGAACTCATGCTCGCGCTGCTGCGCGTCTGGATCGCGCGTTCGGACGAGGAGCGGCGCGCGACCGGTGAGTTCGTTGAGGCGGCGGCGGAATAAAAGATGGCGCGTAGCCTGTCCGACACCGGAGATTCACGCTTGCCCGGCATCGGTGCCGAACGGGCGCGCATCCTGCTGGTCGATGATGACGAACGGAACCTGCTCGCGGTCAAGACCGTCCTCGACGAGGTCGCGGACGTCGTTCTGGCGCGGTCGGGCGAGGAAGCGCTGCGTCACCTGCTGAAAGGCGAGTTCGCGGTTATCCTGCTCGACGTCTACATGCCGGGCATGGACGGCTACGAAACCGCCCAGATGATCCGCAGCCGCGAGCAGACCAAGCGGATCCCGATCGTCTTCCTCTCCGCGGTCAACAAGGAGAGCGAGCATCTGCTGCGCGGCTATTCGATGGGCGCGGTCGATTATGTGTTCAAGCCGGTCGATCCGGTCGTGCTCAAATCGAAAGTCGCGGTGTTCGTCGATCTATTCCTGATGCGGCGTGAGATTCAGCGCAATGCCGCGCACGAACAGCGGCTGCTCGACGCCACGATCCGCGCCAATGCCGAGAAGCTGCGCGTCGAGCAGGAATTGCGGCTCGCCGAACAGCGTCAGGCGGCAATTCTCCAGTCACTGCCGATCGTTCTCTATCTGGAAGACAGCGACGCCAGGCCGCGCGTGCCGCGTTTCGTCGCAGGCAATTTCCAAGCGTTGACCGGCTTCGATCTGGATACGGTGCGGGCGAATCCGAATCTGTGGGAAGAAAGGCTCCACCCCGAGGATCGCGATCGGGCGCTCGCGGGCGTTGCCAGCCGCAGGGCCGCGCAGGCGGGCGCGTTCGAATATCGCTGGCAATGCGCGGACGGCAGCTGGAAACATTTCCTCGATCAGGCGGTGCTGCTGCGTGACGACCGGGCAAGCATGTCCGAATTTGCGGGGACGATCCTCGATGTGACCGAACGCAAGGCGCTGGAGGCCCAGCTTACCCATAGCCTCAAGATGGATGCGATCGGCAAGCTGACCGGGGGAATCGCCCACGATTTCAATAATCTGCTTGCCGCCGTTCTGGGCGGCCTGGGAATGATAGAGCGACGGATACCGATGAATGGCGAGCAGCGCCGGATCGTCGACATGACCAAACATGCCGCTGAACAGGGCACAGAACTGGTCAGTCGCTTGCTCTCATTCGCGCGTCGCCAGACGCTCGAGCCCGCGCACCTGGCGATCCAACGGCTTGGAGAGTCCGTCGGCGAACTACTGAGCCACACGCTCGGCGGTCTGGTGCGGCTCGATTGGCGATTGGCCGACGATCTGTGGCCGGCTTATGCGGACGCCTCGCAGCTCGAACTCGCGCTCATCAATCTGATCATCAACGCGCGCGATGCCATGCCCGATGGCGGCACCATAATCGTGACCGGGGAAAATCGTCCGCTGGAGCATCGCGACAGCGAATTGGCGCCCGGCGATTATGTGGTGATTGCGGTCAAGGACGAAGGCGCCGGCATTCCGGCGGAGCTGATCAATCAGGTGCTTGAGCCTTTCTTCACCACCAAGGAGCTGGGCAAGGGTACCGGCCTGGGCCTGTCGATGGTTTACGGCTTCGCGCAGCAATCGGGCGGTGCACTGCGGATCGAAAGCGAGATCGGGGTCGGAACCAGCGTCGAAATCTGGTTGCCGCGTGCGCGCGCCGAGGCGGGGAGCGCCCGCGAAAAGACAAGCGGACCGATGGACATCGCGCCTCCGCGCGGCACGCTCAAAATATTGCTGGTCGACGATCATGCCGGCGCGCGCATCACCACCGCCGCATTGCTGGAGGACATGGGGCATGAGGTTGTGGAAGCGCCCGACGGCGCGAAAATGCTCGATCTGCTGCGCGCCACACCGGCAGAATTCGATCTGATCATCAGCGATTATGCGATGCCCTTAATCTCCGGATCCGAGGGGATAAGGCAGGCGCGGGAGATCAGTCCGGAAATACCCGCAGTGCTGATCACGGGTTATGCCGAGGCGGCGTCGATCTCGGGGCGGCCTTCGGATGTCCATATCCTGCTCAAGCCCTTTGGCCCTGAGCAATTCGGCGCGGCGATCGCGAATGCGATGGCGCGCCGTGCGGTGGCGATCGCCGCGGAATAGGTCCTCTCCCAAAGAGGATCAGGCCAGTTCATCCAGAAACTGCCCGATCGCCGCCAACGCCTCGGGTTCGTCGAGCATCGGCGCATGACCGACATTGGGCACCTCGCGCAGGCGCGCGTGACGATGCTCGGCGACCATGAGCGTCGCGTCGCCTGCGGTGAGCAGATCGGACAGCCCGCCGCGCAGCAGCAGGATCGGCCTGCCCTCCGCCAGCCCGCGCCAGCGCGCCCAGGGGTCGGCAGGCAAGGGACCGGTGGCGAAAGCGTCCGCGATCGCGGGATCATAATCGGCCGCTACCTTGCCCGCGTCACTGCGAAACATGCGCTCGGCCATGCGCCGCCAATCATTTCCGGAATAATGCGGCAAGACTGCCTGATTTTGGCGTTGCAGATAGAGCGCCGCAGCATCCCAGCTGTCGAATAACGGCGCGTTGCCGACGTATGAACCGATCCGCGCCAGCCCCTCCGGTGCGAGCACTGGCCCGACATCGTTGATGACCGCCCCCGCGATCAGCGAAGGCGCGCCCGCAGCTAGCTCCATCGTGATCAGTCCGCCCATCGACGTGCCGACGAAGATTGCACGCGCGATGCCCAGGGCACCGGCCAGCCGGCGAACATCGTCAACATATGTCGGAAGCCAGTAAGAGCCAGTCGGGTCGCGATCCGACAGCCCGCGGCCGCGCACATCCACCGCCAGCACGCGGCGGCTGCGCGCTGCGATCCATGGGGCCAGCGCATCGAAATCACGTCCGTTGCGGGTGAGGCCGTGCAGGCAGATCACCGGCAGCTTCGCCGGCCCCTCGGCCGCCGCATAATCGCGCGCATGGAGCCGCAGCCCCTCGCCGGACTCCCAGGTGCGATGCTGCCAGCCTTGTCCGGTGTCGCTCATGAGGCGCGCGGCGCCATGCCATGCGCGATCAGATCGCCGCCCACTCGTGCCACATCCTGCGGACTGTAATCCTCGCCCCATACGCCGAAGCGGAGCCCGAGAAACACGTTCATCCCCATCAGCGCCCAGGCGCGGATCTCCGAGGAGCCGGCGCTGATCTCGCCGCGCGCATAAGCCGCATCGAGCCGCGCCGCGATGCGCTCGGCCGTGTTGGTATAATGTTCGCGATAGATTGCGGGATCGACGAACTCGGCCTCGTCGACGATCCGATAAATCTCCTTATGAAGACGGGCGAATTCCAGAAACGCCTGCTGGCCTTCGCGTTCAGCCTCGAGCTGGTTGGACTGGGCCGCGATTCGAGGGCCCACGAAATCGCGAACCTGCGCGGAAAAGTCGTGCACGAGCGCGGAGAACACCTCCTCCTTGCTGTCGAAATAGGTGTAGAAACTCCCGATCGCGACACCGGCGCGCTGGGTGATCTGGCTGATCGACGCCTCGTGAAAACCCTTCTCGCCAAACTCTTCTGCCGCGGCGTCGAGCAGTTGGCGGAGCGTGCGGCGCCCCCGCGCGGTCTTGGGCGCCTTCTCGCCGGATGTGGCGGCGACGCGCGTATCGTCCTGTTTTTCAGTCATTTCGCGCTTTCCGTCCTCGCCTGCTCATTTCTAATTTGAAACATGGTTCAGGTTTCATTATGACGTCTCCGACACGAAGCGCAAGCGGCAGGCAGGCGCTCGAAGGAGGGGATGATGGGTTTTTCGGCTATCTCGATTCGCGCGCTTCTGATCGGCGCGAGCCTTGGCGCGCTCGCCGCGACGCCGGCCCTGGCGCAGACCGGCAACGCACCCGCCGCTGGCCCGACGGCCGCGCAGGCCGACACGACCAGCCAGGAAGTCGTCGTCACCGCCCGGCGGCGGGAGGAGACGTTGCTCAAGGTGCCGGTCGCGGTTACCGCCTTCACCGGCCAGAAACTGGAGGCGAACGGCGCGATCGACCTGACCGATATCCAGACCACCACCCCCAACACCACCTTGAAGGACGCGCGCGGCACCAATTCGACGCTCGCCGCCTTTATCCGCGGCGTCGGCCAGCAGGATCCGGTGCCGGGCTTCGAGGCGGGTATCGGCATCTATCTCGACGACGTCTATCTCAACCGTCCCCAGGCGTCGGTGCTCGACGTCTATGACGTCGACCGGATCGAGGTGCTTCGCGGGCCCCAGGGCACGCTCTACGGCCGCAACACGATCGGCGGCGCGGTCAAATATGTGACCAAGCGTCTTCCCAATCATCCCGAGCTCAGCATCAAGGGCACCTATGGTTCGTATAACGAGCTGGACGGCATCGTCAGTCTTTCGACCCCGATCGGCAATAGCGGGTTCAAGATCGGCGTGTCGGGCGCGCGGCTGAGCCACGACGGTTTTGGGGAGAATACCTACCTCCACATCGACAATTACAACAAGGATCTGTGGGCGGGGCGCGGCACGCTCGAATTCAACTCGCCCGATAATCGTCTCTTCGTGCGCGTGACGGGCGATTATACCGACGACAAATCCAATGCACGCAACGGCCACCGCCTGATCCCCGGATTGCTCACGGGCGCCCCGGTACTCGACAATGTCTATGATACGCAGGCAGGGCTCGCCAATCCGAAGGAAAGCGTGAAGAGCGGCGGCATCTCGATGTCGGTCACCGCCGAGCTCACCGACAATATCACCTTCCGCAGCATCAGCGCCTATCGCAAGGACACGTCGTTCACGCCGATCGACTTCGATGCCCTGCCCGCGGCCGATGTCGACGTGCCTGCAGTCTATCGCAACAACCAGACCAGCCAGGAATTCCAGCTGCTCTACAAGAGCGACAAATTGAACGGTATCGTCGGCTTCTATCATCTGGCGGCGCAGGCTTCGACCGGGTTCGACGTTTTGCTCTACACCACCATCGCCGGGCTCGACGCCTATACGGCGGGCAACGTCCACACCAACACCAACTCGATCTTCGGCGACTTCACTTATGATTTCACCGATCGGCTGAGCCTGTCGCTGGGCGGCCGCTACACCTGGGATCAGCGCGACAGCCACATCTTCAAGGCCAATTATGTGGGCGGCGTCACGTCCGAATTCGGCGGAAGTCCCACACCCTTTGGTGCGCCTTCCACCAATTTCGACGGCACTGCCAGATTCAAGAAATTCACCCCGCGCGCGTCGCTGAGCTTCAAGGTCACGCCCGACCAGATGGTCTACGCATCCTACTCGGTCGGCTTCAAGGGCGGCGGGTTCGACCCACGCGGTTCGGGCGCCTCGGCGCCCGACACGGACGGGGACGGCAAGCGCTCCTATCAGGAAATCTACAATTACCTCCGCTTCAAGCCGGAGACGGTGAAGAGCTATGAGATCGGCTGGAAGGGCGCCGCGCTCGACCGCCGCTTGACCTATGCGATCGACGGCTTCTACGCCAATTACAGCGACGTCCAGATCCCGGGCTCGGTCGGCACGGTCGTCAACGGCGTCCCGACCTTCATCGGCATCACCACCAACGCCGCCAAGGCGCGGATCTGGGGCACCGAGTTCGAGGCCAACGCAATCCTCGCGCGCGGCTTCGCGGGCGCGGGTTCGAACCTCTATCTCAACGGCACGCTTGGCTACATCAATCCGAAATATAAGAAGTTCGTCGGGCCGACCGGCACCGACATTTCGAACATCCGCGTATTCCAGAATACCCCGCATTGGACGACGAGCGCGACGCTCGGTACCGCCCTGCCCGTCTCGGGCGGCACGATCACCGCCTCAACCACTTTTTCCTATCGCAGCCTGACCCATCAGTTCGAGACGGCGAGCCCGTTCCTCGACCAGAAGGCCTATGCCTTGTGGGATGCGAACCTGGTCTACAGCTTCGACGCGGGCCGCTACTCGATCGGGCTGCACGGCAAGAACTTGACCAACCAGCATTATAAGATGTCGGGCTACCAATATATCAAGGCGGGCCTCGACGGCGTTCCGATCCTCACCAACGGCAAATATGTGCCGACGCTGGGCAAGGAAGGCATTGCCACTGCCTTCTACGGCAACCCCCGCCAGATCCTCGCGACTTTCACCGCGAAATTCTAAGACGTAAATCGAACCGTCATTGCGAGCGTCGCGAAGCAATCCAGCAAGCCGACCAGAGTCTGGATTGCTTCGTCGCTACGCTCCTCGCAATGACGCGGGGCATGGTGCAACCAGTCGGGGGAATCTCATGAAGCGCTACGACACCGCTGCTTCGCGTGCCTTCGTGCTGGCGATGCTGCTGATCGTCTACACGTTCAACTTCCTCGACCGGCTGGTGATGTCTATCCTGGCCACGCCGATCAAGGCCGAGCTTCATCTGAGCGACACCCAATTGGGAATGCTCGGCGGCCTCGCTTTCGCCGCCTTGTATGCGGTGCTCGCGATTCCCTTCGGGTGGATCGCGGACCGGACCCAGCGCAGCTGGGTGATCGGCACCTCGCTCGCGGTCTGGAGCGGCTTCACCGCCCTGTGCGGCATGATCACCGGATTCGGCCAGCTCTTCCTATGCCGGCTCGGTGTGGGCGTGGGCGAAGCGGGCGGCGTGGCTCCCTCCTACGCGCTCATCTCGGAAATCTTCCCGCCGCAGCAGCGCGCCCGCGCGCTCGGCATCTACTCGCTCGGCATTCCGCTCGGAGCAGGCCTGGGCGTATTGTTCGGCGGTGCGGTCGCGGCCGCGGTCAACTGGCGCACCGCCTTTCTCGCGGTCGGCCTTGCCGGCCTGATCTTCACACCGCTCTTCGCGCTCACCGTGCGCGATCCCGCGCGGGCCGCCCCTGCTCAAAACCGGCCTCGCTTCCTCGATGTGGTGGTGCTGCTGGTCACCAAACCGAGCTTCTGGCTGCTCGCCTTCGGCGCGGCGGCG
>Ga0070658_10000108_pt1 | contig 73704 bp, 76 predicted proteins | sample KBSC13metaG_FD_64664 | JGI IMG/M metagenome (GOLD analysis project Ga0070658, IMG submission 64664) | Corn rhizosphere microbial communities from Kellogg Biological Station, Michigan, USA - KBS C1-3 metaG | ecosystem: Host-associated > Plants > Roots > Rhizosphere > Soil ...
GACAGCGCGAGACCCATCACCCACATGTCCGCGCCGTAACCCGGCGAGTGCACCGCCGACGTCAGCGGCGAGTAGGCGTACCACCCGAAGTCGGCCGCGCCGCCGGGCGTGAGGAACCCGCCCATGACGATCAGCGAACCGAACAGGAAGAACCAGTAGGACAGCATGTTCAGCCGCGGGAACGCCACGTCGGGCGAGCCGATCTGCAGCGGCATGATCTCGTTGGTGAAGCCGACGAACAGCGGCGTCGCGAACATCAGCAGCATCAAAGTGCCGTGCATCGTGAACAGCTGGTTGTACTGCTCGTTCGACAGGAACTGCAGCCCCGGTCGCGCCAGCTCCGTCCGCATCAGCTCGGCCATGATGCCGGCGACGAGGAAGAAGACGAACGACGTGACGAGGTAGAGGTGCCCGATCGTCTTGTGGTCAGTGGTGGTGATCCACTTGACCACCCGGTTGCCGGGCGCAACGTAGACGCGTCGCGGCCGGACACGCCGGACGGGTACGACGGCGGTCACGAGTTGCCCCCTTGCTTTACCTTGATTCCGGTCGGTTCGACCGGCACGCTCGGACCGGTGTAGACGCTGTAGCGCGGGTCCTGCCCCGCCGCTGCGGTCGCCTTGGTCTGGGCCAGCCAGGCGCTGTATTCCGCCGGTGTCACAGCCCTCACCGTAAAGAGCATTCGGTCGTGGTCAATGCCGCAATACTCGGTGCACTTGCCCTGGAACACTCCGAGTTTGTCCACCGTCACGGCGAAGCTGTTGAGCCGCCCTGGGATCACGTCGCGCTTGAACAGGAACGGGATGACCCAGAATGAGTGGATGACGTCGGGCGACGTCTCGTAGAAGCGGACCTTCTCCCCGATCGGCAGCACCAGCTCCGGCGGCTGCCCCGGCCGGCCGGTCACGGTGAGACCGTCGTTGAGGTAGTTGAACTGCCAGGACCACTGGAACCCGACGACGCCGACGTCGAGCTTGACGTTCTTGAAGTTGTCCTCGTCGTTTTCACGAATCGCCGTGAAGTAGAACAAGATCGACACGATGACGATCGGGATCATCGTGTAGAGAACTTCGATCGGCAGGTTGTAGCGCACCTGGCGTGGCAACTGGTCCGGGCTGCGCCGCCGGTAGTACAGCGCTGCCCACAGGATCAGCAGGATCACGAACCCGCCGACGATGCCGGCGGCGAGCATCGAGCCGTACCAGAGGTTGAGCGTGTTCTTGCCCTCCGTGGTCACGGGAGCGGGCCACCCGATGCGAGACCACTCTCCCTTGCAACCGGATGCGGAGATCGCAAGAACTGCGAGTCCCAGGACGCGGATCCCAAACCGCTTGGAAGCAGTGCGACGGCGAGCGGGCACGACGCTGACCTTAACGCAGCAGGCGCGCGCACTTTCGCGCAGGTGGGGCTAGCGTGCGCGGCGTGTCCGGCTACTTCGACGCCGCGACCGCGACGCCGCTGCACCCGGCTGCGAGACAGGCCCTGGCAGCGGCGCTCGAGGACGGCTGGGCGGACCCGGACCGGCTCTATCGCGAGGGCCGCCGGGCCCGGCTCCTGCTCGACAGCGCGCGGGAAGCCGTCGCTGCGGAGATCGGCGGGCGCCCGGACGAGGTGAGCTTCACACCCTCGGGCACGGTGGCCAACCACCTCGCGGTCCTGGGCGCCCTCGCCGCCCGCCGCCGCGTCGGCCGGCACCTCGTCGTCAGCGCGGTCGAGCACTCGACCGTGCTCGCGGCGGCGCGACGGCACGAGGACGACGGCGGCGAGACGACGACGGTCCGGGTGAACCCGCGAGGGCGGGTCGACCCGGCGGCGTACGCCGGGGTGCTGCGCGCGGACACGGCCCTGGCGTCGCTGCAGAGCGGCAACCACGAGGTCGCGACCCTGCAGCCGGTCGGCGAGGTCTGGGCGGCCTGCCGTGAGCGCGGTATCCCGCTGCACGTGGATGCCGCGCAGACGGTCGGCCGACTGCCGTCGTACGAGGACTGGGACCTGCTCACCGCGAGCGCCCGGAAGTGGGGCGGGCCGGCGGGCGTGGGTGTGTTGGCGGTGCGGACCGGCGTGCGGTGGCGCTCGCCGCTGCCGGAGGACGAGCACGAGGCCGGCCGCATGCCCGGGCCGGTGTCGCTGCCGCTGGTCGTGGCGGCAGCAGCGGCGCTGCGGGCGCGGGCGGAGACGGCGCCGGCGCTGGCGCGGCGACAGGCGGCGCTGGTCGAGCGGCTGCGGGCCGAGCTGCCGCGGCGGATCGCCGACGTGGAGGTGCTCGGCCCGGACGACCCGCAGGACCGGCTGCCGCACGTGGTGGCGTTCTCGTGCCTGTACGTCGCCGGCGAGGCGCTGGCGACCGAGCTGGACAAGGCCGGGTTCAGCGTGTCGAGCGGCTCGTCGTGCTCGTCGTCGGCGCTGACGCCGTCGCACGTGCTGGCGGCGATGGGCGCGCTGACGCACGGCAATGTCCGCGTCTCGCTCGCGGACGACGCAACCGAAGCGGACGTGGAGCAATTCCTCCGCGCTCTCGACCCGATCGTGCGCGAGCTGAGGCAGCGGAGCGGGGCGAGCGACCTGTGAGCGACCTGCGGATTGACGTGCTCGGGCGCCTTTGCCCGCTGCCGATCATCGAGCTGGCAAAGCGCATCGATGAGGTCGAGGTCGGCGAGACGGTGACGGTGCTGTCCGACGACCCGGCCGCGGCGTCAGATATCCCGGCCTGGTGCCGCATGCGCCGGCACGACTACCTCGGCGAGACAGCCGAGGAACGCGGCACGGCGTACGTTGTCCGCCGCTCGCGTTGATCATGGGCAAAGCCGCGCGGCGCGCCGGCGTTTCCGCCGGTTCGCCCATGATCAACTGCGATTTAGCCGGGCAGGTGGGGGGCGATTTCGGCGGCGGCCGCCTCGCCGTACGTCGCGGTCAGCCGGTCCATGGCCTCGGCACGGTCGAAGGTGTACTCCTGCGGCCCGGTCGACTCCAGGCACAGCGTCGCGAGCAGCGCCCCCACCTGCGCGGCGCGCTCCCAGCCGAGCGTCCACGACCGGCCCGCGAGCAGTCCGGCGCGGAACGCGTCGCCGACGCCGGTCGGGTCGGCGATCGAGCGCGGCGCGACGACCGGCACGCGCAGCTCGGGCTCGCCGTCGACGCCGATCGAGATCCCATCGGCGCCGTGCGTGGTCACGCGCACCCGCACGCGCTTGGCGATGTCGTAGGCCTTCCAGCCGGTCTTGTGCTCGACCATCGCCGCTTCGTAGGCGTTGGTGATCAGCACCTCGGCGCCGTCGACGAGCGCGGCGACCTGCTCGCCGTCCAGCGACGACAGCTGCTGGGACGGGTCGGCGACGAACGCGATGCCCCGGTCGCGGCACTCCTGGGTGTGCCGCACCATCGCGCCCGGGTCGTTCGGGCTCACCACGACGAGGTCGAGGGGGCCGAGGGGCGCGAGCTCGATCTCGACCGCCTCTGACATCGCGCCCGGGTAGAACGACGCGATCTGGTTGAGGTCGGCGTCGGTCGTGCAGACGAAGCGGGCGGTGTGGCGCAGATCGGACACGCGCACGCCGCCGACGTCGACGCCGTGCCGCTCCAGCCAGGCCCGGTAGTCGCCGAAGTCGGGCCCGACCGCACCGACGAGCAGCGGGCGTTCGCCCAGCACGCCCATTCCGAACGCGATGTTGGCGGCGACACCGCCCCGTCGTACGTCGAGGTCGGTGACCAGAAAGGACACGGACAGGTGGGCGAGCTGGTCCGGCAGCAGCTGCTCGGCGAACCGGCCCGGAAAGGTCATCAGGTGGTCGGTCGCGATGGACCCGGTCACGGCGATGCGCACGGCGGGCCACGCTAGCGAAGCGGCCGCAGAACCTACCTGCCGGTAGCCCCTTGGCTACTCATGGGTACGCCCCTACCGTCGGCCCCATGATCGAGACGGAGAGCCTGCAGGAGCTCATCGACGACGCCCGGAAGATGCCCGTCGTCGTGCCGCGGCCCCGCGTTCTGGATCTGACTCAGCCCGCGCCACGCCGCGAGATCCGCATCCCCGAAGCCGTCGTCGTCGAACTCGAGGACTACGAGCTCTACATCGGGTAGGTGCTTGCGGGCTTAGTGGAAAGAGTCGCCGCAGGCGCAAGAGCCCGTGGCGTTGGGGTTGTCGATCGTGAAGCCCTGCTTCTCGATCGTGTCGACGAAGTCGATCACCGCACCGCCGAGGTAGGGCGCGCTCATCCGGTCGACCACGACCTTGACGCCGCTGAAGTCGGCGAAGACGTCGCCGTCAAGGGTGCGCTCGTCGAAGAAGAGCTGGTAGCGCAGGCCGGAGCAACCACCCGGCTGTACGGCGATCCGGAGCGCGAGGTCGTCGCGACCCTCCTGGTCGAGCAGGTTCTTGACCTTGACCGCCGCGCCATCGGTGAGGATGACGCCGGTGATGGTGTCGCCCGTGGTCGTGTCCTGAACGGTCATGGGTGCGGTCTCTCCTGAGCTAGGCGGCGGAACTACCTCGGGCAACTCGGGAGTCACCCGTTCTGTTCCCAGGGTAGGCCTACCCGCCGCCGCTGCTCCACATCCGCGCCACGATCTCAGCAGTTCGGCGTACGCCGTCGGCTCCGGCGGCGAGCGCGGCGTCGGCCGAACCAAGGGTGTCGGCCGCCGTGTAGATCTCCTCGACCCCGGCGGCGGCCGCGTCGCGGCGCCCCACCTCGGCCTGGCCGGCGACCACGATGCACGGCACGCCGTGCGCCTGCGCCAGCCGCGCAACGCCGGCAGGCACCTTGCCCCGCAGCGACTGCGCGTCGAACGCCCCCTCGCCCGTGACCACCAAATCGGCCCCCTGGATGCGGGCCTCGAGGCCCACGGCGGACGCGACGACCCCGAACCCGGACGCCCGCGTCGCGCCCAGCGCGAGCAGCGCGAAGCCGAGGCCGCCGGCCGCCCCGGCGCCGGCTTCGTCTCGCAGGCCCGGCCGCCCCGCGGCGGGCTCCACCTGGTCGGCCCAGGCGCGCAGCGCGTCGTCGAGGTCGAGCACGGTCGCCCGGTCGGCGCCCTTCTGCGGGCCGTAGACCGCGCTCGCACCGTTTGGCCCGAGCAGCGGGTTGTCGACGTCGGTCGCCGCCACCACCTCCGCGCGCGGGGCGACACCGCCCAGCACGTCCCACATTCCCCGGCCACCGTCGTTGGTGCCCGAACCGCCGAGGCCGACGACGATCCGCTGCGCCCCGGCGTCCAGCGCCGCGACGAGCAGCTGACCGACGCCCCGCGTCGTCGCGCGGCGCGGGTCGCGTTCCTCCGGGCGCATCAGGTGCAGGCCGCATGCCTGCGCCGACTCGACGTAGGCCGTGTCGCCCACGAGCAGCAGTCGCGCCGGCACCGGCCGATGGAGCGGGTCGCTCACCTCGACCTCGACCAGCGCGCCGCCGAGCGAGGCGTGCAGCACATCAACGAAGCCCGGGCCGCCGTCGGAAAGCGGAACCTCGGCAAGCTCGTCCGATCCTGCGACTGCCCGCCAGCCGGCAGCGATCGCCGCAGCCGCCTCGACCGCGGTCAGGGTGCCGCCGAAAGAGTCCGGCGCGACCACCACGCGCACGACGGTCATCCTGCCGCGTGGTCGTCACGTACCTTTGACGCGGAAGCGCCCCGCCCTGAAACGTGTTGGGAATGATGTGAGCACCCCCCTCGAGGTCGAGCCGACGCCGCTGGCCCTGCTCTTGCTCGGCCGGCAGAGCGACCCCGACTCCGAGCGTGGCACCTCCTGTCCCGGCGAGCTGCCGGCCCCGTCCGACCCGACGCTCGTCGAGCGTGCACGCGCGGCCAAGGCGGCGCTGGGCGAGTCGCTGTTCGTGCTGGGGCACCACTACCAGCGCGACGAGGTCATCCAGTTCGCCGACGTGACCGGCGACTCGTTCAAGTTGGCGCGCGAGGCCGCGGCGCGCCCGCAGGCGTCGTACGTCGTGTTCTGCGGCGTGCACTTCATGGCCGAGTCGGCCGACATCCTGACCAGCGACGCGCAGCAGGTCGTGCTGCCCGACCTCGGCGCCGGCTGCTCGATGGCCGACATGGCCAACGCCGAGCAGGTCGCCGAAGCGTGGGACGTGCTCACCGAGGCGGGCGTCGCCGACGTCACCGTGCCGGTCAGCTACATGAACTCCAGCGCCGCCATCAAGTCGTTCACCGGCCGCCACGGCGGCACGATCTGTACGTCGTCGAACGCCGAGGTCGCGCTGCGCTGGGCGCTCGGAAAGGGTCAGAAGGTGTTGTTCCTGCCGGACCAGCACCTCGGCCGCAACACCGCCGTGTTGAAGCTCGGGCTGTCCCTTGACGACTGCGTGGTCTACGACCCGCGCAAGCGCGACGGCGGTCTCACCCCGGAGCAGGTGCGCGACGCGACGATGATCCTGTGGAAGGGCCACTGCTCGGTGCACGGCCGGTTCAGCCGCGACTGCGTCGACGACGTGCGCGCCCGCATTCCTGACGTCAACGTGCTGGTGCACCCCGAGTGCAAGCACGAGGTCGTCACGGCGGCCGACCTGGTCGGGTCGACCGAGTTCATCATCCGGACGATCGACAACGCACCGAGCGGTTCGGCGTGGGCGATCGGCACCGAACTCAACCTGGTGTCGCGGCTGGCGAAGGCGCACCCGGACAAGACCATCGTCTTCCTCGACAAGACCGTCTGCTTCTGCTCGACGATGAACCGGATCGACCTGCCGCACCTGGTGTGGGCGATGGAGTCACTCGTCGACGGGCAGGTCGTGAACCGCATCACGGTCGACACGGACACTGCGCACTGGGCGCGGGTCGCGCTCGACCAGATGCTCGCCCTACCCGGCGCGTGACGTCTCGCGGTCGGCACGTGCCGACTTGTGCTTGCGCCGCCGGTAGAAGTGCCACGCGACAGCGAGCACGAACACCACGCCGACGGCGATGGCGAAGTAGGTGAAGTAGTTGACGACCGTCTCGACGTGGTTGCCGGCGACGTAGCCGAGCGTCGTCCAGGCCGCGACCCAGAGCGCGGCGCCGAGCGCGTTGAAGGCGACGAAACGAAACCAGTGCATTCCGGCGACGCCGGCGATGATGCCGTTGAGCTGCCGCAGGCCTTCGACGAAGCGCGCGATGGTGACGACCTTGCCGCCGTGGCGGCCGAAGAAGTCTTCAGCGCTGTCGAGCCGACGCGGGGTCAGGAAGACATACTTGCCGTAGCGCTCGACCAGCTCGCGCCCGCCGAAGCGACCGATCGCGTAGCCGACGTTGTCGCCGAAAACGGCCGCGCAGAAGGCGATGACGCCGACGAGAAAGACGTTGAGATGGCCGGTGCCGGCGTACAACGACGCGGCGATGAGCATCGTCTCGCCAGGGAGTGGCACACCGAAGTCCTCGAAGAAGATGAAGCCGGCAACCGCGAGATAGCCCCAGTGGTGCAGCGTTCCTTCGAGCCGGTCGAACGGCGCCGGCAGCGGTTTCGACGCCGCAATCAGCAACCGGGCCAGCATCGACCGAGGCTATAAGCCGGGTGCACCCCAGACCGGGAACCATCGGGTGAGGTCTTGCTCGACCTTCAGGTCGTCGCCAAGAGTCGCGCGGACGGACAGCTCCCGCGAGTTGTCGCGCTTGTCCGGCCCGGTCGGCGCGAACGGATACCAGGTGCCGCGCTTGTAGAGGTAGACCAAGCCGAGCGGCGGAGCGGAGCCGTCGGAGAACACCACCAGCGTGCAGAGCAACGCCGGCCCGAACCCAGCATCGGCGAGCGACGAGTTGACCGCGTGCAGGTCGGTGACGAGGTCGGACAGATCGTCAGCCTTGCCCGACCTGGTGATCCACGAGAAGCCGAACGAGTCCTTGCTCTCGTCGTACTTGTCGTCGTCAGCGGCGAGCAGCTGGTCGATCTGCTCGCGCAACCCGGCGAACCCGCCGCCCTCGGCCGGCTTGACGCAGACCGACCCGACACCGGTCGGCTTGAGACCGAGCGACGCTTCCAGCGTGACCGCTGCTGACGGCAGCGCAAACAGCGCGTCGAGGTCCGGCTTGACCGGCTTGGACCGGCCAAGAATCGTGTCCAGCAGCCCCATTACGCGCTGCCTCTTCTCACGACGTCACGCGACGGGCTGACCGAGCTCGGTGGAGATCTTCGCCAGCTGCGCCAGCCGCTTCTCCAGCGACGGGTGCGTCGAGAACAGCGACGAGATGCTGAAGCCGTTGGCCAGCGCCGGCGTGAAGAAGAAGGCGTTGAACGCCTCGGCCGAGCGCAGGTCACGCGTCGGGATACGGGACATGTCGCCGGTCACCTTCACCAACGCTGACGCGAGCGCCGACGGGCGGCCGGTCAGCAGCGCACCGGACCGGTCGGCGGACAGCTCGCGGTAGCGCGAAAGCGTCCGCGTGAGGATGAACGACACGATGTAGACCAGGATCGAGACCAGCATGATGACGATCCAGGCCGGTGCGCCGTTGTCGCGGTCGTCGCGGTCGTCGAAGCCGCCGAACAGCCCGCTGTAGTAGGCGAAGCGCGTGATCATGCCCGCGCACACACCGAGGAACGACGCGAAGGTCATGACCGCGACGTCGCGATGCGCGACATGCGACAGCTCGTGGCTCAGCACGCCCTCGAGCTCTTCGGTGTCGAGTCGGCGCATGATGCCGGTCGTCGCGCACACGACGGCGTGCTTTGGGTTACGGCCGGTGGCGAACGCGTTGGGCATGTCGGTGTCGGCGATGGCGACCTTGGGCTTGGGCATGTCGGCCAGCGCGCAGAGCCGGTCGACGATGCCATGCAGCTCAGGTGCTTCCTCGGGACTGACGATGCGCCCGCCCATGCCGAACAGCGCGATCTTGTCGGAGAAGAAGTACTGCGCGAGCAGCAAGCCACCGGCGAGGACGACGACGAAGCCGATGCTGACGTGGCTCGCGATCAGCGCCGCGATGACGGCGACGTAGAGCGCACCGATCAGGAACATCGTGAACGTCATCCGCGCGACGAGGCCGGGGTCGGAGCGGAATCTTCGGGAACCTGCGTTGGTGGCCATGTGCGTCAACCCGGGATAAGGCCTTCGTCGCCGAGGAGCTCGCGCACCTCGTCGAGGGAGGCATCAGGCGAAGGAAGTACCAGATCGGAAGGGACGATTTCGTCGTCGGGCAGCGGCGAGCCGATCTCGCGAACCCGGTTGAGCAGCGCCGAAAGCGCGGTGGAGAACTTGTCCTCGTCGCCGGCCTCGACGGCCGCGATCAGTTCGTTGTCGAGTGCGTTGAGACCGTCCAGCGCGCTCTCCTCGATCGTGCGCTGGCCCTCCCCGAGGATGCGCACGATCATTGTTGGTTCTCCTCCGCGGCGGGCTGGGCCTGCTGCTGCGCGCCCTGAGCGCCGCCGGGAAGAGCCTGCGTCTGCTGCCCGGCAGGCAGCGAGCCCTTGAGCTTGGCCAGCTCGAGCTCGACGTCGTTATTTGCGCCGATGCTGTCGAGCTCCCGCTGGATGTCGTCGCGACCGCCCAGCGGCTGGCTGGCGTCGTCGAGCGCACCGCTGGCGATGAGCTCGTCGACCGCGCTCGCTCGCGCCTGCATCTGCTGCGTTTTGTCCTCGGCGCGCTGCATCGCGAGCCCGACGTCGCCCATCTCCTCGGAGATGCCCGACATCGCCTCGCCGATCTTGGTCTGTGCCTCGGCGGCGGTGTAGGTCGCCTTGATCGTCTCCTTGCGGGTGCGGAAGGAGTCGACCTTCGCCTGCAACCGCTGAGAAGCCGTGGTCAGCTTCTCCTCTTCGGCCTGCAGCTGCGAGTGCTGTGTCTGCAGGTCGGCGAGCTGCTGGTTGACCGCCGAGCGGCGCGTCAGCGCCTCGCGGGCCAGGTCGTCGCGGCCGGCCGAGACGGCCTGCTGCGCTTGTGATTGAAGCTTGTCCCCCGACGCCTGCAGCTGCTGCATCTGGATTTCCAGACGCTTGCGGCTGGTCGCCACGTCGGCAACGCCACGCCGCACCTTGGTCAGCAGTTCGAGCTGCTTCTCATAGGAATAGTCCAGCGTCTCGCGCGGGTCCTCGTGCTTGTCGAGCACCTTGTTGGCTTTTGCCTTGAAGATCAAGGCAAGCCGGCGGCCCATGCTCATCCGGTCCCGGACCTCCTCGTCCAGCGGGCGGCAGGCCCGCCCGACGAGGCTCAGCGTAATCCGCCGGATGAGAACTTGCTGAGCCGTTGCCAGCGGCAGAGCGCCGCGCGGCTGTGACCCCCGTCACTGCCTATGCTCGTAAGGGTGACCGAGGTGGAGCCGACCGGCAAAGGGCAAGGCGCCACCGGCAAGGGCCAGAGTGCCAAAGGTCGGGCCACGCCCAAGCGAAGCGAGGCGCAGAAGCGCCGCCGCCAACCGGTGCCGACCAACCGCAAGGAAGCCGCGAAGCTTCGCCGCGAACGCACCCGGGAGCAGCGCGGCCTGCAGCGCCAGGCGCTGCTCACCGGCGACGAGCGCAACCTGCCGGTCCGTGACGCCGGCCCCGCCAAGCGACTGGCGCGCGACGTCGTCGACTCACGGTTCACCCTCGGTCAGATCTTCTTCGCGATGATCCTGCTGGTGCTGGTGTTCAGCTTCGTGGTCAACCCGCGCAAATACCCCACCGTCACGGCGGCGGTGAACCTGCTGGCACTGGTCTCCGTCGCCGCCGTCTTCGCCGACTCGATCTTCGTCGGCCGCCGGGCCAAGAAGATGGTGGTCACGGCGTACGACGAGAAGTCGGCCATCGGCATCACGGTCTACGCCGCCATCCGCGCGATGCAGCCGCGGCGATTCCGCCGCCCGCCGCCGAAAGTGAAGCGCGGTCAGGAGCTAGGCAAGTAGATGTCGAAGCCGTCGACCTCGACGAACCCGAGCCGGCGGTAGATCCCGGCCGCGTGCTCGGTGTCCGGGTGCAGGTGCGCCAGCCGCGCTCCGTGATCGATCGCGTGCGCGACCAGCCACGACGAGACGGCCGCACCGATGCCGCGACGGCGCGCGTGCGGCAGGACGCCGATCCCGCCGACGTACGCCGCCGGACCGGCCCGGCCGTCGGAGGTGACGACGTGCCCACTTGCGACGACCTCACCGTCCAGCTCCGCCACGGCCACGGTGGCGCAGTGGTGCCCTAGCAGCAGCCGGAGCCAACCGGCCTGGAGATCCGGGCTCTCGCCGAACGCGGAGCTGTCGACGTGCAGGTAGGCCTCGAAGTCGGCGGCGGTTGCCGCTCGGATGGTGGCGCCACCCGGTGGCTGCGTGGCCCGGAAGGCCGATGGCACCAGCCCCATCAACCGCTTGGCGAACAGCTTCTCGCCGTACGACCAGTCCGCCCCGGCTGGCACACGCAGCCCCAGGGAACGCCGACTGCGGCGTACCAGTCGCGGACCGCGTCGACGTCGACCTCAGCCGGGTCGTCGACGTCACCGTTGTTCCACTGCGGGTGCGGCAGTCCGGTCGCCATCAGCCGGATGCCGGGCATCTCGGTGGTGGCGGCGGTGCCGAGGACCTGCCAGGCGTCGGCGTGAGCGGTGCGCACCCACTGAGCGGTGACCTCGCACACGGGGCATAGCGTCCCAGACATGAAGCATCGACACCTTGGTCACAGCGGGCTGCGCGTCAGCGAGATCTCCTACGGCAACTGGCTCACGCACGGCAGCCAGGTCGAGGAGGAGCAGGCGCTGTCGTGTGTCCGGGCCGCGCTGGACAACGGCATCACGACGTTCGACACCGCCGACGTCTACGCGGGGACGAAGGCCGAGTCGGTGCTGGGTCGCGCGCTCAAGGACGAGCGGCGCGACGGGCTGGAGGTCTGCACCAAGGTGTTCTGGCCGACCGGGCCGGGACCCAACGACCGAGGGTTGTCACGCAAGCACATCCTGCGCTCGATCGAGGGTTCGCTGCGCCGGCTGCAGACCGACTACGTCGACCTCTACCAGGCGCATCGCTTCGACCACGCGACGCCGCTGGAGGAGACGATGCTGGCGTTCGCGGACGTCGTACGGGCCGGCAAGGCCCTCTACATCGGCGTCTCCGAGTGGCGTGCAGAGGAGATCCGCGCGGCTGCGGCGCTCGCCGCCGAGCTGCGGGTGCCGCTGGTCTCGAACCAGCCGCAATACAACATGTTGTGGCGCGTCATCGAGGCCGAGGTCGTGCCCGCCTGCCAGGAACTCGGGCTGTCGCAGATCGTCTGGTCGCCGCTGGCGCAGGGTGTGCTGACCGGGAAGTACCGGCCAGGTGAGCAGCCGCCGGAGGGGACGCGCGCGACCGATCAGGCCGGCGGCGCGAACATGATCAAGCACTGGCTGGCCGAGGACATCCTGCGCCGGGTGCAGGAATTGCGGCCGATCGCCGACGGACTGGGCCTGTCCATGGCCCAGCTCGCCACGGCGTGGGTGCTCCAGAACGACAACGTCGCCAGCGCGATCATCGGGGCGTCACGCCCGAAGCAGGTCGCGGACAACGTCAAGGCGTCCGACGTGAAGCTCGAGGCCGACGTCATGAAGCAGATCGACGACACGCTCGGCGACTCGATCGAGCGCGACCCGGCCCGGACGCAGAGCCCGCGCGCCAACCGCTGACCGCACCGCCGGGCGAGCCTCCCGGCAATCGCGCCGTGTCGGCGCGTACGCGCCGATGACGCGCGATGCCTTGCGGCGACCGGGCTCACTTCGTCGAGTGCGACGAATTGGCTCTAACTGGCGCGTTTTTACAGCCATTCCGTGAATGTCGACGAGCGAGCCGCGTCCGGCGCTCGCGGCCACCAGGCCAATCGCGCCGTGTCGGCGCGTACGCGCCGATGACGCGCGATGCTCCGCGTTATTCGGCCGGGCGGAGACTCATCGGGCCGTAGACGAGGCGCCCGGCTTCGAGCAGCGAGACCTGCTCGACACCGGCGGAGAGCAACTCGCGCCAGTTCTCGCCCAGCCAGGTCTCGGCGTCGCTCTGGGTCGGGAACGCCTCCCCGGCCGGTGCCGCCTGCGGCGAGACCTCGCTGCCGCCCGCGTCCTCATACCGCCACGTCCACGCCACGCAACGAACCTAACGGACTTGTCAGACGGTGACGTTGCCAGAGCGCACAGTTGCTAGAGCGACGTCACCGTCTGCCAGGTCCGCTTGCTGACGCGGTGGTCGCGAGATAAATTCGCAGCGCAATCGCCGCGCGCGGGGGAAGCCGGTCAAAATCCGGCGCTGACCCGCAACCGTAAGGTCCCGGTTAGGACGGGACGAGCCGGAATGCCCGTGCGGGGCGAGGGCTCCACGACACACCGTCGAGGTATGCGGGGCGGAGCCCGGGCACGTCGCCCGACCACCGCCCCCGCGCTGCGCGCCAGCGTGGGGGTTTTGCGTCGGGGGCGTATCCGGTCCGGTCGGCTGCTCGCCACACCGGAAGGACCACCATGCCCGTTCCCATCAGGATCAGCCTGGGGAAGACCTGTGCCGCGGTGGCGCTCGCCGTCGCCGCGGCGATCGTGCCGGCGGCGTCGGCCGGCGCGGCCGTGACGACGCACAACTCCGCCGACGCCGGTCTCTTCGGCGCGAGCGACCCGAACTTCGACGGCGCCTTCCGCCAGTCGCTCGGGCTGCTCACCGAGACCGCCGCCGGCTTCCATGACACGGCCGCCATCAACTGGCTGGTCGACCAGCAGTGCCCCGACGGCGGCTGGGCCCCCTACCGTGCCGACCTGTCCAAGCCGTGCCCGAAGACCGACCTCAACGCGTTCACGGGTGAGGACTCCAACAGCACAGCGCTCGCGCTCGAGGCGCTGCACGCTCTCGGTGTCACGCCCAAGCACGACGCGATCACGTTCCTGCACTCGCTGCAGGACAGCGACGGCGGTTTCCCGCTGCTCGCCGGCAGCGGCACCGACCCCAACTCGACCGCCCTCGTCGTGCAGGCCATCAAGTCCGTCGGCCAGGACCCGACCAGCGCGAGCTGGACGGTCAGCGGCCACACGCCGATCGACGCGCTGATGACGTCGTGGCTCGGCTGCTCGAGCTCCGACCCGGGTGCGTTCTCCTCGCCGTACTCCAGCGGCCATGGCGACCTCGTCGCCAGCGTGCAGGCGGTGTGGGGTGTCGAGCAGCAGACGTTCCCGTTCACCGCGACGGCGACCACCGCCAAGCCGGCACCCGACTGCAGCACGCCGACCACGCCGACGCCGGCGCAAGCCGGGCAGTACGCCGCGACCTGGCTCGCCGGCAAGCTGACGAGCAACGGCTTCCTCAGCACGGGCTCGAGTCCGGACTACAGCCTGACCGCACAAGGCGTGCTCGCGATGCTCGCCAGCGGCACCAACAGCGACGGCGCGACGACGGCGCTCAACTACCTCGCCACGCATGTCCACGCCGCCGTCCTCGACACGCACGGCAACGTCTCCCCCGGCGCCGTCGGCTACATCGCGCTCGCCGCGCACGCCGCTGGCCGGTCACTGACGTCGTTCGGCGGGGTCAACCTGCTCACCGAGTTGACGGCGACACGCCGCGTACTGGCCACCACGACGACGCACCAGCCCGCGACACATCCGGTCGCGCAGCCCTCGACGACGCCGGTGGCCAGTCCCAGCGCGCAGCCCGCATCGACGTTGCCGCTCACCGGCACCGCCGCACGCAACCAGACGGCGTTGGCGGTCCTCATGCTCCTGGTCGGCATCGCGTTGCTGTTCGCCGGCCGCCGTCGCAGCCGGCTCTGATGCACGTCGTACGACGGGTCGCCGGCATCGCGCTTGTCGCGATGTCGGCGCTCGCCGTGCCGACAGCTCAGGCATCCGCACGGAGCTACTACGAGTACTGGTCCTACTGGCACAAGCCGCCCGGCGCGACAGCCTGGCAGTACAGCAACGTGGGGGCATCCGGCTACTACCTGAAGAGCGGCACGCAGGTCGAGGGCTGGCGCTTCGACGTCGGCACCGCGAGTCCCAGTGACCCGCAGCCGCGACCGACCAGCGCCAGCTACGACACCTACTGCGCCGGCAAGAACACCGACAAGACCTACCGCGTGCTGCTCGTCGTCGACTACGGCACCGCGTCGAACGCGCCAGGAGGTCCGGTCTACAGCTGCTACGGATTCAACGACGACGTCAACGGCTTCCAGGTGCTGACGCAACAACACTCCGAACGCGACCAGAGTGGCCTGGTCTGCGCCATCGACAGCTACCCGCGCAGCGGCTGCGGCGAAGTCGTGTCGAGTCCGGCACCGAAGAAGCCGACCCCGCAACCAACCGTGCGGCACACAACGTCGCGGCGCACGACAACGACCGCAACGACGCCCGTGCCGACCCACACAGCGCAATCGCCGACACCGACAAAAGCGCCGACGCACAAGGCGTCGTCCGTTGCAACGCCGACGCAGTCAAGCGACCCAACATCGCCGGCGTCGTCGTCAGCGCCGGCGCTCCGGCCGTTCACTGCCGCGCCGGCGGCGTCGCAGTCGTCGTTCCCGGTCGGGCTGGTCCTCGCCGTCGCGGGCGTCGTCGCGCTGGGCGGCGGGGCATGGTTCCTGCGCCGGAGGGCGGGATGACGCGCCTGCCGCGCACGCTGCACCCGCTCGCCTGGTGGTTGTGGGCGGCGGGCATCGCGACGGCGGCGAGCCAGACGTCACAACCGGTGCTGTTGCTGCTGCTCATCGCGGCAGCGGCCTACGTCGTTGCGGCGCGACGCGCCGTCACGCCATGGAGCGCGAGCTACGCAACGTTCCTGCGCATCGCCGTGGTCGTCCTGGTCGTGCGGGTGCTCCTCTATGTGCTGCTCGGCGACGCCGGCGGCAGCCACGTGCTCTTCCGCTTGCCGCGGGTGCCGCTGCCGGCCGGCTGGGGCGTGCGCATCGGCGGACCGCTGACCGCCGAGGGACTGATCACGGCGATCGAGGACGGGCTGCGGCTCGGAACGGTTCTCGTCTGCATCGGTGCGGCCAACGCCGTCGCATCGCCGGCGCGGTTGCTCAAGGCACTGCCGGGCGCGTTGTACGAAGTCGGGGTCGCGGTCAGCGTCGCGGTCTCGTTCGCCCCGCAGGCTGTCGTTGCCATCGGACGGGCCCGTCGCGCGCGCCGGTTGCGCGGCCGCAGTGAGCACGGCCTGCGCGCGCTGCGCGGAATGGCGGTGCCGGTGCTGGAGGACGCGCTGGAGCGATCGGTCGACCTGGCTGCGGCGATGGACGCGCGCGGCTTTGGTCGCCGTGGGACCGTCCCGGCGCTGCACCGGCGCGCGGCAACGTCGCTGACCGTGCTGGGTCTGCTCGCGATCTGCGCCGGCACCTACGGCTTGCTGGCCGCCGGCTCTCCGGCAGTGTTGGGTGTGCCGCTGATGCTCGCCGGAGCCGCGATCGCCGTGGCGGGCTTCGCGATCGGCAACAGGGCGAGCGGCCGGTCGCGCTACCGGCCCGACGTCTGGCGGGTCGCCGAATGGGCGGTGGCCGCCACGGGCGTGGTCGTCGCCGCGGCGTACGTCATTGCCGCGCACCGCGACCCCACATCGCTCGACGCGATGTCGCAACCGTTGCGGGTGCCGGACGCACCGTGGCCGCTGGTCGTCGCCACGATGGTGGCCGCACTGCCGGCGTGGTTGGCCCCGCCGGCACCCCGGCCGTCAAGCCGCACGCGCTCGGTCGCCATGCCCGCGCGCACGCCGGCAGGAGTCACGTCGTGATCCGCTTCGACCACGTGAGCGTGACCTATTCCGACACGACGCGGCCGGTGCTCCGCGATGTGGATCTGGACGTCGAAGCCGGCGAGCTGTGCCTCGTCGTCGGCAGCACCGGCTCGGGCAAGTCGACGCTGCTCAAGTGCATCAACGGATTGGTGCCGCACTTCACCGGCGGCACGCTCAGCGGCCGAGTCCTGGTCGACGGACGCGACACCCGCGAGCATCGACCGCGCGAGCTCGCCGACATCGTCGGCTACGTCGGCCAGGACCCGTTGTCCGGCTTCGTCAGCGACACCGTCGAGGACGAGCTTGCCTATGGCATGGAGTCGCTCGGCGTTGACCCGCCGACCATGCGGCGTCGGGTCGAGGAGACGCTCGACCTGCTCGGCCTTGCCGACGTACGCAGCCGTCCGCTGCTGACGCTCTCGGCGGGTCAGCAGCAGCGGGTCGCGATCGGCTCGGTGATGACGATGCATCCGAAGGTCCTGGTGCTCGACGAACCGACCAGCGCGCTCGATCCGCCCGCTGCCGAGGAAGTGCTCGCCGCGCTCACCCGACTCGTGCACGACCTCGGGCTCACCGTCGTCATTGCCGAGCACCGGCTCGAACGCGTCGTGCAATACGCCGACCGCGTCGTGCATGTGCCGGGAGGCGGCGCGTCACTCGTCGTCGGATCACCGCGCGAAGTGATGGCGGCATCTCCGGTCGCGCCCCCCGTGGTGCGGCTGGCCCGTCGGGTCGGGTGGTCCCCGTTGCCCCTGTCGGTGCGCGACGCGCGCACCGCAGCCGGTTCGTTGCGGGACCGGCTGCGCGACCGCCGGCCGCCGTCGGTGCCGGCTGCGCTCGGTGAAACGGCTGCCTCACTGCGGCGGGTGATCGTGACGTTCGACGGCGTGACTGCGCTGGCCGGTGTCGACCTCGACGTACGACGCGGCGAAGTGGTCGCTGTGATGGGACGCAACGGCGCGGGCAAGTCGACGTTGCTTAACGTCCTGGCCGGGCTGCAACCGCCCGACGCCGGTGTGGTCGACGTGGCGGGTGTCGCGCCGGCGCGGCTCGCCGCGCCCGACGTCGTACGCCGGGTCGCCTTGGTGCCGCAGAACCCTGCGGACCTGTTGTGGCGCGAAACCGTGGCGGCGGAATGCGCGGATGCCGACATCGACGCGGGAGCTCCGTCGGGCACAACACTGGCGTTGCTCGCGACGCTGGCACCACAGGTCGATGTCGATGCGCATCCGCGCGATCTTTCCGAGGGGCAGCGGCTCGCGGTCGCGCTTTCCGTCCTCCTTGCCCGCCGTCCGCCGTTGCTGCTGCTCGACGAACCGACACGAGGTCTCGACTACGCGGCGAAGGAGCGGCTGACCGCCATCGTGCACGGACTGGCTGCCGAGGGACATGCCGTGGTGTTCGCAACCCACGACGTCGAACTCGTCGCCGAGGTCGCCACTCGGGTCGTCGTCCTCGCCGAAGGGGAGGCCGTGTCGGACGGACCGACCGCAACGGTCGTCACGGCGTCGCCGGCGTTCGCACCGCAGGTGGCGAAGATCCTCGCGCCGGAGCCCTGGCTCACCGTCGGTCAGGTGGAAGCGGCGTTGGCGGGATGAACCAGATTCGCAGTCTCCACACCGCTCGCATGAACATCGTGCGGATGCGCGGGCGCAGCGCCTTCGCGCTGGTGGTCGTGACCCTCGTCGGTGCGGCGGCGTTCACGTGGCCGTTCTTCGCGTCGGCCGACTCGGTCAACGCCGGCGGCTTGCCACACTCGTCCGACGCACCCTGGTTGTTCGTCGCGTTGTTGCCACTGCTGCTCGCGGTGCTGTTCGCCGAGATGGCCGACGGAACGCTGGATGCGAAAGGCATCGCGATGCTGGGGGTGCTCGCCGCGTGCGGTGCAGCACTGCGACCGCTGGGCGGTGGCGCGACCGGCTTCACCGGGGTGTTCTTCCTCATGATCCCGGCCGGTCGGGTGCTGGGGCGCGGGTTCGGGTTCGTGCTCGGCGCGCTGACCTTGTTCGCGAGTGCGCTGCTCACGGCCGGTGTCGGACCGTGGCTGCCGTTCCAGATGGTTGCCGCGGGCTGGGTCGGCTTCGGCGCGGGCTGTCTGCCGCCGGCACGCGGCCGGCGCGAGGTCGTCATGCTTGCCGTCTACGCCGCCGTCGCCGGCCTCGCCTACGGGTTGGTCATGAACCTCTGGTTCTGGCCGTTTGCGCATAACTACCCGCGCGCGATCTCCTACCTGCCCGGCGCGGCGTTCAGCACCAACCTGGTGCACTGGCTGCACCACGACCTCGTCACCTCGCTCGGCTTCGACCTGCCGCGCGCGTTGGGCAACTTCGTGTTCGTGCTCGTCGCCGGCCGCCCGGTGCTTGCCGCGTTGCGGCGAGCGGCCCGACGTGCTGCCTTCGAGCAGCCGGTGATCTTCGAGCCGGCCCTGACCATTGGGCCGCCGACCAATCAGGGGGCGGCCGGCTGATGGAGATCGTCTTTCTCGGCACCGGCGCCGCGTCGGGTTGGCCCAACCCGTGGTGCCGGTGCGCATCGTGCGAGTGGATGCGCGAGCACAACGACCTCCGAGGTCAGACGTCGGCACTCGTCGACGGCCGCCTCTGGATCGACTGCGGACCCGAAGCGCCGCGCGCGGCCGAGCGACTCGGTCGTCGCGTCACCGACGTCGAGCACCTGCTCTTCACACACGCGCATCCGGACCACACCGGCGCAGCGGCGTTGATGTGGCGCAGCTGGACGCATCGTGACGACCCGCTGGACGTCGCCGGTCCGCCGGCGGTCATCGCCGAGTGCCGGCGCTGGGTGGCCGACGCAGCGCCGATCCGTTGGCACGAGCTGCATGCGGGTGACGAGGTGCGGCTCGGCGACTATGCGGTGCGGGCGCTGCCGGCGGCGCACGGCGACGCAACGATTGGGCCGGCTCTCCTCTACGACATCGCCGGGCCGGACGGGACCCGGCTGCTCTGGGCCACCGACACTGCGCCGCTCCCCGCATCGACGCTTGACGCTGTCGCCCGGTCGTCGTACGACGTCGTCTGCCTCGAGCAGACCAACGGCGACGACCTCGACACGGGCACCGACCATCTCGACCTCGTCAGCTGGCCGCGGCAGATCGCCGCACTTCGTCGTGCCGGCGCCGTGACGGACGCGACGCAGCTCGTCGCCATCCATCTCGGTCATGGCAACCCGCCGACGCCGCAGCTGCGCCAACGCATGGCGGCCTGGGGCGCGCACGTGCCCGACGACGGCGAAGCGCTCACCACCGCCCGGATGATCATGGGCGAAACCGCCGAAACGCCAGGCGTGCCGCCCGCATATGCCCATGATCATCTGCGGTGTCCGCGGCGGGTGCTGGTGCTGGGCGGGGCGCGGTCGGGCAAGTCGCGGTGGGCCGAGTCGCTGCTCGCAGACCGCGACGACGTGACCTACGTCGCGACCGCCTTCGACCGGCCGGACGACGAGGAATGGCAGCGGCGCGTGGACGAGCATCGCGCGCGCCGGGCGGAGGTGTGGGCCACCGTCGAGACACTCGACGTGGCGAAGGCGATGACCTCCCATGACGTCGTGCTCCTCGACTGCGCGACGCTGTGGCTCGGCGGCGTGCTCGACGAGCCGGATCTCGAGGAACGGATGGAGTCGTTCGTGCATGCCCTTGCAGACGCAACCGGCACGGTTGTCGTGGTGTCCAACGAGGTGGGCAGCGGCGTCGTGCCACCGACGCCATCGGGCCGGCGGTTCCGCGACCTGTTGGGTGCCCTCAACGCACGGCTCGCGCGGGTCTGCGACGAAGTGTGGTTGGTCACCGCCGGCATCGCGCAGCGATTGGTGTGACGGTGGTGTTCGATCTCGGGTCGCTGGTCAACCGGATCCAACCCCCGGACGACAATGCGCGGGAGGCGGCGCTGCAGCGGCAGGCGCGGCTGACCAAACCGACCGGCGCGCTCGGCCGACTCGAGGAGCTGTCGGTGTGGGCGAGCGCCGTGCAAGGCCGTTGCCCGCCGGACCCGTTCCGGCGGATCCAGGTCGTGCTGGTCGCCGCCGATCATGGCGTTGCCCAGCACGGTGTCTCGGCCTATCCACCGGAAGTGACAGCGCAGATGGTCGCGAACTTCGCCGCCGGGGGCGCAGCCGTCAACGCGCTCGCGCGGCACGTGGATGCGCACGTGCAGGTCGTCGACGTCGGTGTGACGACCGATGTGGCGGGTGCGGACGCGCGGTGGAAGGTGCGCAACGGCAGCGGCGCCATCGACCGTGAGGACGCGCTGGATGCGGACGAGCTGTCGCGCGCACTCTCGGCGGGCGTCGCGTTGGCCGACGAAGCCGTCGACGCGGGCGCCGATTTGGTGGTGCCCGGCGACATGGGCATCGGGTCGACGACGGCGTGCGCGGCCGTGGTCGCGGCGCAGCTCGGCCTCACCGCAGTCGATGTGTGCGGTCGCGGCACCGGCATCGACGACGATGGGTTGCAGCGGAAGCAGAACGCGGTCGACGCGGCGCTCTCCCGGCTGCGCCCTGAGGCGGATCCGCTGGAGGTGCTGCGTGTGGTCGGCGGTGTCGACCTTGCCGTGCTGACGACACTGTTGATCGCCGCGTCGGCGCGGCGCACGCCGGTGGTGCTCGATGGCATCGTGAGCTGCACGGCCGCACTGGTCGCAGCACGGCTTGCTCCGGCAGCGGTGTCGTGGTGGGTTGCCGGACATCGCTCCACCGAACCGGCGCAGCAGGCGGCCCTCGCCGACCTCGGCCTGTCGCCGCTGCTCGACCTCGGCATGCGACTAGGCGAAGGCACCGGAGCCCTGATGGCGGTGCCGGTGCTGCAGGCCGCGATCGCGACGTTGCGCGAGATGGCGACGTTCGACGAGGCGGGCGTGAGCGACCGCAGCGACTGATGCTGTCGTCGCTGCGGTTGGCCGTGTCACTGCTGACACGGCTACCGACACGCGTCGAGCGGGTCGACAACACGACGGTAGGCCGGGCGATGACGCTGGCGCCGGTCGTCGGCGCAGCGCTCGGTGCGGTCGCGGCGGCGGTCGTGGCGGGAGCTTCGTGGTGTGTACACGGCGAGACCCTGCTGCCTGCAGCCATCGGGGTGACGGTGCTGACGTTGGGCACCGGCGCATTGCATCTGGACGGCCTCGCCGACACCGCCGACGCCCTCGGCGTGCGCGGTGATGCCGATGCAGCCCGGGCAGCGGCCAAAGCAGCGACGGTCGGGGTGTTCGGCATCGTCGCCGTGGCCTTGTCGCTGCTGCTCGACGTCACCGCGGTCGCTACATCGCTGGGCTTCGGTCGTGCGACGACGGCGCTCGTGACGGGATGCAGCGCCGGTCGACTGGCCGCGACGTGGGCGTGCGTGTCGGTGCCGGCCGCCTCTGCAACCGGCCTCGGTGCCTGGGTCGCCACGACCGTCTCCAGGACGCAGGCCCTGGTGGCGTCGGCGTTCCTCGTCGCGGTCGCCGGCATCACCGCGTGGCTCGACGTGCGTGCTGTCTTTTCCGTCGTCGCGATCGCGGCGGTCGTCGTTGCTCTCGTGGTGGGTGCCGTCGTACGCCGCATCGGTTGCCGCCGCTTCGGCGGGCTCACCGGCGACGTGCTCGGCGCGGTCATCGCGTGCGCGTCGACCGCGGCGTACCTCACCGTTGCTCTCACCCCGCGCGCAGGGTGACGGCACGATTACGCGCCCCGCGTGATCTGGTCGACATTCGCTAGAGGCAAAGGGTTCCTTTGGACTCTGGCAACGCGCGTTGCGGTCCCGGCAGGATCCAGTAATGGTGGAAGCCCCTTATGCTCAGTTAGACCTGCTCACGAAAGACACGCGCACCGTCTATATGCGGATGCTGCGGCTCACCCGTGCACTCGTGCTCAGCCAGGAGCTGGTCGCGAAGATGCTCGAACGCGACGGATCCGAGGGCGCGCAAGCGGAGGCAGAAGGCGCGCTCGCGGTCGTCGCGGACTGCCAGCGTTTCCTGGCCCGGCTGAAGGAGCTCAAGCCCGACATCGCCCACCAGCCCGACGGTGATCACTACGAGACTCTCTTCGGTCGAGACGACGCCCAGGCGCTGCTGGCGTTGGCGTTCGAGAACTCGCCGCTCGGCATGACCCTGAGCCGACTCGACAACGCCACGCCCGGAGACGACGCGCCTCGTCCCGAGGCCATTCTCATCAACAGAGCCTTCGCACAGATGCTCGGCTACCGGGTCGAGGACTTGCTTCACAGCGACGACCAGAGCCGATTCACGCACGAAGACGATCGTGCCCGCGACGTTCGTCATGTGCAGGACCTGCTGATGAGCGGGAGCGAGTCGGCGCACTGGGACAAGCGCTACGTGCATGCCGACGGGCACGTGGTGCTGGCGCGCATCTCGGCGTCGGTGCTGCGGGGGCCACACGGCGAGCCGCGCTACCTCATCGCACAGATCCGCGACGTCACTGGCGCACGCGAGCACGAGGCGCGGCTGCTCGACCGCGCGGACCGCGACGCGCTCCACCGGTCTGTTCAACCGCAGTGCCTTCGAACGACACGCGCGTGAGCAGGCCACCCGCTGCGCGCGCTACGGCGAAAGCGCGACATTGCTGCTGCTCGACGTCGACGGCCTCAAGCAGATCAACGACACCCTCGGCCATCTCGCCGGAGACAGAGCACTGATCGCCATCGCTGACGCGTTGCGCGGGCGGCTCCGTGAAGGCGACGTCGCCGCCCGCATCGGCGGAGACGAATACGTCGTGCTGCTCCCACATACCGATCGGCGTCAGGCGCAACAGCTCGCCGACGAGATCAGGCGCACCATCGAGACGCAAGCGATCGACGTCGACGCGGGCATGAGGCAACTGGGTGTCAGCATCGGGGCAGCGGAGATCAACCAGCGCTTCCACGACATCGCGTCCGCATTGGCCGAAGCGGATCACGCAATGTACGGCGAAAAGCGTCAGCGCGTTCGGGGTGCAACCACTTCGGCGACCCGCAGCGCGATGACGTCGGGCGGCATCGCGTCCACGTCGACGATCAACGACGCCACCGACGCGTAGAGGCCGGCGCGGCCGGCGTACAACCGGTTCAGCGCCGCGGCAGGATCGGCGCCCAGCCAGGGCCGGTCGGTGCCTGCCACGCGGCGGGCCAGGGTCGCCACCTCCGCGCGAAGCCAGACCACGAACCCGCCGGACCGCAACCGCTGGCGGTCCAACGGGTCGAGCACCACCCCACCGGCGACGCCGGCGACGAGCGGCCCCCCTTCGGTGAGCGCCACGTCCAGCGCCGCCGACTCGGCGCGGCGCAGCGCGGCCTCGCCGTCCTCACGCTGCACCCGGCGGGTGTCCTTGCCGACCGCCCGGGCGAGCAGCATGTCGTTGTCGAGGTAGGGCCAGCCGAGCATCGTCCCGACGGCGTGCCCGACGGTCGTCTTGCCGGCGCCCATCATGCCGATGAGCAGGATCCGGTCGGGTCCCATCGTGCGACCTCAGTCACCGCACGTGCGACGGAACGAACGGCGGTTTCACCACCCGCATAGCCGACGGCCGGCCGCGAACATCGACGGCGAGCTCCGCGCCCTCGCCCACGTCACTGTCGAGCAACGCCAAGCCGATGCCGACTTTCAACGACGGCGAGAACGTGCCGCTCGTGACCTCCCCCATCACACGGCCGCTCGGGTCGTTCACGGTCATGTGCGAGCGCGGGATGCCACGGTCGAGCGCGCGGAGACCCCACAACTGCCTACGCGGGCCGGCTTCGCGTTCGGCGAGCAACCTGTCGCGGCCCCAGAACGCCGGCTTCTTCCACCCGACCGCCCACCCGACCCGCGCCTGGACCGGGCTGATGTCGAGCGACAGGTCCTGCCCGTGCAACGGGTAGCCCATCTCCGTGCGCAGCGTGTCGCGGGCGCCGAGACCGCACGGCCGACCGTCGTACGACGACACGGCAGCCAGCAACGCGTCCCACAGCGCCGGCGCGTCAGCGGCGGGAACGATCAGCTCGTAACCGTGCTCGCCGGTGTAGCCGGTGCGGCACACGACCAACCGCGCGCCGGCTCGCTCTTGGACGGCGAACGCCATGTAGTCGAGGCCGCCGTCGAGACCGACGTCGCGCAGCACCTCCGGCGACCGCGGGCCTTGCACCGCCACGATGGCGTAGTTGGTGTGCCGGTCCACGACCTCGATGTCCGCCGGCGCGGTAGCACGGAGCCGTCGTACGACCTCGGCAGTGTTGGCCGCGTTGGGCACCAGGTGCATCTCGTCATCACCGATGCGGTAGGCGATGAGGTCGTCGACGACGCCCCCGGTCGCATCGTCACAACACAACGTGTACTGCGCCTGCCCGGCGCCGATCCGGTCGAGATCGTTGCTCAGGCAGGTGTTCACGAAGCCGGCGGCTCCCGGCCCGCGGACGTCGGCGTTGCCCAGGTGGCTTACGTCGAAGATGCCAACCGCATTGCGTACGGCGAGATGCTCCTCGACGACGCCGGTGTACTGGATCGGCATCTCCCACCCGCCGAACTCGGCCAGCCGAGCGCCGAGAGCCACGTGCCCATCGTGCAGCGGACTCTGTCGCAATGCGGTCACAAGCAGGGACGCTAGCGCCGCTAGCATCGCTGCTCGTGACTGCCGTCAGCCTTACCAAGACGACACTGTCCGAGATCAAGGCCGACGCGTTGCTCATCGGGGTTGCGCAGGGGCCGAACGGGCCTGTGCTCGTGCCGGGCGCCGACGACGTCGACAAGGCGTTCAAGAAGCGCTTGCTGACGGCACTGTCGACGCTGGGTGCGACCGGCAAGGCCAACGAGACGGTGAAGCTCGCCAGCCTGGGCGCGACCGCGACGCCGCAGCTGATGGCTGTCGGGCTCGGCAAAGCACCGGCGAAGGGCGGGCGCTACGACACCGAGCTGCTCCGCCGCGCGACCGGCGCGGCGATGCGTGCGTTGTCCGGCACCAAGCGCGTGGCGACGTCGTTGGCGCTGGTCAACGGTAGTGATGCCGACACCGTTCGCGCGGTCGTCGAAGGCGCGGTGCTCGGCGGCTACACCTTCGGTCGCTATCGCAGCGAGACGCCGAAGTCGGTCGACGCGGTCACGGTTGTCGTCGGCAATCCGCGGGACAAGGCGACCAAGGCCGCGACCGAGCGGGCCCAGGTGGTGGCGGAATCGGTCGCGCTGGTCCGTGATCTGGTCAACACGTCGCCGGTCGACCTCGGCCCGGCCGACCTCGCCCAGGCCGCCGTCGACGCATGCCGCCCGCTCGGCGTCAACGTCGAGGTGCTCGACGAGAAGGCGCTGAAGCGCGGTGGGTACGGCGGCATCCTCGGCGTCGGCCAGGGCTCGGCCCGCCCACCGCGGCTGGCGAAGATCACCTACAGCGGACGCAAGGGCGCTCCTACCGTGCACCTGGTGGGCAAGGGCATCACGTTCGACTCGGGTGGGCTCGCCTTGAAGCCGGCGCAGTCGATGGAGTGGATGAAGTCCGACATGGGCGGGGCCGGCGCGGTCATCGGCACGATGCGTGCCATCGCCGCACTCAAGCCCAACGTCAACGTCGTCGGCTGGATCCCGACCGCCGAGAACATGCCGAGCGGCACCGCGATCCGGCCGAGCGATGTGTTGACGATGCGCGGCGGCAAGACGGTCGAGGTCATGAACCCGGACGCCGAAGGGCGGCTGGTCATGGCCGACGCGATCGTCGCCGCCGGCGAGGCCGGAGCCGACTACATCATTGACGTGGCGACGCTGACCGGCGCGCAGCTGGTGGCGCTGGGTAGCCGGGTCTACGCCGTCATGTCCAACGACGACGACTTGCGCGGTGTGCTCGTCGACGCCGCCCGCAGTGCCGGCGAGCAGGCCTGGCCGATGCCGCTCCCGCCGGAGCTGCGCAAGTCCCTCGACTCCGACATCGCCGACATTTCCAACGTGGGTGACCGCAACGGCGGGATGCTGGTCGCCGGGTTGTTCCTGCAGGACTTCGTTCCCGACGGCGTGAAGTGGGCGCACCTCGACATCGCCGGGCCGGCATTCAACAACGGTGAGCCGCACGGCTATACGCCGAAGGGCGGAACCGGTGTCGCCGTACGCACTCTCGTGCAGTGGCTCACCGGTTTGGCCTAACAAACGGCCAACAACCGGACCAAGCCACCCGAGCGGAGCATCGAACCAGCATTCGCGGATGCCGAGGTGGAAGGCGATTAGCTCGCCATCCGCCGGAGGGATCAATGCGTCTACACCTGTCGACTGCCGCACTCGCGAAGGCGAAGGTACTCGCGGTCGTGACGGCGGCGCTGACCGCGGGCGGCGTCGGTGGCGTCGTCGCGCTGAGCCACGTGCAGCAATCGACGCCGACCCAGGTCATCACCGCATCCTCCGAGACGGACCCGTCCGCGTCGCCGACGCCGACAGTGTCGGACTCCCCGTCCTCGACGCCGTCGGACAGCGGCGACACACCGGCGGCATCGCCCTCGGACTCCGTCTCACCCACCTCCTCGGACACGCCGGCGCCGTCTGCGGTCCCGACCCCCTCAACGGGCAACCACGGCGCCTGCGTGTCCGCGGTCGCGCACTCTGCGCCGCATGGCAAGGGTGCAGAGCACGGCAAGGCCGTCAGCGCCGTCGCCCAGAGCGACTGCGGCAAGGGCGCGCCGCCGCAGACGAGCGAGTCTCCAGAGGCCAGTGACTCCCCCGACGCGAGCGAGTCTCCGGACGCCGGCGACTCGCCCGAGCCGACTGAGTCCGCTGACGCCTCGGGTCACGGCCACGGGCACGACGGCGAAGGGCACCACTAGAGCCGACGATCGGCACCTCGCGCGCAGTGAAACAATGGTGGCGCAACCGTCGTCATCGCGAGGAGCAGCATCGTGGCCGACCCGCAAACCGCCGACCTCGTCATCCTCGGTGCCGGTAGCGGTGGCTATGCGTGCGCGCTACGCGCGGCCGAACTCGATCTGTCGGTGATCCTGGTCGAACGCGACAAGGTCGGCGGCACCTGCCTGCACCGCGGCTGCATCCCGACCAAGGCGTTGCTGCACGCCGCCGAGGTGGCCGACGCCGCCCGCGAGGGCGAGAAGATCGGCGTCCGTTCCAGCCTCGACGGCATCGAGATGGACGGGGTCAACAGCTACAAGGACGGTGTTGTTACCCGGCTCTACAAGGGCCTTACCGGCCTGGTGAAGGGCCGCGGCATCACTGTGGTCGAGGGCAGCGGCCGGCTGGTGGCGCCCAACGCGGTGGAAGTCGACGGCACCCGCTACGAGGCCACCAAGGCGCTCGTGCTCTCCACCGGCTCCTACTCGCGCTCCCTGCCCGGCCTGGATATCGACGGCGAACGCGTCATCACCAGCGAGCACGCGCTGAAGCTCGACCGTGTGCCGCAGTCGGTCGTCGTGCTGGGCGGCGGTGTCATCGGCGTCGAGTTCGCGAGCGTCTGGAAGTCCTTCGGCGCCGACGTCACGATCGTCGAGGCTCTCCCCCACCTGCTGCCGCTCGAGGAGGAGTCGAGCTCGAAGCTGCTCGAGCGCGCGTTCCGACGCCGCGGGATCAACTTCTCGCTCGGCAAGTTCTTCAAGGAGGCCAAGACGACCGACTCGGGCGTGTCGGTCACGCTCGAGGACGGCACGACGTACGACGCGGAGCTGCTGCTGGTCGCCGTCGGCCGCGGGCCGGTCTCCGAGGGTCTTGGTTACGAAGACGTCGGCGTCGAGATGGAACGCGGGTTCGTGAAGGTCGACGCGCACTGCCTGACCAACCTGCCCAACCTCTACGCGATCGGTGACCTGCGGCCCGGGTTGCAGCTGGCGCACGTCGGCTTCGCCGAAGGGATCATGGTCGCCGAACGCGTCGCCGGACTGAACCCGCCTGCGATCGACTACGACGGCGTTCCGCGCATCACCTACTCCGAGCCGGAGGTCGCGAGCGTCGGCATCACTTCGGCGCAGGCGAAGGAACGCGGCTATGAGGTCGTCGAGTTCACCTATGACTTCGCCGGCAACGGCCGGGCGCAGATCCTGACCACCGGCGGCGCCTGCAAGGTGGTCGCGCAGAAGGACGGGCCGGTGCTCGGGGTGCACATGGTCGGCTCGCGGGTAGGTGACCTCATTGCGGAGGCGCAACTGATCACGAACTGGGAGGCTCTGCCGGTTGAGGTCGCCCAGCTCATCCATCCGCACCCGACGCTGTCAGAGGCGGTCGGCGAGGCGCATCTGGCGCTCGCCGGCAAGCCGCTGCACGTCCACGGCTGACGTCACGATGCGAACGAGGAGCAGCTGACCAATGTCCGTCTCCGTCACGATGCCCCGCCTCGGCGAGAGCGTCTCCGAGGGCACCGTCACCCGCTGGCTGAAGAAGGAGGGTGACCGAGTCGAGGCGGACGAGCCACTGCTCGAGGTCTCCACGGACAAGGTCGACACCGAGATCCCGTCGCCCGCGGGTGGCGTGCTGCAGAGCATCAAGGTCGGCGAGGACGAGACGGTCGAGGTCGGTTCCGAGCTCGCCGTGATCGACGACGGCAGCGGCGGCGGCGCCGCAAAGCCTGCGGCCGAGGAAGAGCCGGAGGCGCAAGCGGAGCCGGAACCCGAGCCGGAGGCGCAACAGCTGCCGGAGCCCGAGCCGGCGCGCGCAGAGGACCAGTCGGCGGCCCAGTCGGCGGCAGAGTCCGCGGCACCGGCGCCACCGCGCCAGCAGGTCGCCGCCGACGTCGACATCGAAGACGACGAGGGTGGCTCCGGGCCGTCGTACGTCACTCCGCTCGTGCGCAAGCTCGCGAGCGAGCACGGCGTCGACCTGTCGCAGGTGCACGGCACCGGCGTCGGCGGCCGCATCCGCAAGCAGGACGTCCTCGACGCCGCCGCGAGCAGCGACGGTAAGCCCCGCCAGCAACAGCAACAGCAACAGCCGCAGCAGCGCATCGAGACGCCGGCGGCCAAGCAGACATCAGCGCCAGCGAGAGCGACCGCCGACCAGGCCACCCGCGCGCCGGTCGACACGAGCGTGCGCGGCCGCACGGAGAAGCTGTCGCGGCTACGCAGCGTCATCGCGCAACGGATGGTCGAGTCGCTCGCGATCTCCGCGCAACTCACGACCGTAGTCGAGGTCGACCTGACGAAGATCGCGCGGCTGCGCGACCGGGCAAAGGCCGACTTCGAAACGCGCGAAGGCGTCAAGCTGTCCTACCTGCCGTTCTTCGCCCTCGCGACGTGCGAAGCGCTGCGCGAACATCCTGCGGTCAACTCGTCGATCGACACCGAGGCCGGCAGCGTCACCTACCACGACAGCGTGCACCTCGGCATCGCGGTCGACACGGAACGCGGGCTGCTGGTGCCGGTCATCAAGGACGCCAGCGACCTCAACCTGCCCGGCCTGGCACGCAAGATCGCCGACCTCGCCGACCGCACGCGCAGCAATCACATCACTCCAGACGAGCTGGGCGGCGGCACCTTCACGCTGACCAACACCGGCTCTCGCGGCGCGTTGTTCGACACGCCGATCATCAATCAGCCGCAGGTCGGCATCCTCGGCACCGGTGCGGTCGTGAAGCGGCCGGTCGTCATCGACGACCCGGACGTCGGCGAGGTGATCGCGGTGCGCCACATCGCCTACCTCGCGCTCACCTATGACCATCGGATGGTGGACGGCGCCGACGCAGCGCGCTTCCTGACCACGATCAAACAGCGCCTCGAGGAAGGCGAGTTCGAAGCCCAGCTGGGCCTGTAGCTGAGCGCGTGAAGGTCGTCGTCGCCGGCGCTTCCGGCTTCCTGGGCACTGCCTTGGTGCGCAGTCTGCGTGCCGACGGTGTTGACGTTCTAAGACTCGTACGACGAGGCGCGCGCGCCGATGACGAGCGAGAGTGGGATCCGGCCAACCGGCGTCTCGACCCCGCGCATATCGCCGGCGCCGATGCGGTGGTGACCCTGGCCGGCGTCGGCGTCGGCGACCACCGCTGGACCGAGTCCTACAAACAGGCGATCCTGTCCAGCCGTCTCGACGCGACGACGACACTCGCGTCCACCATCGCCGCGGTTTCGGCCGATCAACGTCCGGGCGTGCTGCTGTCGGTGTCCGCGGTCGGCTACTACGGCGACACCGGTGAAGAGGCGGTCGACGAGTCGTCGCCGAGCGGCGACGGCTTTCTCGCCGACGTCGTCCGCCAGTGGGAGGCGGCGGCGCAGCCGGCATCCGACGCAGGCGTGCGGGTCGTACTGCCCCGTTGCGGCGTCGTCCTGGGCGCGGACGGCGGCGCCCTCGGCAAGGTGCTGCCGATCTTCCGGTTGGGGCTCGGTGGCCGGCTCGGCTCCGGCCGGCAGTGGATGTCCTGGATCGCGTTGCCCGACCTGATCGCGGCGATGCGTTTCCTGCTCAACAGCGACCAGTCCGGGCCTGTCAATGTCACCGCCCCCGAGCCGGTCCGCAACCGCGACTACACGAAGGCGCTCGGCCGCGCGGTACGACGCCCGGCGCTGGCCTGGGTGCCGCCGCCTGCGCTGCGCGCCGCCCTCGGCGGCTTCGCCGATGAGGGCGTGCTGGTGAGCCAGCGGGTGCTTCCGGCGCGACTGGAGGAGGCCGGCTTCGACTTCACCTACGGCGACATCGACGCGGCGCTCGCAGCCCTCATCGGCTGACCGCGGCGATCCGCCACGCGCCGTCGATGCGCGTGATGGTGAGGGTGAGCGTCCGCGCGCTCCGGGCCGCAACCCGGCGAAGCGAGCTTCCGTCGGCGGCGACCAGCGTGTAGGCGGACAGCACATCGGTGACGCGGAGCACGACTCGCTCCCCTGCGCGTCGCAACAGCCGAGCACTCACCGCGGTGATGACGAACCCTCGCACCGCCGCGTGCGATCTGGTGATAGCGCGCAACGTCGTCAGGTCCGCGGCGAGCGCCGCCGATCCCGGCGCGTAGACAGACCGCAGCAGGCCGGCGTCGGCGGTGGCGAACGCCGCCGATCGCCTGGAGTCGATTGCCCTGATCACCGCCAGCCACGTCTGCTGTGGCTTCACCGCAGCAGCGCCGGTGGGCGCGGACGGAGGCAGCGACAGCACGGCCGCCGACGACTGGTTGCGGTGGCCCCACATCACTCCTCCGGCGATCGCGAGCAGCAGCGCGCCGACTGACATGACGGCCATCAGGACCCGGCGGTGAGGCGGTCGTGGCGCGGCCACCCGCGGCGTGCGTGCCGCTGGCGGTGGCACCACGACGGTCGGCTGCTGCGGCGCCGCGGGCGGCGTCTCGGCGCGCACGAGGCCGACCGGTGCGGCGGCACACGAGCGCAGCACGTCGACCGCGAGCTGCCTCGCCGAGGGCCGGTGATCCGGATCCGGCGCGAGACCTGCCTCGATGGCCGCGACCAGCGCCGGCGGCGCGATGTCGCGCCGCAGCGCCTTGTCGGCGATGGAGCACAACGCGTAGACATCGGCGGCAGGTCCGTCGCTGTCGGCCGGGCGAGCCCCGACCAGCCGCGCCAGCCCGTAGTCGGCAAGCATCGGTCGGCCGTCGGCAGTGAACACGATGTTGGCCGGTGTCACGGCGCCGTGCACGAGGCGTCGGTCGTGGCCGTCGGCGAGCGTCGTCGCAAGCGGCCCGACCAGCGTCACCACCTCAGGGGCGGCCAGCCCGCCGCGGGCCGCGAGCACGGTCGCCAAGCTCCCCCCGGCCGCGTAGTCCGTCACCACGATCGCGTCGGTCTCGGTGACGACGACGTCGCGCATCCGCACGACGTGATCGCCTGCCACCGACGACAGCACCGCCGCGTCTCGACGCAGGCGCTCGCGCACTGCGGTGCCGGGTGAGTGCAGCCGTTTCACCGCAACCTGGTCTCCGCGGGTGTCGCGTGCCCGCCACACCGTGCCGGTGCCTCCGGCACCGATCAGCTCCTCGAGCTCATAGCCCGGCAGCTCGAATCGGTCGCTCATGGTGCGGAAGTGCAGCAGAACCGGGCGCCATCGTGTCGCGCATTGTCCACAGCCTCGCGGCGTACCCTCGATGTGTGATCGAGTTCGTCCGCGCCGGCCGGGTGCCCTACCTGGCGGCCTGGGATCGGCAGCGCGAGTTGCACGCGCGCCGCGTCGCGAACGAGATCCCCGACACCGTGCTGCTGCTCGAGCACGATCCGGTCTACACCGCGGGCAAGCGCACCGAGGTCTGGGAGCGTCCGGTCGGTGGCACGACCCCGGTCGTCGACGTCGACCGCGGCGGCCGCATCACCTGGCACGGGCCCGGGCAGCTCACCGGCTATCCGATCGTGCGGCTCACCGACCCTGTCGACGTCGTCGCCTACGTGCGTCGCCTGGAGGACGCACTGATGCAGGTCTGCGCGTCGTACGACGTGCCGACCTCGCGCGTGGACGGCCGCAGCGGCGTGTGGACCGCGGACGGGCGGCGCAAGGTCGCGGCCATCGGCATCCGGGTCGCGCGCGGCGTCACGATGCATGGTTTCGCGCTCAACTGCGACTGCGACCTGGCCGTCTACGACGCGATCGTGCCGTGCGGCATCACCGACGCGGGGGTGACGTCACTGACGATCGAGTCCGGCCACCGGATAGGCGTGAGCGAAGTGCTCGACGTAGTCGAGCGCGAGCTCACTGCCGCACTTCGAACGGCGGGCGACCACGACACGCCGCGGGAAGCACCGATTTCTGGTCGTAGCGCGTTCGAAGTGGTGGGTGGGCCGGCGTGACCGTGACCCCGGGCCCGCCGGAGTCGGGCAATGAAGCACAGGGCCGGCGGTTGCTGCGGCTGGAGGCGCGCAACTCCGCCGTGCCGATCGAGAAGAAGCCGCCGTGGATCAAGACCCGGCTGCGCACCGGGCCCGAGTTCACCGAACTCAAGTCACTGGTACGACGGGAAGGCCTGCACACCGTCTGCGAAGAGGCCGGCTGTCCCAACATCTTCGAGTGTTGGGAAGACCGCGAGGCGACCTTCCTCATCGGCGGCGAGCAGTGCACGCGTCGGTGTGACTTCTGCCAGATCGACACGGGGCGGCCGGCACCACTCGACCGCGACGAACCGAGGAGAGTCGCCGAGAGCGTCCGCACGATGGGCCTGCGCTATGCAACGGTCACCGGCGTCGCACGCGACGACCTCGAGGACGAAGGCGCCTGGCTCTACGCCGAGACGGTCCGGCAGATCCACGGGCTCAACCCCGGCACCGGCGTCGAGATCCTCGTGCCCGACTTCTCCGGCGATCCAGCGCTGCTGCAGCAGGTGTTCGACGCGCAACCCGAGGTGTTCGCGCACAACGTCGAAACAGTGCCGCGGATCTTCAAGCGCATCCGTCCGGCGTTCCGCTACGAGCGTTCGCTCGATGTCATCAGCCAAGGCCGCGGCGCCGGGCTCGTCACCAAGTCGAACCTCATCCTGGGGCTCGGCGAAGAACGCGGCGAGGTGAGCGAGGCGATGCGCGACCTCCGCGACGCCGGTTGCGAGCTGCTGACGATCACGCAATACCTCCGCCCGTCGCCGCGGCACCATCCGGTCGAGCGTTGGGTCAAGCCGGAGGAGTTCGTCGCGCTACGCGAAGAGGCGCTGGGTCTCGGCTTCGTCGGCGTGATGAGCGGGCCGCTGGTGCGATCGTCCTACCGGGCCGGCCGCCTCTACCAGCAGGCGATCGAAGCCCGGTCCGCCGCAAGCTGAGCCGCAACTCGCCGTACAACCTTCACGTCTGCGCAACCTGCGCGACACATCGCACCGCCACTGTGCTGGCATGCGTGACTTCCTCAACGCGGTCGAAGGCATCGCCGACCTCGTGCTGTGGCGCGACGGCGGCCAGCGGCAGGCGCGCCGCAACGCGTGGCGCGCGATGGTTGTCGACAACGCGCGGTCCCGGGCCCGGTCCGAGGCCGCGGAGGCGCTACTGCGCGTCGACCATGCTGTAGCGGAAGTCGAGCAGAAGCGCTACGACGCCGTCGGCGCTTACTAGCCGCGAGGTCACGATGCCGCGACGTGCCCCGTCGGGTTGGACACCGTAGAACTCGGTACGAGCGTTCGCGCGAGCAGCTCGATCAGGCTCGGCACGTCGCTCGTGGGCACCTGGTGGGTGGCGACACAATGGTCGACCCGCCAGATGCTGAGCGTGACGAAGCCGAGCTCGAGATGCGCCGAGACGCGGAGAGCGCGACCGTTGTCGCGCCGGTCCGCCACCACGCCGCCCCGGGCGGGCAGCGGTGAGACGGTCATGGCCCGAGTCTGCGCGGGCGCCGTCGTGGTGTCCATAGCCCGTCCGTGGACAACGCCACCGTATCCTCGACGGCATGGCGCGAACCCCCAAGGACGACGCAGCGGCTGAGAGCGGCGGCCGCGTCGCACAGGTACGCGCGGTCTGGAGCATGACCCGCAAGGCCGACCCGCGGTTGCCATTGATCGTGTTCGGGCCGGCACTAGCCGTCCTTGCGATCCTCGTCGTTGTCGGCGTCCTGACCGGACAGTTCTACTTCTACATCCTCGCCATCGTCGGCGCGCTGCTCGCCGGTACGACGATGTTCGGCCGTCGCGCGACGGCGTCGATGTACAGCCAGGTGGAAGGCCAGCCCGGCGCGGCAGCGTCGGTGCTGCAGACCATGCGCGGTGACTGGCGCGTCACGCCGGCCGTCGCGATCACCCGCAACATGGACATCGTCCACCGCGTCATCGGCCGACCCGGTGTGGTGCTCGTCGGCGAGGGCTCCCCGGCCCAGCTGCGCCAGCTGATGGTGGACCAGAAGCGCAAGATCGGCCGGGTTGCACCGGACACGCCGATTCACGACATGGTCGTCGGCGACGAGCCGGGCCAGGTGCCGCTGCGCAAGCTGCAGCGCGAGGTGACCAAGCTGCCACGCGTGGTCGACCGCCGGGACATCAACGGGATCGAGCAGCGCATGCGCGCGATCGGCGGCACCAACGTCCCGCTGCCCAAGGGGCCGATCCCCAAGACCGGCCGCATCCCCCGCGGCAAGGTTCGCTGACGCCGTCAGAACGCAGCGCTTTCAGCTCAGCCGGGCAGTACGACGAACTCGACGCCACCCTTGGCGCAGGCGCGGCCGAGGCGCGGGCGGGTTGACGGGCGGGCTTCCGCGCAGCGTTGACGGCGCGGGGCGGTTCAGGCAGCGTTCGGTCTATGGATGCTGTCGAGGTAGTCGAAGCCTTCGGTGCAGCGTGGGGGGCTCACGACCTGGACGCCACGCTCGCTTTGATCACCAGTGACTGCGTGTTCGAGGCGACCGGACCTGCGCCCGACGGCGTACGCCATGTCGGTTACGAAGCGATTCGCAACGCCTGGAAAGACATCTTCGACGACACCGCGTCGCGCTTTGAGGCCGAGGAGACCTTCGCCGCAGGGGACCGCGTCGTACAGCTGTGGCGCTACAGCTGGGACGGCGGCCACGTCCGAGGGATCGACTTGTTCAGGGTCCGAGACCGGCTCGTCGCAGAGAAGCTGTCCTACGTCAAGGGTTGAGCACTCGACGCGGGAATTCGTTACCGCAGGCGCAAGGTTGCGGTGCCGGCGGCGCGGTCGTGCAACGCCCGCCCGGACGAGTCGTTCAAGAGCGCCGGCACCAACGTCGCGAGGAGCAACGTGCGTACCAGCACCCACTGCACTGGCGGCCGGGAACGGTCGGCGGCGCGGACGACGACGATGCGGGCGAGTCGCATCCCCGGCGTCTGCCCGACCAGCGATACGAACAGGAACTCGATCGCCAGGAACGAGCCGGCGACGATGAGGTTGTAGGAGAGGCTCGGATGCGCCTGGCCGTGCACCTCGACACTCGGCCGGTGCCCGCTCAGCACCGCGATCAGCACCGACAGCGCTGCGTCGACGATGAACGCGAGGAGGCGCCGCCCGAATCCCGCCGGCGAACCCGGTCCCTCCGACGGTTGGCTCACGCGCGCAACTCGAACCACACGGTCTTGCCCCTGTCATCCGACATCGAGCCCCATCCGGCCGCGATCTGCTCAACCAGGAACAGCCCGCGACCACCTTCGGCGTCCGCCGACGACGAGCCCACCCGCACGTTGACTCCCGGCGCCGCGTCCGTCACCGCGATCCGCACCGTGGTCGCGTCGACCCGGCGTACGGCGAGCCGCATCCCGGTGCCGGCATGCCGGACGCCATTGGTCACCAACTCGCTGGTCAGCAGCATCCCGGAATCGATGACGGCGTCGAGCCCCCACTGCCGCAGCACGCCGGCGACGAAGACACGGGCACGGCTCGGCGACGTCGAATCGGCTGGCAGCTCGATCGACAGGCTGCGGTCACTGCCCTGGTCGACGCGGGGCCCGACGCCGGCACCATGCACGACAAGCGCCAGCAACGCCGTGTCGTCGTCGTAGCGCCGGTCGCTCACGGCCGGCCGCAACGTGGCCAGCGCCTCGTCGCACGCCTCCATCGCACCGGTGACGCCGGCGACCGCGGCGGCGAGCTGTCCCATCCCGACTTCGACCGGCAGGTCCGGCCCCTCGACCAGGCCATCGGTGAAGGCAAGCCACAGCGTCAGCGGCGGCAACGTCAGCTCAGCCTCGACGTAGGACTGCACGCCCACTCCGAGCGGAACGCCGGGGTCGAGATCCACGTACGTCGGAGCCTGGCCCGGCAGCCGAACGAGCGGCGGCAGGTGGCCCGCGCACGCGCAGATCAGCCGGTTGCGCTCCGGTTCCCATTCGGCGTACAGGGCGGTGACGAGCAGGCCCTCCTCGAGCGTGCCTACCAACCGGTCAAGGCGGGCAAGAAGCGCAGCCGGCGAGTGGCCTTCGAGGCTGTAGGCGCGGACCGCAGCGCGCAACTGACCCATGACGGCCGCGGCACGCACGCCGCGGCCCATGACGTCGCCGACGACGAGCCCGAGCCGGCCACTGGGCAGCGGAATGACGTCGTAGAAGTCGCCTCCGACTTCGACTCCCTCAGCACCAGGTAGATAGCGGACCGCTACCTCCGCACCCGGCACCAGCGGCAACGCGGCCGGCAGCAGCGAGCGCTGCAAGGTGTGCGCGATCTCGGTCTGCTGGCGCAGGAGCCGCGCGCCGTCGAGGGCCAGCGCGAACCGGCCGGCCAGTTCGACCAACCGGTCGACGTCGTCGTTGGTCAGCGGCGGGCGACCGCCCTCGACCGTGGTCACGTTGAGGACGCCGAGGCTATGACCGCCGGCGATGAGCGGGAGCACGATGTTGGAGCGCGGCGGGCGCTGGGCGAGCACCGCGAACGCTTCCGCGTCGGTGACACTTGCCGCGAACAGCTCGTCCGGAACGTCGACCGTGAGCATCGGTTGGCCGTCGGCGAGGACCCGGTCGTAGACGTCGGTGATCAGCGTCGGCAGCTGAGCCGTCGCGACCCGTTGCGCTCGTGCTTGCTCATCGTCGACGTGTTCCGCGGCTGCGAGCGTGTAGCGGCCGTTGGCTTCGCGCAGGTGGACGGTCACCGCATCACCGATCCGGCCGACGACAAGCCGGCTGAACTGCATTGACGTGAGCTGAACGTCGAGCGGCGCGGAGAAGATGCGCCCGGCTTCGGCGAGCAGTTCCAACCGGTCGCGGCTGGCGCGTTCGAGTTCGAGCAGGCAGCCGCGTTCGAGCGCATGCGCGCACTGGTCAGCAAGTGCGGTCAGGAAGTTGACGTCGTCGGCGTCGAGAGGCAGATGTCCGGGAAACGACACCGCCAACGCGCCGAGCGGCTCGTCGCCGATCGCGAGCGGCAGGCACACCAGCGCGTGCTCGCCCGGGTTGATGTCGCCGAGCGCCGGATAACGTTCGCGCCGCTCTTCCAGGGTGCGCAACACGATCGGCTCGCGTCGCAGCACGGCGTCGGCTGCCGGATAGGCCGGGTCGCAGGGATAGTCGGCGAACTCGGCTGCGAGGTCGGCCTCGACACCGAAGGCGCCGATGGTGTGCAGCCGCCGGCCGTCGTCGCTGAGCAACGCGATCATGACGCGGGCTGCACCGAGCACGTTGGTGACCTCGGTGACGATCAGGTCCTTCATCGCCGTCGGCGCACTCGCGTCGGCGAGAGCGGCAGTCAATCGTTGCAGCGACGCGATTCTCCGCGCCGCGGTCTCCGCGGCTTGCAGGCTGCGCCGCTGAGCTTGTACGACGAGGGCGCGGTGCATGGCGGCGGCGCACAGGGCGACCGACGCATCGATGAACGCCAGGCCTTCGTCGTCGAGAGTGATGGCGTCGGCGAAACCGAGGCCGAGCACACCGACGATGCGACCGTCGACGACGAGCGGCGCGGTGATGAACGCCTCGCCCACCGACGCCCGTCCCGACAGCTCGGGATAGCGGGCATCACGTTCCTCCGCCGACGCCACCACGATGCGCTGGCCGGTGCGAGCCGCCTCCGCCGCCGGCGCGTCCGCATCGAGCGGCAGGTCGCGCCAGCGCGCGACCGCTTCGTCCGGGTAGCCGATGACGCCGCGCAGTCGCAGCACCCCGGCATCCGCATCCGGTTCCCAGAGACTGCCGGCAGTCGCTCCGATGAGGGAAAGCCCGCCTTCGACGAGGACCCGCACGACACCATCGACCGACAGCGCGCTGACCAACTCGTTGCTCATCGCCTCCAGGCGTCGCAGCCGTTCCGCGACCGACTCAGCGGCGCTGCGGGCGCGTTGCTCCGCGGCGAGCAGCAGACCGTTCTCGATCGCCCACGCGGCCCGTTCGGCCACCGCCGACAGCAGCGTGATGTCCTCGTCACCGAACCTGCGCTCGGTGCGGGAGCCGACGACGCAGACGCCGATGGTTCGACCTTCGACGATCAGCGGCACGCCGACCAGCGAGAGCACACCTTCCTCGCGCCAACTGGCACCGAACGTCTCCAGGGTCGAGGTGTCACCGAGGATGGCAGGCGAGGCCGTCGCTGCGACCGTGCCGGCGAAACCGCGGCCCACAGGTATCCGCAGGTCCTGGACGCGATTCATGTCCACGCCGTGGCTGGCGATCACCCGCAGATGGCCGTCCTCGACCAGCAGGAACTGCGCCACGTCGGCCTGCATGACGCTGCACAGACGCGCGAGCAACTCGTCCAGCAGCCGATCCGAGGGCAGCGCGGCAAGCCGCGGGTCGCGCAGCGGCGCCTCGCGGGTCATCGCCGGTTCCGGCGGAATGGTCACCGCATCGGGAATCGTACGGGGAGGGCCACTCCGAAGGGCCCCGACGGGGCGGCGTACGGCGGTGTAACCCGCCCGAAACACTCCCGCGATAAGTTGCCTGCGAACCCGCACCGAGGAGGCCTGGCCCCGCAATGTTCGAGAACGCTGACGACGTCCTTTCCTATATCCGAAAAAACGACGTCCAGTTCATCGACGTCCGCTTCTGCGACCTCCCGGGGGTGATGCAGCACTTCACCTTCCCTGCCTCGAACTTCGGCGAGAGCGTGTTCAGCGACGGTCTGATGTTCGACGGGTCGTCGATCCGAGGCTTCCAGCAGATCCACGAATCGGACATGTTGCTGCTTCCGGACCCAAGCACGGCATATATGGACCCTTTCCGGCAGCACCCGACGCTGATCATGAACTTCTTCATCCACGACCCGCTCACCGGCGAGGCCTACAGCCGCGACCCGCGCAACATCGCCCGGAAGGCGGAGGACTACCTGCGCGGATCGGGCGTGGCGGACACGTCGTACTTCGGTCCCGAGGCCGAGTTCTACATCTTCGACGACATCCGCTATGACCAGACGCCTAACAGCGCGTACCACTACATCGACTCCGTCGAGGCGGCGTGGAATACCGGTAGGGAGGAGCCGGGCGGCAACAAGGGTTACAAGCCGCGCTACAAGGGCGGCTACTTCCCGGTGCCGCCGACCGACCACTTCACCGACCTGCGGTCGGAGATGGTGCGGGTGCTCCTCGAGATCGGCATCGACGTCGAGATGCAGCATCACGAGGTCGGCACCGCCGGCCAGGCCGAGATCGACTTCCGGTTCGGCACGCTGCTCAAGACCGCCGACAACCTGATGAACTTCAAGTACGTCATCAAGAACGTCGCGCGGATGCACGGACGCACGGTGACGTTCATGCCGAAGCCGATCTGGCAGGACAACGGTTCGGGCATGCACTGCCACCAGTCGCTGTGGAAGGACGGCGCGCCGCTGTTCTACGACGAGCTCGGCTACGCCGGCCTGTCGGACGTGGCGCGGCACTACATCGGCGGCCTGCTGAAGCACGCGCCGTCACTGCTGGCGTTCACGAACCCGACCACCAACTCCTACCGGCGACTGGTGCCGGGCTACGAGGCGCCGGTCAACCTGGTCTACTCGCAGCGCAACCGCTCCGCCTGCTGCCGCATCCCGATCACCGGCTCCAACCCGAAGGCGAAGCGGCTCGAGTTCCGCGTGCCGGACCCGTCCTGCAACCCGTATCTCGCCTTTGCGGCGATGCTGATGGCGGGCCTCGACGGCATCCGCAACAAGATCGAGCCGCCGGAGCCGGTCGACAAGGACCTCTACGAGCTGCCGCCGGACGAGCTGGCCGCCGTGCCGCAGGTGCCGGGTTCGCTCGAGGCGGTCCTCGACGAGCTCGAGTCCGACCACACCTACCTGCTCGAGGGCGGCGTGTTCACGCCGGACGTGGTCGAGACCTGGATCGACTACAAGCGTGCCCACGAGGTCGACGCGATCCGGCTGCGCCCGCACCCGCACGAGTTCGCCCTCTACTACGACATCTAGTGAGCGTCAGGTGAGGGCCGGCGCTGCCGGCCCTCACACCGCCGCTGACCTGGGCAAACGCTTCTCAACAGTTCTCATCGCTTCTTGACCGTTTGCTCTGTCTCAGCGAACGGAGAGCAAACGAGCAGGTAGCGTCCCCGTCGTGGCGCACGTGCGGGACCAGTGGTACCGAGCCTCGGTTGATGGCGGTCGCGAGCGAACTGCTCGGTACGGCGTCGGCCGGCGGTGGCTCGCGGCGTACCAGGACGGGAACGGTCGCCGGAACGCGAAGTCGTTCGACAAGAAGGTCGACGCCGAGCGCTACGTCGCGCAGATGGCGACCGATGTCGCGCGCGGCGGCTACGTCGACCCAAAGCTCGGCCGGACGAAGTTCGGCGGCTACGCGCGAGAGTGGCTCGCGGCGCAGACCTTCGACGTGTCGACGCGCGAGCAGGTCGAGCACCGGCTGCGCGTCTACGCCTACCCGACGTGGGAAGACGTGCCGCTCGGACGCATTCGCGCGGTCGCGGTCCAGCAATGGCTGGCCGAGCTGAACCAGCGCCTCTCCCCCGGCACGGTCCGCCAGGCGTTCATCCACTTCTCCGCAATCCTGTCCGCCGCCGTCGACGACGAGATGCTGGCGAAGAACCCATGCAAGTCGCGGTCGGTTGTGCCACCTGCCGTGCCGCGGCCACGGGTCGTGCCATGGCCGGTGGCTCGCGTGCGCGCGGTGATCGACGCGCACCCAGAGCGGTACAGCGCGCTGCCGGCAGTTGGCGCCGCGGCGGGTCTGCGGCAAGGCGAGATCTTCGGACTCGCCGTAGACGACATCGACTTCCTGCGTCGGACGATCCACGTCGTGCGCCAGGTGAAGTACGTGCGCAACCAGCTGGTGTTCGCGCCGCCGAAGTACGGCACGGGCCGCGACGTGCCGCTCTCTGATGCGTTGGCCGTTGTGCTGTCCGAGCACATCAAGAACAGGTGAAGGTGCCTTTGCTGTTCACCAGCCGCGAGCGCAAGGCGCTGAACCGAAAGTACATCAACGCGTTTGTGTGGAAGCCCGCACTCGCCGAGGCGGGCGTCGCGCCACTGCGCAGCAATGGCATGCACGCACTGCGGCACTTCTGCGCGTCGAACTGGCTCGAGCAGGGTGTGTCGATCCGCGCCGTCGCGGTGTACCTCGGCCACCGCGACGAGGGATTCACGCTGCGCACCTACACGCACCTGATGCCCACGGCCGAGGAGAAGACGCGGCTCGCGTCCGACGTGCTGTTCGCAGACGACGACGCCGACACTGCGACGGCTCAGCCGAAGTAGTCGGAAGATCGCTCGGCGAGCCAGTCACGGAGGTCACGCGGGTCGTAGCGGCGGTAGCGGCCGACCTTGAACGATCGCGGCCCGGTGCCCTTGTGGTTGAGCATGTGCAAGGTCGCCTCGGGAAGGCCGAGAAACGCCGCGGTCTCCTTGTGCGTCCATAGCCGGTCCGGAAGGTCCGGCTGCATTGGTTCCGGCAGGGCCAGTGATCGCCCTGCGATCGCGACCGACCGCAGCGGCCCGCGCTGCTCGCGCGTCGCGGTGGACGCATGGCCACTCCTGAAGGTCTGTTGTCGGCGCATTGTTCGAGCGCCCGTCGCCCTGACAGTCCTCCTCAGAGTCGCCCCGGCAGTTGCCCTCGGAGTTGCCCCACGAGTTGCCCTGTGAGTTTCAGCGGGCGGGGCGATTGCCCCGGCGTACCCTGAGGATCGTGACCGGACAGCACAGCGAAACGCCGCCGCCGGGTTCGCGAGCCGTGACGCTCGACGAGCTCGCGCAGCGTTGCCACGCGACGCCGGTCGCCGACGCCAAGGAGCTCGCGGCGGACGTCTGGGAATCGGACGAGGAACTCGACGCCTTCCTGGCGGACCTTCGCGCGAGTCGCGACGCGTCGCTCACCTGACTCGTGGCGGACGTTCTCCTCGACACCGATGTCGCGTCGGTGCTCCAGAAGGGCCGCGCGCCCGCGTGGGTCAATCGCCACCTGGCCGGTGCTCGCGTCTGGCTCAGCTTCGTCACGGTCGGCGAGCTGTGGAAGTGGGCCGAGGTTCGGAGTTGGGGTCCGGACAATCGCACCCGGCTCGAGACGTGGATCGCCGGTCGCCCCGTTATCCCCTACGACGACGAGGTCGCACGCACCTGGGGCCGGCTCGCAGCCGCCGCTCAACGTCGAGGGCAACCGCGACCGCAGAACGACACGTGGGTCGCCGCGTGCGCGATCCGACATGGTCTCCCACTGCTCACCCTGAACCGGAAAGACTTCGCCGCTTTCGCCGAGCACGACGGCCTCATCCTGTTGACGGACGAGGCCTGATCGCGCGGCCTCAACGGGCCGGCAGGAACGGTGATGCAAGTGTGTGCCGTATTCGATCTTGCTCTTTGTTGATCTTGGTTGTTGATCTTTCTTCTTGGTTGTTCCTTGATTGTTGATCTTGTTAGTTGCTTGTTGGTCGTTGTTCTTGATCTTGGTTTCTGCTTCAGAGTCTCAGTGCGCACTACTCGCCGGCTCTCGCACGGCGCCGCGGGATCCACACTGCAAGGAACACGGCTAGCGCCAACACTGTCGGTCCGAGGAATGTCAACAGCAATGCGTCTCTGAACTGCGTCGACGGGTTGAGCGCTGTCGAGGTGCCGGGACTATCGGGCAGGTACGTCACGGTCAGCGCAGAGCCAAGGTCACGTCCGGAGCCACAGCGCGTCTCCGACCGGTTGTGGGTCGCGTTGCCAACCTTGTAGACGTAGTTACACCCACCGTGGTCGGAAAGGTGCAGCGCAGTGACCGTCCCGGTTGTCGTGCGCCCATCGTGTGCGAGCCTGTGGATGACTCCCCGCTCGTCACATTGGGATCATCGGTCATCTTTCAGGCACGCTGAAGCAGTAGCAGGCTTCGCCCGCAAGCTCTGCAGCCCGGCTGGCAAATCTTGAATCCCGTTGCGAACGCGCAGGTCAGAAGGCACATTCTCATGGCCTCCTGCTGTACTACGACATCTGATCTTCGCGCGCCTACTGGACGACCAGCAGGGTGTTGCCCTCGGGGTCGCGGAGCCAGAACATCGGCGGCACCGGGTCGCCCATGCGCATGATCTCGGCGTCGACATCAACACCGGCGTCCTGCAGCTGTGCGTGCAGGCCGTCGATGTCGTCGGTGTGCAGGCTGATGCCGGTCTCGCGGGCGCCGGTGGGGGTGTTCTCCGGCGGCGGCGCCAGAGCGATCGTGGTCGACTCCCCCGGCACCCCGACCTCGATCCAGCGGTAGCCGTTCCCGAACGGCGTGTCGACGCGGAGCTCGAAGCCGAGCTTGTCGCAGTAGAAGCCGACCGCCTTGTCCTGGTCGGACACCGGGATGATGACGGTCGCGATCTTGGTGATCTTGGTGGCTGGCATGTCGTCCTCCTCCGAAGTGGCTGCTCTTCAGGGAAGACGTGCGGGTGCCGCCAAATTCATCGCACCATGCTGGATCGCACCATGTGGGTCAGGGTGGATAGATCCAGACCATGCTGCGGCCGACTTCCGCGGGCGCCTCGATGCCGTCGGGTTCTATCCGGTCGAGCCGGTAGCCCAGCCGTTGCGGGATGCGTCGGCTGCGCTCGTTCGCCTCGTCACAGTGGATTTCCACCCGCTCGACGTCGTCGAGCGCGAGAGCCGCGGTCGTGAGCGCTTGCGCTGCGGCTGTCGCGTAGCCACGACCGGTGGCGTCGCGGTCCAGCCAGTAGCCAACTTCGACGCCACCAGGCCCAATTCGTCGGTGCATGCCGAAGACGCCGAGGAGCGCGCTTTCGGATGCGTCGAGCAGCAGGAAGCTGTAGTCACTGTCGTCGTGCCACATCTGCTCGACCTGGACGAGGCGTGCGCGCTGGGTTTCCACCATCGCCGCCTCGGGCGTCGCCCATGGCATCCACGGCCGCAGGTGCTCGAGGTTGGCCTTCACCGCGGTGGCAAGGAGATCCTCATCGCCGAGCCGCTCACGTCGCAGGATGAGACCGTCAACCTCGAGACGCGTCGGGAGCGATGCCACGCGGTGATCGTCCCTGATGAGCATCTGAATCGCCACGAGTTAACGCGGCCTGCGCAAGACTGCCAGCGTGGTCCGACGAGCAAGACCATCGCTGACCGCGCGATGGGTCGCGGCTCAGCGTGCTCGTCTTCACGTTGAGCGCCCGTCGCTTCCAACGGGTGACGCCAGTGCCGAGCTTCGGCTGTACCAGGCGTTCAGCCGTGGCTTCCTGATGCCCGGGCTCCGGCCGACCGGCATGGCACTGCGGACCCGGTTCATCGACGACGAGGTGCTCAGGGCGCTGGCGGCGGGTGTCACTCAGGTGGTCCTGGTCGGCGCCGGCTACGACGGCCGGGCATTGCGCTTCCATCAGCCTGGTGTCAGGTGGTTCGAGATTGACCATCCCGCGACGCAGCCCGACAAGCAGCGTCGCGTGCGCGGCGTGACGAGTGACCGCGACATCACCTTCGTGCCGGTCGACCTGCTCGTTGACGACGTACGCAGCGCACTCGCCGCAGCCGGGCACGACGCCCATCGCCCATCGCTGTTCATCTGTGAAGGACTGTTCACCTACCTGCCTAATGAAGTCGCGAAGACGCTGTGCGCCCGGCTACACGACCTTGCGGCTCCGCACAGCGTCATAGTCGCCAGCGTGCTCGTCGTACGTCGGGGCCGCGGCGGGCCGGCGCAAGCCGTTGTGGACTCGGTCCTGCGGGTGCTCGGCGAACAACGGCTCGGAATCTTCCATCCAGGCGGAGCCGACATGCTGCTCGAGGAAGCCGGTTGGACGGTGTGCCGGCGCGCGACGAGCCGAGACAGCAGGCTCGGCGGCAGCCACCTGTTGGTGATCGCCGCTGAACGGAGTTAACGCTGGAAGACGAGCAGGTTGCTGGTCTCGTACTGCGGACCGTCGTCCAGTGCGGGCAGCGCCGCTTCGATCCTGTCAAAGCCCGCGCGGACCACGTCTTCGTCCATGTGCTCGAAGGCAGAGACGGAACGCAGCTTCAGCCTTTCGACGTCCTCAGCCAGGCTCGCCGAGCGGAGCCACGTGACCGTGTCGTGGGAGACGAGGGTCCAACCAGCGCCGGCGAAGTCGGCCTTGACCTCTGCCTCGGACCCGAACTGCGCCGCGTCGACCGCCCGCCATTCGGGCACGACCCGGAACCACCAGACATCCGGCATGCGGTCGGAGAAGTTCGCCTGAACGAAGAGCTTCCCGCCGGGCCTGACGACACGCCCCAGCTCCTGGGCGGCGCGAACGCGATCGGTCACGTGGTGCCACACGAAGAACACCAATGCCGCGTCACACGACGCATCCGGCAACGGGATGCGCTCGGCGGATCCGGCCGAATAGAGCACGGCCGGATGCCCTGCACCTGCGATGGCCTGAGCCCGCATCTTGTCCGACGGCTCGACTCCGTGAACAGGGCCGCCGAAGGCGCTCGCCAAAGCGGGAGTCATCCGGCCGGTGCCGGAGCCCACGTCGAGCCACACCAGCGGCCGGGTGTCCGGCAGATGGCGCGCGAACGCCTGCATCCAGCTGTCCAGCGCCCCGGCCGGCATGCGCCGACCGGCGGCGTAGACGGCGTGCAGTCGCGCGTCGTAGTCGACCTTCTCCATGCCGCCTCCGGTTAGAGCGCTTTGACCAGCTGCAGGCAGGGATTCCCCTCGTCCCACAGATGCAGAAATTCCTCCAGGGGGGCGAAGCCCAGCGCGAGGTAGAACCGGCGCGTCTTCTCGTAGTTCTCATCGGGCCGGGAGCTGCTCAGCGTCTTCACCTGCAGGAACCTGACGCCATCCGCTCGCAGGTCGGCCTCGACCGCCCGAAGCAACGACCGTCCCACACCACGGCGATGCCAGGCTCGATCAACCGTCATCAGGTGCACCTCCGCTGCCGTCGGGAAGTGCTTCTTCGCGAGCAGGATGCCGATGATGGCGCCGGTCTCCGGATCACAGACCGACCAGGTCGGCAGCTGCCGTGCATCCTCGACGTAGTCGCGGATGGAGTGCTCGATGCCGAACCACTCAGGCAGACCGCGGAGCAGGCGGTCCACCTCGTCCGGCAGATTGCCGTTGCGTTCGGCGACGGGCTCGCGTGTCACGACCGACAGTGTCTCCCGCTCGGCAGAGAGTTACGTTCGGGGATGTGGTCGCGCTCACCGAACTGGACCGGCGTTGGTTGGACGTCGCCATCGACCAGGCCCGCACCGGAGCCGCTGAAGGCGGCATCCCTATCGGCGCCGCTCTCATCGCGGACGACCAACTGCTCGGCGCCGGCAGGAACCGACGGGTTCAGTCGGGGAGCCCGATCCACCATGGCGAGACCGACGCCCTCGCGCAGGCGGGGCGGCTACCCGCCGACGTCTACCGGCGTACGACGATGTTCACCACGCTTTCCCCCTGCGACATGTGCACCGGCGCGATCCTGCTCTACCGCATCCCGCGCGTCGTCATCGGAGAGAACACAACCTTCCTCGGAGCGGAGGATCTGCTGCGCGCCCGCGGGGTGCAGGTCGTGGTCGCCGACGACGAGACGTGCGCGGAGCTGATGCGTGTGTTCATCGACGAACACCCTCAGTTGTGGAGTGAGGACATCGGGCAACCCTGAGCGGCCGGCTGTCTCGTCGCGTCGCATTCACGCCTCTATCCCGTGAACGGTGACCGACAACGCATTCGCTGAGGGGTTGCAATGGCCGACTTCGCCCAATCGATTGCCCAGGCCTACCAGACCAGCGGCCCCGCTATCGACGTCGGTCGCGGCGTCCTCGATCACGCCATCGTGAAGGAGGCCGTCGTACAGGTTCCGCTGTCGATGATGAATCGCCACGGGCTCATCGCCGGCGCTACTGGCACTGGCAAGACGAAGACGCTGCAGTCCTTCGCCGAACAGCTGTCGGCCGCCGGCGTCAGTGTCTTCGTCGCCGACGTGAAGGGCGACCTGTCCGGGCTGAGCGAGCCCGGGGACGCATCCGGACCTGCCGCCACCCGTGCCGGCGAGCTCGGCGTGCCCTTTGCCCCGACCGGCTTCCCCGTCGACTACTTGGCCCTGGGAGGCATCGGGCCCGGTGTGCCAGTGCGGGCCACGGTCTCCGACTTCGGCGCCCAGCTGCTGGCGAAGGTGCTGGACGCCAACGAGACGCAGGAGCAGTCGCTCGGTTTGGTGTTTCGGTACGCCGATGACAAGGGCCTGCCGTTGCTGGACCTATCAGACCTGCGCGCGCTTCTCGGCTACCTGCAGTCGCCGGACGGCAAGGCCGACCTCGCGGGCATCGGTGGGGTCTCCGCGCAGACCATCGGGGTGCTGTTGCGGGCCCTCGCCGAGCTGGAAGACGGCGGCGGCAACGAGTTCTTCGGCGAACCACAGTTCGCCGTCACCGACCTGCTGCGCACGTCGGATGACAGCCGCGGCGTCATCTCATGTCTGGAGCTGCCGGCGGTGCAGGACAAGCCGAAACTGTTCTCGACGGCGTTGATGTGGCTGCTGGCGGAGCTGTTCGAAGCGCTCCCCGAGGTGGGTGACCTGGACAAGCCGAAGCTGGTCTTCTTCTTCGACGAGGCACACCTGCTCTTCGACGGGGCGAGCAAGGCCTTCCTGGACTCCGTCGCCCAGACGGTGCGCCTCATCCGGTCGAAGGGAGTCGGCGTCTTCTTCGTGACGCAGACACCGAAGGACGTCCCCGACGAGGTCCTGGCCCAGCTGGGCAACCGGGTGCAGCATGCCCTTCGTGCATTCACTCCGGACGACGCGAAGGCGCTCAAGGCCACCGTTTCGACCTTTCCGAAATCGCAGTTCTACGACCTGGGCGAACTGTTGACGCAACTCGGCATCGGCGAAGCCGCGGTGACGATCCTTTCCGAGAGCGGCGTCCCGACGCCGGTGGTGCACACCAGGCTCCGTTCGCCTTCCTCCCGCATGGGATCGGCCGACGACGTCGACGCGGCGGCGAAACAGTCACCGCTGTTCGCGAAGTACGGCACCCGGGTGGACTCGGTCAGCGCACGGGAGATGCTCACCGCGCGCATGCAACCCGCCACGGCGGGCGCGCCGGAGCAGCGCAGCAGCAGCGAGTCGCGTACGGACAACGACGACGCTGCGACCCGCGATGAAGCCGCCGGAGCACTCGGCGGAGGCGTCGGCGCACTCGGCACCTTCCTCAAGTCCAAGCAGGGCCAACAGCTGGAGCGGCAGGTCGTGCGGGGAGTCTTCGGGCTGCTCAAGAAGAAGTTCTAGGAGCGACTGAGATCGCTGCTGAACCTACCGGCGTTCGAGGTGAGGCGCCAGAAGGCGAACGCACGCGCTCGACCTCCCGATACTGACCCCGATACTGACCCCGATACTGACGAGGTGCAGCGACAACTCGTCGCAGAGGGCCTGACCTTGCGCCTCTGGAGACCCGGTGACGCCAATGCATTAGCCGAGATCGTCAACCGCTCCAGGTCGGCCTTCGAGGACTGGCTCCCCAACGTCCGCAGTGCTGCCGTCGCTCGCAAGGCAGGCTTCACGCACGTCACGACAGTCGACCTGGATCGCACCCTGCCTCGGACTGCGGCGCAGACGGGTCGCGAGATGACGTGGATCCGGCGCCCGCGGACCACCACCAACGACCGACCGGGTCAGTAGCCGGTGCTGGAGCAGATCGTGGATCTCGTCGCGGGCCTTGATGGTCGCGCGACGGTGGCATTCGACGGGCCGGACGCTGCGGGCAAGACGACGCTGGCTGACGCGGTCGCGGCCGGCATGGGTGAACGGCCAGTGCTGAGGGCATCGCTCGACGGGTTCCACCGGCCGCGCGCGCAACGAATGCAAGGCGACGCAGCATCCGCTGAGGGCTACTACCGCTCGGCGTTCGACTATCAGGCGTTGCGTGAACGGTTGCTCGATCCATTCCGCGCCGGCGCGTCGGTCGTGGCGACCGCGGTCTACGACTACCGCTCCGACCAGGCGGACGTGCGGCTAGTCGGTCAGCTGGCCGCAGACACGGTGCTGCTGTTGGATGGAGTGTTCCTGCTGCGGCCGGAGCTTCGCGACGTCTGGTCGCTGCGCATCTACGTTTCGGTGAGCGAAGAGGTCATCATGCAACGCGCGCTGACTCGCGACGTGGATCTGTTCGGTTCTGCTGAGGGCGTGCGCCAACGCTACGGTCAGCGCTACCTACCCGCCCAGGCCCTCTACCGCGCCGAGGCCGACCCGACTGCGGCCGCGCACATCGTCATCGACAACGACGACCACTCCGCACCGAAAGTCCTCACGTGGCAGCCATCGCGCTAAGGCCGCGCGACCACTAGGCAGACTTGCGCCGTGCGCGCCACCGACCACCCGAACTATCGGCAGCGCGCCACGTTGCCGGCCGAACTGCGGCGTACGACGGTGCCGACCGCCGCGCGAGAGTGGGTGCGGAGGCAGACCGGCGCTGAGGTGATGCGTTGGCGCCGGCTGCCTGGCGCGTCGACCAGCGCGGTCCACGCCGTGCGGCTGTCCGATGGCCGTCAGGCCGTCCTGCGGCGCTGGGTGTGGCCCTTCGTGCTCGTCGACGAGCCTGCCGTGCCGCAGCGCGAACTCGACGCTCTGGCGCTCGCCGAGAAGGTGGACCTGCCCGCTCCCCGCGTGATCGCGTCGGACGTGACCGGAGACGAGGTCGGCGACGGAGTGCCGGCGGTCCTGATGACCTTCGTGTCCGGACGAGCCGTCGCCGTTCCCGACCTGCGCCGCCTCGCCGAAGCAGCAGTTGCAGTCCACGAAGTGGACGCAGGTGGGTTCCCGCACGACTACTTCCGATGGTCCTTGGACGAACTCGACGGCCCACCACCGACGGCGACCGACCCGGCCTTGTGGGAGCGCGCGTTGGATCTGCGTCGCACCGCGATGCCGGCGTACGAGCCGGTGTTCATCCACCGCGACTACCACCCCGGCAATGTGCTGTGGCAGCGCGGAGCCCTGGGCGGCATCGTGGACTGGCCCAACGGTTGCCGGGGGCCATGGGGGGCCGACGTCGCGAGCTGCCGGCAGAACCTCATCTGGCTCTCCGGCGACGAGGCGGCGGACGAGTTCCAACGCGCCTACACGACGCTGACCGGTCGTGACTACCACCCCTATTGGGAGCTCAACCGGTTGCTCGAGTTCGGCGCGGACCATTGGACGGCGGACGAGGTGCGTAGCGTCGAACCCTGGATGCGCCGCGTCGTCGCCGAACTGACCTAGCCGACAGGGAAGCCGCGGCCGGCGTCGAACTCCGCGCCATGACCGTTGCCGTACGACGTGCCTTGGCCACCGTCGCGACCGGCGGCCTCGCCGTCATGAGCATTGCGATCGCGGCGACGCCTGCCGCGGCCGCCACTTTTGCCACGACACCGAAGGCGCACTGCGGGCCTGGCAGCCTGCCGGAGACCGGGCTGCAGGGCGAGGTCCCGCTGGCCGACCAGATGGACGGCCGCTCGCAGCAGGGCTACCGGTGCAACCTGCAGCTGGTCGGCCGGTATGCCGGCAACGGCGGCGCGATCATGATGGCCTGGTACGGCCACTGCGCCTACATGGCCACCGGCTACTCCCCCAGCGACCCGGACTGGAACAAGCTCAAGGGAGTCGTCGTCATCGACGTCTCCGACCCGCGCCATCCCAAGGAGACCGCGCGACTGCAGACTCCGGCGATGATCAACCCCTGGGAGGCGTTGAAGGCCAACGCCACCACCGGGCTGCTGGCAACCGGTGAGGGCGGCTCGTTCCCGCTGGCTGGCCCGGGCGCGGCGGGGCCGATCTTCGACGTCTACGACGTCAAGCACGACTGCGCGCATCCACGTCTGGACGACTCCGTGTCGCTGCCGGACGGCAAGGGGCACGAGGGTGACTTCGCTCCCGACGGCAAGACCTACTACCAGAGCAGCCTGTCCGCTGCGCCGTCGAAGTCAGTCATCGCCGTCGACGTCTCCAACCCGAAACACGCGCACGAGGTCACCGCCTGGTCGTCGACCTACGGGCCGGTACACGGGTTGCAGATCGCCGACAACGGCAACCGCGGCTACTTCATGATCGCCGGGATGAACGCCGGCTCGGGCGACAACGACGGGCTGCTCAGCGTCGACACCAGCCAGATCCAGCAGCGCAAGCCACACCCGCAGATCCGCGTCATCAGCCATCTGTTCTGGCACGATTCCGGCGAGGCGCAGCTCGGCCGCGTGGTGCGGATCAAGGGTCATCCCTACGTCATCACCACGGACGAGTTCGGCGCGGAGACCGAACCGCACGAGGCATGCGCGAAGGGTCAACCGCCGTACGGCTTCGTGCACATCGTCGACATCGGCAACGAGCGGCATCCACGGCTGGTCAACACGATCCGGCTACAGGTCAACGACCCGGCCAACTGCGCAAAGGTGCTGTCTGAGCAGAACGCCGGCTTCTCGCTGATGTACAGCGGGCACTACTGCACCGCGGACGACCCGAACAACACGACGGCGATCGCGTGCGCATGGTTGTCGTCCGGCGTGCGCGTCTTCGACGTCCGCGACGTCATGCACCCGCGTGAGATCGCGTACTACAACCCGCCCGCACATCTGGACGAAAACACCATTCGCGGAGGCGCGCCGTACTTCGACGTGCTCGTCGGCACACGCACCAAGGACTCGACCGCGACCCAGATCCGATGGCTGCGCGACCCGCGGACCCATCAAGAGGAACTCTGGTTCATCAGCGGTGAGAACGGGTTCCAGGTGTTGAAGTTCACCAACGGCGCCTACCCGTTCACGCCGCACCCGGCCGCAGCAGCGGACACCACCGGCTGGCCGCCCGTCGGCGATGTCATTCGACCGACGTCGGCGGCGACCGGCGCGTTGCTGATCATGCTGCTCGCGACAGCGATTTTCGCCAATCGGCCCACTCGACGTCTCACGCGTGGTTAATGTCCGGCCAAAGTGTCCGTAGACCGTCGAGCGGGAGGAACCCATGGCCGAGCACCCCAACGTCGAGCTGCTGCGAAAGGGCTACAACGCTTACGAGACCGGCGACATCGCTGTGCTCAACGACCTGTTCGCCGAGGACGTCCTCTGGCACATCACAGGTCGCAGCCAGCTCGCCGGCGACTACAAGGGCCGTGATCAGGTGTTCGGGTTCTTCGGCAAGCTGATGGAGCTCAGCGGCGGCACATCGAAGATCGAGGTGCACGACATCCTCGCCAACGACGATCACGGAGTGGCCCTCGTCACCGGCTCGGGCAGCCGCAACGGCAACTCGTTCACCGGAATCGACGTGCACGTCTTCCACCTCCGCGGCGGCAAGGTCGTGGAGTTCTGGGACTCGCCCGTCGACCAATACGCAGCGGACGAGTTCTGGGGCTAGCACGCCCGTCATCCCGATGAACTAGGGATGACTATGTCCGATCGGTGACAGTTGTCGGCAGCACCGTCAGGAAGGTGCCGAACTCCCCGAAGTTCTTGAAGTCGGCTGGTGTGATCCCAGCCCGGCGTCCAGTTCTGTTAAGGAGTTCGGAACCTTGTCCGCGTTTCTGTCACACCGCTGGCGCTCAGCCGCCGCGGCCTTTGCCCTTGGCACCATCGCACTCGTCCTGCTGATGACGACGGGCGGCGCCGCCCGGGCGGGCAGCACGATCGTCTCCCCCGCCGGCGACCCGTTCGTCGGACGGCACCTCTACCTCGACCCCAACTCGCCGGCGCGCCTTGCCGCGACCGCGATGCGCGCGACGAACCCGGCCGGCGCCGGCGCGCTGGACTTGGTCGCGAGCCAGTCGAGCGCTGACTGGTTCGGCGGCTGGAACTCCACCGCCACCGTCGCGGCGACCATCCGTTCCCGGGTCGCGCAGGAAACCGCAGCCGGCGACTACCCGGTCCTCGTCGTCTACAACATCCCCGCGCTCGACTGCTCGGCCTACGGCACCTCCGGCGCGGCCAATGCCGCGGCCTACCAGGCGTGGTTGAAGCAGGTCGAGGCCGGCATCGGCACCTCGTCAGTCGCCGTCATCGTCGAGCCGGACGCGCTGGCCGGCCTGTCCTGCCTGACGTCTGCGCAGCAGACCGAGCGACTGTCGCTCATCAAGTGGGACGCGCAGACACTGTCCGCGCTGGGTCACGCCGCGGTCTACCTCGACGCAGGCAACGCCGGCTGGCAGCCGGCCAGCGTCATGAGCAACCGGCTCAACTCCGCCGGCGTCTACTACGCGCGCGGCTTCTCCTTGAACGTGTCCAACTACGACAGCACTGCTTCCGAGATGGCCTACGGCCGCGAGATCGCGTCCGGGAGCGGCTGGAAGCACTACGTGGTCGACACCGGCCGCAACGGGCTCGGCAGCAACGGCCAGTGGTGCAACGCCTCTGGCCGCGCGCTGGGCGACCGGCCGACGGCGAAGACCAACGACGACCTCGCCGACGCACTGCTATGGATCAAGCCGCCGGGCGAGTCCGACGGCACCTGCAACGGTGGCCCGACCGCCGGCACGTTCTGGTCCGACTATGCGATCGGGTTGGCGCAGCGCGCCAGCTGGTAGGCGGCGGGCGAGGACGACAAGACAGCCGACAACACCGAGCCCGGTAGCGACCGCAGCGAACCCGGTCAGAGCGGCCGGTGTGACGAACACCGGTAGGAGCCGGACCGCTGTGGCGCTGCCGAGGGCGCGCGCCGCGGATGCCTGCGCCAGTTCGGCGGTGGCTTCGCCAGCCGCGGACTCGACAGCGACCTGGTGATCCATCGCGGCTTCGAAGCCGGTGAAGCACACGCCGGACAACAACTGCGCGAGCCAGAAGCCGGCGACGCTCCACGGGGCCAGCACCCAGCCGATCACCATGCCGACCGCCCACAGCGGCCACGTCGCCCGGCTCGACCCGCTGGTGCGCTGCACCCGGGCGACCAGGGGCGCTGAGAGCAACGAACCGACCGCGAAGGCGATCGCGCCGCCGACGACCGACGTGCGGCCCTGCAGGCGCGCGCCGAGACCGACGAAGAGCAAGGTCGGGCCCGAGCCGAGCATCATCACGGCTGCGCCGGCGAGCAGCGCACCGCGCCGCAGCCGAACCGCATTGCCTACCGCGCGAACAGCTCGGGGCACCTGCGAGCCGGTGGCGACGATGACGGTCGGCAGCAGCGAGCCGGCGTACAGGGCGGCGACGATCCCCACCCACCACGTCGCGACCACCCCGGAGCTGCTCATCGGGATGAGCGCGGCGAACGAAGCACCGACCGCTTCGACCGCCACGATCATCGCGACAAAGCGACTGATGCCGCTCGCATCCCGTCGCACGGCCGCGATCTCGGCGCGCATCCCCGCGTAGCCCGACCAGGCGAAGACGTACGACGCAAACGCGGTCAGCATGACCAGCGCGAGCGGCGCCTGCCAGAACAGCAGCAACAACGTCGCCGCCCGCAGCACCGACTCCGCCGCGGCGGTGAGCAGCAGCACCTCCCGACCGTCGAAGCGGCGGGTGAGCCATCGCGTCACGGGCGCCGAGATCGCGACGCCGCAGAGCAGGGCGGCGTTGAGGTCCCCGACTCCCGCGAGACCGTGCCGGTAGACGGCGAGCAGGTTGACGACGGTCCAGCCGAAGGCCAGCCCCAGCGAGTCGATGCCGCCCGCGAGCATCAGATCGCGGAGCCGCCGCTCGGTCACCTCTTGCCGATGAAGAGACTGGTCGGTGGCGGAAAGCCGTTGAACTGCGAGGCGTAGCTCAGGGTGTAGGCGCCGGCGGTGCCGATGTAGATGCGGTCGTCCACATCGAGGTCTGCCGGCAGCATCGCGGCGCGGAACATCGTGTCCGACGAGTCACAGCTCGGCCCGGTGACGGTGAATGGCACCGACGCGGCGGAGGCGTGGTCCGGCCGCGAGCTCCACAACGGGTAGCGCCACTCGCCGACGGTCTGCTGCGTTTCGGCAAGCCCGTGGTAGGCGCCGACGTCGAGGTGCAGCCAGTTCTCCCCGGCCCGCACCTCGCGGCCGAGCACGCCCGCGACCATGACCGCGCTTTCCGCGACGAGGTAGCGGCCCGGCTCGGCGGCGATTACCGGCGGGGTGTAGGGCAGCAGCTCGTCGAGTGAGCTGAGGATGGCACCGGAGATGTTGTCCAGTGACGGCACATCGTCCATGTAGCGAGCGGGGAACCCGCCGCCCAGGTTGAGCATCTCGAGCTCGATGTGGTCGTCGGCGAGCATCGACATGAGCGTGCCGGCGACACCGATCGCCTGCCGCCACGGCTGCGTGGTCGCGCACTGTGAGCCCACATGGAAGGTCACACCGTAGGGACGCAGCCCAAGACCGCGAGCGAGCAGCATGAGCTCGCGCGCGTCCGCGACGTCGGTGCCGAACTTGCGCGACAACGGAAAGACGCTGTCGCTGTCGTCGACGCGAACCCGCACGATGACCGACGATCCCGGCGCATGCCGGGCCAGCTTGTGCAGCTCGCGTGGGGCATCGAAGGCGAACCGCCACAGACCGGCTTCGTACGCCGCTGCGACGTGCGCCGGCGGCTTCACCGTGTTGCTGTAGAGGACATCCGCCGGGTCGACGCCGGTGGCCTGCAGCATGCCGAGCTCTCCGAGTGATGCAACCTCGAACTTCGACCCGATGCCGGCGAGCGTCTCGAGAACCTCGTGGGCGGGGTTGCACTTCATCGCGTAGTGACACGCGACCCCGTCCAGCGCGGAAACGAAGCGGCGGTAGCGGTCGCGCACGGTCTCCAGGTCACACAGCAGGAACGGCGTCTGCTCGACCATCTCGTTGAGCACCTGCGGATGGATCGAAGCCGGCCACTGCGCGGGCACGCGCAGGCGAGTGTTGCGCGACAGCAGTGAGGTGGCCAAGGGTCTCTCCGGAAATGGGCGTGGAGGGATGCATTGAGCGGTATCGGGACCATCGGCCGATCGGCGGAGCGACTTGATGTCATCGGCGCTAAGTTCCCGGCCGCGCCGACCGATACATACGGCCATGGACCTCGCTCCGTGGCGCAATAGGCGCCCGCATGCGTGGGTCCTCGCGGTCGCGGGGGCGTTCGCCGTCGTATGGACGGTGATGATCTTCGGTCACGTCGGCGGGGCCATCACCGAACGCGACTTTTCCGACTATTCGCTGGCCATCGTGGCGCTGGGTGCAGGCATCTCCTGCATCGTCACGAGCCGCAAGGCAGAGGGTCGTTACCGCCTGGTCTGGCTGCTGCTTGGCCTCGGCGTGACGTCGTGGGGCATCGGCCAGGTCGTCTGGACCTACTACGAGGCAATGCGCTCCGTCGACGTCCCGTTCCCGTCACTTGCGGACGCGGGCTACCTCACGATGGTGCCGCTCATTGCTGCCGCGATGGTGCTGTTGCCCGCGGGCACACGCAGTGCTGCGGGTCGCGCCCGGACGATCCTCGACGGCCTGATCGTCGCCTCGTCGCTCATGCTCGTCAGCTGGTTGCTCGTTCTCGGCACGGTCTTCCATAACGGCACCGGCACCATCTTTGAACAGGTGCTCAGCCTGGCCTACCCGATCGGCGACGTCGTCATCGTCACGATCACGCTTTACGCCATGCTGCGCGCCCGGCAGACGGGACGTCAGATCCCGCTGCCGCTCATGTTGGTGGCGATCGGCCTGCTCTGCTTTTCCTTCGCCGACAGCGGATTCACCTACCTGACCCAGACCGACTCCTACTCCTCCGGCGATCCGATCGACTCCGGCTGGTTCTTCGGCTTCCTGATGGTCTTCCTCGCCGCGCGCACGCCGGGCCGGCTGCATGGTGACAACGAGGACGACTCCGCCGTGCCGCGGTCGATGGGCCTACTGCTGCCGTACGCCGCCGTCGTACTGGCGCTGTTGACGACAGTCATCGAGATCGCGCGGTCGGCGAGCTCGCTGAACGCGTTCGTCTCCTGGGACCGCTCGCTGATCATCGCGCTGCTGGTTGGCCGGCAGGTGCTCACCATGCGCGAGAACCTGCTGCTCACGGATGACCTCGGCCATCGCGTCGTAGAAATCCGCGCCAGCGAGCAGCGGTTCGAGTCACTCGTGCACCAGAGTTCCGACGTCGTCTCGCTGGTCGACAGCGAGGCTGTCGTGCTCTACCAGAGCGAGTCGTCGCGGCGGGTCTTCGGCTACGCCGCGGATGACCTGCGCGGCACTCGGATCACCGACCTGCTCGACGACAACGGCACCGCCGTGCTGCGCGACGCAATCGCGGCGGCCAGCGAGGTGCCCGGCTCCGTCAGCCGGGTGCAGGTCACGCTCCGACACCACGACGGGCACACATGCGACGTCGAGATCGCCATCACCAACCTGCTCGACGACCCCACCGTCGGTGGTGTCGTCCTGAACATCCGCGATGTGAGCGAGCGCAACGCACTGGAACGCCAACTGGTGCACCAGGCGTTCCACGACTCGCTGACAGCTCTGGCCAACCGCGCCCTGCTGCGTGACCGCATCGACGAGGTCCTCGGCAAGCAGGACGGTGAGACGGTCCGCGGCGCCGTGCTCTTCCTCGACCTCGATGGCTTCAAGGAGATCAACGACAGCCTCGGCCACGCCTCCGGCGACATCCTGCTGACCCGCGTCGGCGAACGGTTGCGTTCCTGCGTGCGCCCGCACGACACCGTTGCCCGCCTAGGCGGCGACGAGTTCGCGATCCTGCTCGAGGACGCGGAGCGCGACGTCGACTCCTACGCTCTCGCAGCGCGGATCCTGGCGTCGCTGAACGCGCCGTTCGCCATCGACGGCCGCGAGATCTTCGTGCGCGCGAGCATCGGCATAGCCACCGCCGACCCCGCGGTCGAGGAGTCCGACCAGCTGCTGCGCAACGCGGATCTCGCGATGTACCAGGCGAAGTCCAGCGGTGGCAGCCGGATCCAGCGCTACGACCCGAGCCTGCACGCCCAGCTGCTCGAGCGGCTGCAGTTCGAAGACGACCTGCGCCGTGCACTCGGCCGCGGCGAGCTGACCCTGCACTACCAGCCGATCGTCGAGCTCGCCACCGGTCGTGCCGCCGGCGTCGAGGCGCTGCTGCGCTGGCAGCACCCGACCCGTGGGCTGGTGTCACCGGACCGGTTCATCCCGATCGCCGAGCGCACCGGCCTGATCCACCCCATTGGTCGGTGGGTGCTGCACGAGGCGTGCCGGCAGGCGATGATCTGGCGCTCCCGGCACCCACTGAATTCCGACCTGTCAGTCAGTGTGAACATCTCCGCTCGTCAGTTCCAGAGCGAAGATCTCATCGACGACATCATGAACGCGCTCGAGGAGACCGGCCTGCCCGCCGAGGCGCTCGAGCTCGAGATGACCGAGAGCGTGCTGTTCGAGCACACCGACGAAAACGTCAGCCAGCTGCAGCGGCTGAAGGCACTCGGCATCAAGCTCGCCATCGACGACTTCGGCACCGGCTACTCCTCGCTCGCCTACCTGCACCGGTTCGCGGTCGACGTGCTGAAGATCGACCGGACCTTCATCTCGCAGCTGAATGCGTCCGAAGCCGAGCAGGAACTGGTCCGCAACATCCTGCGGATCGGGCAGAGCTTGCACATGACGACGATCGCCGAAGGCATCGAGACCGAGGAGCAGTGGACGTCGATCACCGGGCTCGGGTGTGACCTCGGTCAGGGCTACCACTTCGCCCGACCGCTGCCGGCGAGCAAGGTCGACGAGTGGCTCACCTCCTCTGCGGTAGGCGAGACCGTCCCCACCTTCTAGCTGCCTCAGGCTGCCCGCATCTGCTCCGCGATCTGCTCTGCGACGCTGCGGTCCGCGTCGTACGGCATGTAGAACGTCATGCGCGTCATCAGGTCGCCGTAACGAGAGAGCAGGGCGTCGGCGACCTTGTCCGGCTCGGCCTCGACCGCGAACGCCTCGACCACCTCGTCGCCGATCAGCGGCCCCATCTCGTTCCAGCCACCGCTGCGGGACAGGTCGTGCAGCCGGTCCGCGAGGTCGCCCCAGCCATGCAGCTCGAGCACGCCGCGGTAGGCGGGCGTTGATCCGTAGAAGGCGATCTGGCTCCTCACGCCGCGGCGGGCGGCGGCCATCTCCTCCTCGTTGCGACCGGTGACGATGAGCGGTGAGCCGACAACCTCGTAGCCGTCGAGGTCGTTGCCGGCGCGGCGGCCGCCCTCGGCGAGTGCCGGCATCGTGACCTCACGCAGGTAGCGCTCCGTGGTGAAGCCGTGGCAGAGGAAGCCGTCGCACACCTCCCCCGCCACCGCCGTCATGGCCGCGCCGACACCCGCGAGCAACACCCGCGGTGGGCCGTATTCATTGGGACCCGCGTCGAAGAACGGCGTCATCAGCGTGTGCGAGTAGAACTCGCCGCGGAAGTCGAGCTTGGTGCCGTTGTGCCAGGCGTCCCAGATCGCGCGCATGGCGAGGATGTATTCACGCATTCGCGGCGCCGGGTGCGACCAGGGCATCGCAAACCGGCGAACGATGTGCGCGCGCACCTGCGAGCCCAGGCCGAGCAGCAGTCGTCCCTTCGACAGCGTCTGCAGGTCGTTGCCCACGACCGCCATCGACATCGGGTTGCGCGCGAACGCCACCGCGATCGACGTGCCCAACTCGATCCGCTCCGTCGCCACAGCGGCGACCGCCAACCCGACGAACGGGTCGTGCTTGACCTCACTGGTCCAGATGCCGGCGTAGCCGGCGCGCTCGGCCTCGACGGCGGAGTGCCGCGTGTCGAGCGAGGACGTGAATGAGAATCCGGTGTCGACCTTCATCGCCGCAACCTACCTTTCAGCGCCACGCGAAGACCGGCTGGTCGTAGTGCACGACCCGCGTGGGGCGGTCGCGCAAAGCGACCTCGCGAAACTGATGGAGGATCGCAGCCGTCGGCGCGTGCACGAAAACGTCGAACAACGGGAGTTGGATGACCGGCGCGTCCGACTCGGGAATGCTGACGAACCGCGGCTCGACGTCGAGGTCGGCGAAGGATGCGACGTGCGCGCTCGCCACCTCGGCGGCGTTGGGACGCAACGGCCCCACCGCCCCGCACCACAGCACCACCGGTGTGATCACGTAGCCGGACCGCGTCGGATAGTCGTCGAGCACACCGAGAAAGGCCGACTCGGGCACCGCGACGCCGAGCTCTTCGTCGAGTTCACGGATCGCAGCCTCGACCGGGGTCTCGCCCTCGTCGACCCTGCCGCCGGGCAGAGCCCACTGCCCGGCATGGGCGCGCATCCGTGCGGCGCGCCGCGTGACCAGCACGCCAGGAGCGCCCTCATCCTCGACGATGGCGACCGCGACCGCCGCGGCCCGGCGGCCATCCAGCGCGACCGTCTCGACCGGGAATTCGGCCAGCCGCTCCGCGACTGTCGCTTTCGACGTCACGTCTCGCAGGTTATGCGAGCACGGGCGCGACGGAGCGGCTTCGCCGGGCCGCAGCCGCCGCCAGGGCGAGCAGCAGCCCGCCGAGCGCCAGCGGTGCGCCCCGCCCGGACATGCCTGAAGCAATCCGACCAGCACCGGCGATCACGCCGTGCGAGGAGGAGCTGCCGCAGCTGTGCCCGGTCAGCGAACGCCCGCTGTCCTGGCGCAGGAACAGCGGCAGCGACCACGCACGCTGCTGACCGCTCACCGGATCGGGCGACGTGGTGTCGCCAGTGGCGATGATCACGCAGCCGCGGGCATCGATCCAGTTGGTGAAGTAGTCGCCGAGCCGGCGGTCCTGACCGGTCGCTACGCAGGTGGTCCCGCTCTGGCAGATCCCGCCGACGTGGATCGGACGACCCGCGGCGTTGGCGACGGCCTTCGTCACGTGCCGGCTGCCGACACCGAACAAGTTGGCGTTCATGACCGAGACGTTGCCGCTGGTCGCCTGGTCCGGGTCCGGCGTCGGCCGGTCGTACTGGTACCACGACACTGCGACATTGCCGGGTGAACCCGCGACGACCCACGGCCACAGCACCGTGGTTCCCGGATGCGCTACCGCATAGCGCGGTGTCCAGTGCACGCCATCCTTGGACATCGTCAGCCAGACCGTGTTCTTTCCGTTGCCGGACGTGCCGCCCGGGTGGTCGGCCCAGGTCAAGTAGATGTTGCCCAGCGTGTCGAGTGCGATGACCGGGAAGTTGGTCAGCTCGCCCTGCGTCGGCGCGGCATCGTGCTGCACGAACGCGCCCTTGCCTGTCTTGTACGCCGCCAACGCATTGTGCAGGACCGCAACACCGATCTGGCCGTCCTTCGTCTGCGGCACCGGCTCGATCAACGCGCCGTGCAGCGCCTTGTTGCGCCCCGTGTCGTAGAACAACTTACCGTAACCACCGGGGTCGGCGATGCCGGTCTGGCTGCACGACGAACCGCCGTCGGTCGAGATGTAGACGGAGTGGCTGGTCTCTTCCGGATCGGTCGCCAGCCACACGGTGTCTTTCGGGCCGCCGGCGAGCCACGGCCGGTCACCGTTGTGGCAGTTGATCGTGCCGCGGTCCCACGTGCGGCCACCGTCGGGCGAGGAGAACAGCGCGTCGTTGACGAGGTCGATGCCGGTGTCGTAGACCCGGCCACCGGCGTCCTGGGTCAGGTCGGGATCGGAGAACCCGGTGTTGTTGTTGGGGTCTGCCTCGAACCCGGTGCCGGCCAAGTTGACCGGCGACCAGTGCACGCCGTCCTTCGACGTCCAGATGTTGACCTGGTTGCGATAGTTCGCAGCCCAGTCGACCGTTTGTCCAGCACCGAGGAGCCCGTCCCGGAACGTGTGCGTCGTGCCCTCATGCGAGGTGTAGATGTAGTCCTGGTGCCGCGGGTCCCAGTAGATCGACGGCTCACCGCCGGCGAGCTGCTGGTCCACAAAGACCGGTTTCGCGAAGTGCACGCCGCCGGAAGCAGCGCCGTACGACGGAACAGCGGCGACCGCTACCGCCAGCAAGCCCGCTGCGGCGGTGACATGGAAAAGGCGACGAGACGACATGACCGGCACTTCGTCGCCCTCGGGACGATTCCTGCTGCATTCGGCGTTGCAGAGTGCAGTCGGTCTGGAAGACTGCGGGTGGGGAGGGACGAGCACAGTCATGTCAGCAACGCAAACGATCACGCCGGCGACCGAGGAGTCGCCCCGGCGTGTGCGCGCGCTGCTGCCGGAGCGGATCCGGGTCGCGCGGCCACCGCGCTGGTGGCAGGAGATCGGCTTCATCGGCATCTGCTACGAGCTCTACTCGCTCGTCCGCAACGCCGTGCCGGACCAGGAGGAGACAGCCTTCCGCCGCGCAGTCGACGTGCTGCGCGTGGAGGCAGACCTTCACCTCAACGTCGAGCGCAGCCTCAACGCATTCGTGGCGCGCACGCACGCGCTCGCCTACCTCTGCGACTACTACTACGCGACGCTGCACTTCGTCGTGACCATCGCCGTGCTGGTCTGGGTCTACCGCCGCTACCCACTGCACTATCGCGCGCTGCGCAGCGTGCTCATGGTCACGACCGTGACGGCACTGCTCGGCTTCTATCTGTTCGCGCTCGCGCCGCCACGCATGCTGGGCAGCCGCGGCTTCGTCGACACGATCGTCACGTTCCACACCTGGGGGTCGTGGGGATCAAGCGGCGTCGACTCGGCGTCCAACCAGTTCGCAGCGATGCCCTCGCTGCACATTGCCTGGGCCTTGTGGTCGGCGATCGTGGTCGTGCGGCTGAGTCGGCGCCAGTGGCTACGCGTGCTCGCCGTTTCATATCCGTGCGCGACGCTGTTCGTCATCATCGGCACGGCGAATCACTACGTCGTCGACGCGATCGGCGGCGTCGTTGTCCTCTCCGTCGGCTTCGCGGTCAACCGGGCGCTAGCCGGTCGCGGCGCGTTCGCGCCGCCGGAGCTGCTGCCGGCGCAACGTCAGCCGAAGAACACGCGGTCATAGACCGCGCGGGCGCGCCGCGTCGCACGGCGGTAGTCCTCGAGCAGCGCCTGGGAGGTACCGGCGGGATAGCCCATCGCCCGCGCCGTCCCGGCGAGTGAGCGCGGGTCGCTCGGCACGCCGTCACTCGGACGACCGGTGACGAGCATCACGGCGTTGCGGATGCGCGTCGCCAGCTGCCACGACTCGGAGAGGACGTGTGCGTCATCTGCGCCGATCAGGTCGAGCCGTTGCGCGGCGTCGAGCCCGTCGAGCGTGCCCGTCGTACGCAACTCGGGGTGTGCACCTGCGTGCTGCAGCTGGATCAGCTGCACCGTCCACTCGACATCTGACAGCCCACCGCGCCCCAGTTTGGTGTGCATCGTCGGGTCGCTGCCGCGCGGCAACCGTTCGGCCTCCATCCGGGCTTTGATGCGCCGGATCTCGCGCACCGCCGACGCGTCGAGACCACCGGACGGATAGCGCAGCGGGTCGACCGCAACCAGGAACGCGGCCCCGAGGTCGGCGTCGCCGGCAACGTGCCGGGCGCGCAGCAGCGCCTGGCTCTCCCAGACCGAGGCCCAGCGGCGGTAGTACTCGGCGTACGACGCCAGCGAGCGCACCAGCGGACCCTGACGGCCTTCCGGACGCAGGTCGGCGTCCACCACGAGCGGCGGGTCGGGCGCCGGCAGCGCGAGCAGCCGGCGCAGTTCGTTCGCGACGTCGTGCGCCGCCTGGGTGTGCGCCGGGCTGTCCGCCTGCGCCCCGTCGGCCGGCTCGTAGACGAACAGGACATCGGCGTCGCTGCCGTAGCCCTGCTCGCCGCCACCGAGCCGTCCCATCCCGATGACCGCAACGCGGACCGGCAGTGGTTGGCGCAGCTCGCTCTCGATCTTGCGGACCGCAGTGGCCAACGCGGCCTCGAGCGTCGCGCCGGCGGCGTCGGACAACGACCGACCCACCTCGGCGAGGTCGACGAGGCCCAGCAGGTCGCTGCACGCGACGCGCAGCAGCTCGCGGCGGCGCAGGCCGCGCGCCGCTGCGACCGCGCTCTCCCAGTCGTTGTTGCGGCGCACTGCGGCGAGCAGCTCTGCGGTCAGTGCGTCACCGGGTCGCGGCCGCAGCTCGTCGTCGTGCCCGAGCAGCGCCACCGCGTCGGGCGCGCGACCGAGCAGGTCCGCAACGTAGCGGCTGGTGGCCAACAGCCGCGCCAAGCGCTCGGCAGTCGCACCTTCGTCGCGGAGCACCCGCAGGTACCACGGCGTGCTCCCCAACGCGTCACTGACGAGACGGAACGCGAGCAGCCCCGCGTCCGGGTCGGCGGCGTCGGCGAACCAGCCGAGCATCACCGGCAGCAACGTGCGCTGGATCGATGCGCGCCGTGACACACCGCGGGTGAGCGCTTCCAGATGCCTCAGCGCCGCAGCCGGGTCATCGAAGCCGAGCGCCTCCAGTCGCTCCCGCGCGGCTTCGGGCGTCAACCTCGCCTGCTCCGCCGGCAGCCGCGCGACGGCGTCCAGCAACGGCCGGTAGAACAGCTTTTCATGCAGCCGCCGCACTGCGCGGGTGTGCGCGTCATGCTTGGCCCGCCAGGCGGCGACGTCGCTGAACCCCATCGCGCGCGCCAGCCAGCGCAGAGCATGGTCGTCGGCGGGCAGCAGGTGCGTGCGACGCAGATGCTGCAGCTGGAGCCGGTGCTCGACGGTGCGCAGGAATGAGTACGCCGCAGCCAGTTGCACGCCGTCGTCGCGTCCGACATAACCGCCGCGAGTGAGGGCCTGCAGCGCGACCAACGTGTTGGCGCTGCGGATGCTGTCATCGCTGCCGCCGTGCACGAGCTGCAACAGTTGCACCGCGAACTCGACGTCACGCAGCCCGCCGGGTCCGAGCTTCACCTCGCGGTCGGCATCCTCGGCCGGCACCGTGGCGAGCACGCGCCGCCGCATCGCCTGCACGTCGGCGACGAAGTCCTCCCTCCGCCCGGCTGACCACACCATGGGTGTGATGGCATCGAGGTAGGCCTTGGCGAGCTCCTCGTCGCCGGCGACGCAGCGCGCTTTGAGCAGCGCCTGGAACTCCCACGTCCGGGCCCAGCGCTGGTAGTAGGAGACATGGCTCGCGACCGTGCGAACGAGCGGGCCGGCCTTGCCTTCCGGGCGCAACGCCGCGTCCACCGGCCAGATCGAACCCTCCGACGTGACGTCGGAGCAGACGCGCATCATCGCCGCGGCGATCGCCGTTGCCGCCGCATCAGCCGGCTCCGCGACGAAGATGACGTCGACGTCGCTCACGTAGTTCAGCTCGCGCCCTCCGCACTTGCCCATGCCGATCACGGCCAGCCGGGCGTCCGATGGATGTTCTCGCCGAGCGACATCGAGCGCGGCCGCGAGAGTGGCTTCGGCAAGGTCGGCCAGCTCGCCCGCGACGTCGGCAACGTCGAGCCCGCCGGCCAGGTCGCGGGCGGCGAGCACCAGCAGGCAGCGTCGGTAGGCGACTCGCAGCGCATCCCGCGCCTGCAGTCCGGTCAGACCGTCGACGGCGGCGGCCAGTGTGTGCTTCAGGCCGAGGCGGCTCGGCCGGCTGGCCGCGACGTCGCCGTCGTCGAGCACGCGCCAGTGATCGGTGTGCCGGACCAGGTGCTCGCCGAGCGCAGCGCTCGCCCCGAGCACGGCGGCGAGCCGGTGCCGCAGCGGCTCTTCCGTCCGGATGGCCTCGCGCAGGTCGTCGCGATCGGCCGCCGCTTGAACCAGACGCGCCAACGAGGCCGTAGCAAGGTCGGGGTCGGCAGCCGAGGCGAGCGCGGCGACCACCTGCTCGTCGCCGTCGGGGTCGAGGCCGGCGTCAGCCAGGGCCCGCAACGCCGCGGTGGGGTCGGTGAAGCCGCTGCGGGCGAGCCGGGCCGCCGCCGTTTGGAGGCGATCGACACCGGTCACGTCGTCTAACGTACGGAACGTGAACCCAGCAGTCGCCGTACGCGGCCTGACGAAACGCTACGGCGAGCTCGTCGCGGTGGACAGCGTCGACTTCGACGTCGCCACTGGCGAGGTTTTCGGCTTCCTCGGCCCCAACGGCGCCGGCAAGTCCACCACCATCAAGATGTTGTGCACCCTGGTCGAGCCGACGGCCGGCCAGGCGAGCGTCGCGGGCTTCGACGTGGTGCGGCAGCGCGACGACGTGCGCCGGCACATCGGCCTCGTGTTCCAGGACCCGACGCTGGACCAATACCTGACGGCCGACCAGAACCTGCAGATGCACGCCGAGCTCTATGGCGTGCCGCGGTCGGCGCTGAAGCCGCGCATGACCCACGTGCTCGAGATGGTTGGTCTGGTCGAACGGCGATCAGCGCTCGTGTCGACGTACTCGGGGGGCATGAAGCGGCGGCTGGAGATCGCGCGCGGGCTGCTGCACGCGCCGCGAGTGCTGTTCCTCGACGAGCCCACGGTTGGCCTCGACCCGCAGACGCGCTCGTCGATCTGGCGCTACATCAACGAGCTGCGCCAGCGCGAGGACATCACCATCTTCCTGACGACGCACTACATGGACGAAGCCGAATACTGCGACCGGATCGCGATCATGGACCACGGCAACATCGTGGCGATGGACACGCCGGAGGCGTTGAAGGCGTCGGTGGGCAAAGACCGGGTGCAGATCACGACCAAGGACGACGAGGCGGCGAAGATCGCGCTGCAGCATCGATTCGATCTCGCCGCGACCATCGCCGAAGGGCAGCTGACGTTCGCGGTGGCCGCCGGTGAGGAGTTCGTGCCGAGGCTGTTCGCCGAGCTCGGCATCCCGATCAAGTCGGTCAGCGTCTCGCGACCATCGCTGGACGACGTGTTCATGTCCTACACGGGCACGACGATCCGCGATGCCGAGGCTGAAGCCGGGAACCAATGGATGATGCGCATGGTCGCGAACCGCGGAGGACGATGACGATGGCGACCACACTCGACCAGCCAGTGACACCGCTCGCGGCGCCCGTGCCCGCTTTGGGACTGCGGCACGACATCCGGGCGGTCCGGGTCGTGTGGCAGCGGGAGATGATCCGGTTCACCCGTGACCGGCTGCGCATCGTGACGTCGTTGATCCAGCCGGTGCTGTTCCTGTTCGTGCTCGGCACCGGGTTGTCCACGATCACCGCAGGCTCGACGCAGAACCTCAACCTGCGCACGTTCATGTATCCGGGTGCGCTCTCGATGGCGGTGCTGTTCACGGCGATGTTCTCCGCGGCGTCGATCGTGTGGGACCGCGAGTTCGGGTTCCTGCGCGAGATGCTCGTGGCGCCGGTGAGCCGGTGGGCGATCGTGCTCGGCAAGTGCTTCGGTGGCGCGACGACGGCGACCGCGCAAGGCGTGCTGATCCTTGCGCTTGCCGGTGTTGCCGGAGTGCCCTACTCCCCCACGCTCATCCTCGTCGTGTTCCTGGAACTGCTGCTGCTCGCGTTCACGCTGACCGCGTTCGGCATCATGACGGCGGCGCGGATCCAGCAGTTCCAGTCGTTCATGGCGATCAACCAGATGCTGCTGATGCCGCTGTTCTTCCTGTCCGGCGCACTGTTCCCGCTCGGCAACCTGCCGGTCTGGCTGCAGGTGGCGACGCGCATCAACCCGCTCACCTACGCCGTCGACCCCGTACGCCGCGCCGTCTTCGCCCACCTGCACGCGCCGCCCGCCGTCATCCACCGCCTCAACCCCGGCGTGACCTGGGGCGGCTGGCGTGTGCCCACCGGGATCGAGCTGCTGATCGTCGCCGCGATGGGTGTCGGCATGCTCAGCATCGGCATCTGGCAGTTCCGCAAAGCCGAGTAGCCCGCGACTCCCTTTTCCGGTTGATCATGGGCAAACCGGCGCAACACGCCGGCGGCGTTGCGGTTTTGCCCATGATCAAGAGGCCAGAGGGCCGTCGGCTGCGAGCGCATTGCGTACGACGTACTGCACGTACGCTGGGCGGAGCGCGTCCTCCCAGACAAAGCGCACGGTGTCACAGGCCAATCCGGTCAGGCTGTTCCCACGACGGCGATCGCGGAACACCGGCTTCGGGCGAGAGTGCGGCTCGACTCCGTCGCACTCGCCCAACAGAGGCCGCCGCCTCCGTCGGTACCAGGCGAGGTCGCCGACTGCGACGGTCACGCCCGGTTCGGCTTCGACCTCGTACTGCAGGTCGTCCGGAGGCAAGCCGCCGTCGATGCAGGCCAACCGGATCCGCGTCTCCAGTGGGCTCTCCGCCCGACCATCGGCCCGCGCAGCCACTTCACGCAGCATGAGACAACCTCGCCGGCGCGTGGCAGCCGCAACCGCACGTTCGAACTCGTCGGTCGTGAGGAGCTTTAGGTGCAAGGAACTGTCGATTACACACAGCGCATGCACGCGATCAAGTTGCAGTGCGGCGTCGACGACCGTCTCCGGTGCCCTGCGCACCCTCATGCCGTCGACGATGACCACCTGGTCTCGTGGAACAGGAAACTGCCGGACCACAACGACCGGGCCTTCATCCCGGTGGTCCCCCGGCACATCGGACGCCTGTCTAGCCCGGGAGACACCGTCCAGCAGGGCGACCTCCACCACGTCATCGAGCGGCGGCAACCCTTGGATGCCGAGCGCGCGTGCGCCGGTTCGGCCGACGAGCATCGAGTCCGGCCCGTGCTTCATCAAGGCTGCTCGCCAAATCATCGACGCCGGCATCTCGTCGTACATGTCGGCGTCAACGAGGTAGACCCCGTGCAGCAGGGATCGCCACTCGCCCTTGCGGAGGCAGCGCTCCACTGCGTTGCGACCAACGCCAAGCGCGCGTAGCCGCTCAGCCGAAATCAGCCAGTGCTGCCGCTCCGCCAAAGCGCGCGCAGCCGCCATCGCCTCGTCGTGCATGGTCGCAGCGGACCAGAGCAGTGGGCCCGGCGAAAGACGCTTCCGCCGATCTGTGGACACACCCCGCCTTGATCATGGGCAAACCCGCGGCGACACCGGCGCGCCGCGCGGTTTCGCCCATGATCAACCGCGAAAGGCGGTTAGCCGGTGACGATGTGGGCGAAGCGGCGGGCGACTTCCTCGCCGGCGGCGCGCAGGTCGCCTTCGCGGAAGCGGACCGCGTGGGCGAACGAGTCGTCCACCCTGTCGTGCGCAGCCCACTCCACGACCATCTCCGGCGTCGCCTCGATGTGGAACTGGAGGCCCCACGCGACGTCGCCGATCCGGAACGCCTGCACCTCGTACGACGCCGACGACGCCAGCAGAACGGCGTCGTCGGGAAGCCGCTTCACCGTGTCGTAGTGCCACTGCACGACCGGCAGCGCCCCCTCCGGCAGGAGCAGGTCGGGCTGGATGACGTCGACCGTGCCGAGGCCCAGCTCCGGCCCTGCCTCGCCGCGCTCCACGGCGCCGCCGGCGGCCACGGCGAGCAGCTGCGCGCCGAGGCAGATCCCGAGCGTCGGCACACCGTCGTCGATCGCGGTGGCCAGCAACTCGCGGGTCGCAGGCAACCACGGCGCTTTCGCATCGTCGGTCGCGCCCATCGGGCCGCCCAACACGATCAGCGCATCACCTTCGACCGAGGTCGGCAGTCGGTGCCCCATGTAGGGATGGACCGGATGCACGTCGAGCGACGCTGCGGGCAGCCAGTCCTGGAACCAACCAAGGCCTTCGTGCGCCGCGTGCTGCACGATCAGCGCGCGCGCCACCTATCGGCCTGTCACTTACAACACCGGCAGGTAGCGCGACAGCTCGAACGGCGTGACCTGCTGCCGGTAGGCCTCCCACTCGGCGCGCTTGTTGCGCAGGAAGAAGTCGAAGACATGCTCGCCGAGCGTTTCCGCCATCAGCTCGGAATGCTCGAGCGCCTTGGCCGCATCCGACAGCGAACCGGGCAGCGGCGTGATGCCGAGCGCACGACGCTCACCGTCGGTGAGCGCCCACACGTCGTCCTCGGCGCCGTCGGGCAGCTCGTAGCCCTCCTCGATCCCCTTCAGACCGGCAGCGAGCATCACCGCGAAAGCCAGGTAGGGGTTGCAGGCGGAGTCCGGTGAACGGATCTCGACTCGGGTGGAGTTGCCCTTGTGCGGCTTGTACATCGGCACCCGCACCAGCGCGGACCGGTTGTTGTGCCCCCAGCAGACGTACGCCGGGGCCTCGCCGCCGCCCCACAGCCGCTTGTAGGAGTTGACCCATTGGTTGGTCACGGCCGTGATCTCGGCGGCGTGCTGCAACAGGCCGGCCACGAACGCTCTGCCGACCTTCGACAGCGAGAACGGGTCGGACGCGTCGTGGAACGCGTTGCGGTCGCCTTCGAACAGCGACAGGTGCGTGTGCATCGCCGAACCAGGCTGGTCGGAGAACGGCTTCGGCATGAACGACGCGTAGATGCCCTGCTCGAGCGCGACCTCCTTCACGACCAGTCGCATCGTCATCAGATTGTCGGCGGTGGTCAGCGCGTCGGCGTAGCGAAGGTCGATCTCCTGCTGCCCCGGCGCTACCTCGTGGTGGGAGAACTCCACCGAGATGCCCATCCGCTCCAGCATCGTGATCGCAGCGCGTCGGAAGTCGTGCCCGAGATCGTGCGGCGTCTGGTCGAAGTAGCCGCCGGCATCGATCGGGGCCGGCAGCAGCTCGTCCCCCGTCGGCCGCCCGCGCAGCAGGAAGAACTCGACCTCCGGATGCACGTAGAACGTGAACCCCAGCTCGGCCGCCTTCTGCATCGCCCGGCGCAGGACGTGGCGCGGATCGGCGTACGACGGAGACCCGTCCGGCATGAGGATGTCGCAGAACATCCGCGCGGTGCCCGGGGCGTCGCCGCGCCACGGGAGCACTTGGAACGTCTGCGGGTCGGGCCGCGCCAGCATGTCGGACTCGTGCACGCGGGCGAAACCTTCGATCGCCGAGCCGTCGAACCCGATTCCCTCCGCGAACGCACCCTCGAGTTCGGCCGGGGCAATGGCCACCGACTTGAGGAAGCCGAGCACGTCGGTGAACCACAGCCGCACGAACCGGATGTCGCGTTCCTCGATCGTGCGCAGGACGAACTCCTGCTGGCGCTCCATGCGGTCAGCGTAGGGCGTACACGTTACGAACCGGTTTCTGACGGGTCAGACGGTCAGGCGACGATGACCAGCGTCGAGGCGAGCTCGTCCAACGGGCGCCCCTTCTCGACGAACGCATCCGCGCCCAGCGTGCTGGCGCGCTCGCGCAGCAGCCAACTGTCCTCGCTCGTGTGCATGACGATGCGCGCGTCCGGACAGGCCTGGCGAAGGTCGGGAAGCACCTCGATGCCGTCGCCGCCGGGCATGCGGTTGTCCAGCACGATGGCATCCGGGTGATGTTCGGTCGCGAGTTGCAGACCGGCGCCGGCGTCGGGCGCGGTGAGCACGGCGTCCCAGTCTCCGCTGTGGCGCATATAAGAGGCCACCGCAGCGCAGATCGCTTCGCTGTCGTCGACGATCAGTAACGTCCGCGCAGCCGATGGGTCACTCACAGTGGCAGATCATCGCGGCTGTTACACCCTGCGCGGTGTCAACACGCATCAACCGTTCGGGCAAACTTGAGTTGTGCCGCAACTGCGAGTCGCGTTGGCCCAGGTCGATGTCACCGTAGGGGACATCACCGGAAATGCGGAGATGGTCCGCACCTGGACGCGTCGCGCCGCCGACGAGGGCGCACACCTGGTGCTTTTCCCGGAGATGGCCCTCACCGGCTACCCGCCCGAGGACCTGGTGTTGCGCCGGAGCTTCGTCACCGCGTCGCAGGCGGCGCTGCAGCAGCTCGCGAGCGACCTCGCAGCCGACGGGTTCGGTGACGTCGCCGTCGTCGTCGGATTTCTCGACGCCTGTCCGGAGTCGACCCCGCGCGTCGGCCGACCGCCGGGCGAGCCGCAGAACGCTGCTGCCTGGTTGCAGCACGGCCGGGTTGTCGCGCGCTACGCCAAGCACCACTTGCCCAACTACGGCGTCTTCGACGAGTTCCGCTACTTCGTTCCCGGTGACGTGCTGTCCGTCGTACGCCTGCACGGCATCGACGTCGCGATGACGATCTGCGAGGACCTGTGGCAGGACGGCGGGCCGATCAGTGTCTGCGCCGACGCCGACGTCGGACTCGTGGTCAACATCAACGGGTCGCCGTACGAGCGCAACAAGGACGACGTGCGATGCGAGCTGACCCGTCGCCGTGCGGCCGAGGCCGGCGCGACGCTCGCCTACGTCAACCTGGTCGGCGGCCAGGACGAGCTGGTCTTCGACGGCGACTCGATCGTCGTCGCACCGGATGGCGCTGTGCTCGCGCGGGCGTTGCAGTTCGACGAGGAGCTGCTCGTCGTCGACCTCGACCTGCCGACTGCAGGCTCCGAACGCACCGGGGCCGCGGACGCGCATGACCGCACCACGATGACGATCGAACGCGCGACGGTCAGCACCGAGCCGGTTCCCGCGTACGACGCACGCATCGCGCCGCAGCGTCCGCGCCTCGACGACTGCGCCGAGGTCTGGCATGCGCTTGTCACCGGCACCCGCGACTACGCGCGCAAGAACGGCTTCCGCAGCGTCCTGATCGGGTTGTCGGGCGGCATCGACTCCGCGGTGGTCGCGACGATCGCCGCCGACGCGATCGGCGGCGACAACGTCAACGTCGTCGGCATGCCGAGCCGTTACTCCAGCGAGGGCTCGGTCGCCGACGCCGAGGAGCTCGCACGGCGGCAGGGCCTGCAGTGGATGCTGCTGCCGATCGGCGGCGTCGTGGAGGCCTTCGAGAAGGCGTTCGCCGACGTCGGCGGACTGCACGG
>Ga0070658_10000110_pt1 | contig 73137 bp, 80 predicted proteins | sample KBSC13metaG_FD_64664 | JGI IMG/M metagenome (GOLD analysis project Ga0070658, IMG submission 64664) | Corn rhizosphere microbial communities from Kellogg Biological Station, Michigan, USA - KBS C1-3 metaG | ecosystem: Host-associated > Plants > Roots > Rhizosphere > Soil ...
ACTGGGACGCGCTCGTCGCGCAGCTGGTCGCGGACCGGCTGGTCGGCGTCGAGGCACTCGCCGGCATCCCGGGGCTCGTCGGTGCCACGCCGGTCCAGAACGTCGGCGCGTACGGCCAGGAAGTGAGCCAGGTGCTGGTGACGATCGAAGCCTTTGATACTCAGGCCAGTGATTTTGTCACCATACCCGCCAGCGAATGCGGCTTTGCCTATCGCACCTCGCGCTTCAACACCACTGACCGTGGCCGTTTCTACATCACCGCCATCACCATGCACCTTACCAAACTTGCACCCCAGCCACCCTTCTATGCAGCCTTGCAAGCCTATCTCGATGAACGCCACATCGCTATCTACCCACCTCAGGTGCTACGCGACGCCGTCATTGCCATCCGCTCCGCCAAACTCCCCGACCCCGCAGTCGTCCACAATACCGGCTCCTTCTTCGCCAACCCGATCGTCGATCAGGAGACTGTCGATGAGCTGCAGTTCCAGTACGGCAAAATTCCGGTGTGGTCGGTTGGACTCGGCAGCTACAAACTGTCGGCGGCATGGCTCATCCAACAGTGCGGACTCAAAGATTATCATGACCCCGAAACCGGCATGGCCACCTGGAGTGCCCAGCCGCTGGTGCTCGTGAATGAGCACGCAAAAACCACCGCTGATCTTCTGAAATTCCGCCAAAAAGTAATCGATGCCGTGCAAGCAAAGTTTAAGATTACATTGCGCCAGGAACCCGAGTTACTCCCCACCGTCTAAATGTCTGAGGGCAATCGAAACTGCAGACTAAATTGTTTGACTTCGCTTCTTAACGTGTTAAGTTTGCCAGAGTCTTCCCTGTTATCGATCGCCTGCTTCATCCATTCGGCAATTTTTTCCATATCAGCTTCTTTTAATCCACGAGTTGTAATAGCCGGCGTACCCAGGCGGATGCCACTTGGGCGAAACGGCGGCAATTCATCATCGGCAACGCTATTTTTGTTGAGCGTCAGGCCAATTTTATCAAGCGCTTCTTCGGCGATCTTGCCGTCGATACCAAAGCTTTTGTGGACGTCAGCCAGGATGAGGTGATTGCTGGTACCACCAGTGATGAGTTTGAAGCCACGGGCTTTAAGCGCTTCGGCTAATGCCTGGGCATTCTTCACGATCTGCGCGGCGTAATCCTTGAACTCCGGTTGCAAAGCTTCACCAAAGGCGACTGCTTTGGCAGCAATGGCATTCATCAGCGGTCCACCCTGCATGCCAGGAAACACCGCACGGTCAACCAGTGTTGGTATATTCTCAATTATTTTTTCTGGCGCCTTGAGTGGTGTACTGACGATGCCTCGTGTCAGAATCAATCCGCCCCGCGGGCCACGCAACGATTTGTGGGTGGTCGTCGTGATGACGTGGAAGCCATAATCAAACGGATTTTTGGCAACGCCACCAGCGATGAGGCCAGCGATGTGCGCCATGTCAGCCATCAGCAACGCATTGACTTCTATGCCGATAGCCGCAAATTTCTCATAATCCAGCTCGCGTGGATAGGCGCTAAAACCGGCGATGATCAGCTTCGGTTTGTGCTCCAGTGCCAGCTCGCGTAAGGCGTCATAATCAATTTCACCCGTTTCGATGTCTTTCATTTTGTAACGGACGAAATTGTAGAGCTTGGCACTGCGCGTTACAGGTGCACCGTGCGTCAGGTGGCCGCCGTGACTGAGGTCCATAGCCAACACGGTGTCGCCGGGTTCGAGCCATGCACTGTAAACTGCTTCGTTAGCGGGGGCACCGGCATGCGGTTGCACATTGGCATGGTCAGCTTTAAATAATTGCTTCGCACGGTCGATAGCCAGCTGCTCAACCTGGTCGGTGTTCTCCTGGCCGCCATAGTAGCGCTTGCCAGGATAACCCTCGGAGTATTTATTCGTAAATACACTCCCGAGGGCATCAAGCACTGGGCGGCTGACATAGTTTTCGGACGGGATCAGCTCCAGGCCTTCGCGCTGGCGTTGCTCTTCGGCGGCAATCAAATCTGCAATCGTGGTATCTGCCATAGGTTTTCCTCCGCTACTTCGTCTCTGTATTGTACCAGATAGGCCCGCACCTAAACTGTGGTAAAATAATTATAAAGTTGACGCTTTCCTTGTCATATCGACACCATAAATGATATAATTTATGGTCTATGAACTCCACAAACGAGAAGATCGGTTCACTTATAGCTCATATACGACAAGAGCGTGGTTTGTCGCAGGCAGAATTCGCCAAAAAACTAGGGACCAGCCAGTCCGCCGTCAACCGCATGGAACACGGCCGCCAAAACCTCAGCCTCGAGACACTGGGACGCGTCAGCGATGTCCTCAACAAGCAACTGATTAGCGTCAATGAAGGCGCGATCAACCTCCATATTGAAGGTGGCCACGAACTGAGCGGTGAAATCGTTGTCAAAACCTCCAAGAACGCTGCCGTCGGCCTGATCTGCGCCAGCCTGCTCAACAAAGGCACCACCCGGCTCAAAAACGTCGCCCGCATCGAAGAAGTCAATCGTCTGATCGAAGTCCTGCAAAGCATTGGCGTCCAGGTCAAATGGCTGCCAGGCAACGACCTCGAGATTAAACCGCCAGCAACCCTTGATTTAGCCAACATGAACCGTGAAGCTGCAAAAAAAACCCGCAGCGTCATCATGTTCATCGGCCCGCTGATGCACCACACCGCCGAATTCCAGATCCCATACGCCGGCGGGTGTGAACTTGGCCGGCGCACCGTGTTACCTCACCTTTATGCGCTTGAAGAGTTCGGCGTTGGCGTCTTCACCCGCACCGGAGCCTACCATGTAACTTCGACTCCACAGGTGCCGGCTCGTCCGGTCGTCCTCTACGAATCTGGTGACACCACCACTGAAAACATCCTGATGGCCGCTGCGCTGACACCTGGGAAAACCGTCATTAAAATGGCTAGCGCCAACTACATGGTTCAGGACGTCTGTTTCTACCTACAAAAGCTTGGTGTCAAGATCGAAGGCATTGGCAGCAGCACCCTGACTGTTCATGGCCTCAAGGAAATCCGCAAAAATGTCACCTACGCCCCAGCTGAAGACCCGGTCGAAGCCATGACTTTCATCGCCGCAGCCGTCACTACCGACTCTAGCATCACCATCAAGCGCGCACCGCTTGAATTCCTGGAACTCGAACTGCTCAAGCTTGAAAAAATGGGCCTTAAATACGAAATTACCGACACTTACAAAGCCGATAATGGTTTGACCGATTTGGTCGACCTGACCATCCACAAGCATCACGGCAAACTCAAAGCCCCCGTCGACAAAATCCACCCCAATGTCTTCCCCGGCCTGAACATCGACCACCTACCCTACTTCGTACCCATCGCTGCCGTCCTCAAAGGTCGTACCCTGATTCACGACTGGGTCTTCGAGGACCGTCCGCTGATGTACACCGAAATCAAAAAGCTCGGCGTCAACCTCGAGCTGGCCGATCCACACCGCGTATTTGTCACTGGTCCCACCCGCTGGAAAGCCGCTGATTTAGTCTGCCCTTCTGGTATTCGCCCTGCAGTTATGCTTTTGATCGGTATGTTGGCCGCACCCGGCAACTCAATGCTGCGCAATGTCTATACCATCAACCGTGGCTACGAAGACCTCGCCGATCGCCTCAACTCCCTCGGCGCCCACATCACCGTCCTTCACGAACTCTAAATCATATAGTTGTGCGCCGTAGTAAACGAAGTGAGAACAAGTCTAATGACGATTTAGTAGCCTTACGGTAATAAAAATAGCAAGTCCAATTAACAGAAGATACATAACATATAGCATAAGACCCCTCCGTTGCTGGTTTGCAAAATTGACGTTAGTTTTCAAGCCATAAGTAATAATACCGTGGCTTTTAATAATGTTCTCTAGCTTAATGGCATCTTGGTTCGCTGCATTGACGTCACGCATTCCCATACCTATACCACCCACACCACCAACCGCCATTTCAGCGCTATACTTTTTGAGATTAAATAAACTCACCAAATAGTCGCCAGATGTCGTATTGAATAAAAACTCGCTCGGGTCGAGCCTTACTTTCTGAATGTCGTTAAATGAAAACCAAAAGACCGTTTTACCTGTACTGTCGATAAAGCTTAACGAATCATTGACCACTGTCAGATGACCCTCTATTGTTGAGAATACAGTGCTATTTGTTTTATACCAAGCCAGGGTAGTATAATCTGCAATTTGCGTGGATACAGGCTTTTCTTCCATGACTTAACTATAGCAAGTTCCGACCAGACATTTTCAGTGTCAAAATTGGAATTTATATAACAGATACAAAAATCGTTGGTGCCCCGGGCTGGATTCGAACCAGCGACCTTAGGCTTAGAAGTCCTCTGCTCTATCCAACTGAGCTACCAGGGCGTGCACCGCCTGTATGATACAAGGATTTACACTGTTGCGCTAGAGTTGCAAACCTACACTAGTACACCGACCAGGAAGTATCTGTGTAGACGATTGGTTCGTGACAGCCTTGGTTGTTCAGCTCGTTGATGGCGCTGACGTAGGCTGCGTAGGCCGGCTTTTCGATGGCGTTGTACTTGGTTTTTGCATCGGCGGCGTATTCGTCATAAGGGTTACGCTGGTAATACGGCAGGTCTTTGACAGCATCCCACTCGGCCATGACAGCGTCGTAAGCAGCTTGCGCCTGCAAGGTTTGCGGGTAGTAGATATCGCTGGCTTTTTTACTTTGCTGACCGCACCACAGTGTCAGCGCGTTTTGCTTCGCAGCGGCCACGCAGGCATCATATTCGGCAGGCCCGGGGATACAATCGTATTGGTCCGGCTGACTGGATGTCGTTGCTTTGGTACTGGTCTTCGGATTTGACTGGGACGATGCACCGGAACTACTTTGAGCCGGTCCAGTCTGTAATACAACAGGATTGATATCTGGCTGCGTACCACTATCAGATCGGTGGGCATAGGCTGCCGTATCGGCGGCCATATTCCCGGCCACCTGGTGTGCGTGCTGTACCCCAAGGGCTGTAAGTTCTGCGACAGCTATCAGCGTCAAAACGGCAAAAATGAGAGTCCATGGTTTCAGGAGTTTTTTCATAGCGTCGTTGAATAGTTGCAGCCGCCTTTGGGAACAAACGACTTCACAAAATCATTAAAAGTAGCGGTGTTACGGCCGTAATTCACGAGGACGTAAAAGTTATTGTAATCCAAAGCGGCGACTGCATAACCATCGTGCTTCGTGCCGTTATTCTGATATGTAAAATGCTCCTTGTAGGCCGAGAAACCGCATATATACTGGCCATTGTTGCCCGGCGTTACAACGGTTGCCGAGAAGCTGTCATTCACCTGCTGTATAATTTGCTGGAGCATTTGGCGCTGATGATCGCGCATGTAGGCGGTATACTCCGGATATTTAAGAACCTGGACCGAATATTTCGTGTCGTTACTGAAATTTGCGGCCAGGTAGGTATCGCTCTGTACTTGCACCCCGTTGCTGTCTTGCGTAGCAGTAGTGGTGTTTGGGTACTGCGGAAAATGAATCGAAAAATTGCCGTCTGGAGCGCTATAAGCCGTTGCGAGCACATCAAGGTGTGCCGCACTTTGAGCTGCCGTTTGCCGAACAGATGTGCGCTGCTTCTCGATACCAGTTCCCAGCTGACCGATTAGACCGAGCAATACGAAAACCAGCACGACCTTAGCGATATTTTTTGTACGTTTGGAGCTTCGTTTGCTGAAAATGAAGAACATCGGGACCAGCACAAACAGAACGTTGGCGACGATCTGGCTCGAGTGGTATATATCCATGGAATGATGCTTACTGCGTGGTGCGGGTGCGGAGAATCGAACTCCGATCTCAAGTTTGGAAAACTTGCATACTAACCGCTGTACTACACCCGCGACCCCACCAGTATACCAAAGAAGTAATTGTGACGGATGTAACAAGGGTGGCGTGATGTTTCTTACAGGCTATGGACAGTGGCCAAAAACGGCGTACAGTGATGGTTACGAGTACATGAACCATGCACCCGATCGGAAACAAACACCTATTGTTAACCGAAAGGCAATCCTCACCATGGAAACAATGTCAAAATACAGCACCAAGCGATTACAGCGTGCCGCTAGGCCTCGTCAGGGACTGGATCGAGCGGACGAAATCATCCTCAAGCAGCTACGCTATGAGGAGCTGGACGCAGAATTCCTGCGCGAAAACCGCCGTCTCAACCGGCTGGTGCGTCAGGTCAAACGCGGCCTCAACAAAAAGATATTTTAGCCTGCTATCATGAGTGCATGCCAACTATTTATTTAGTAACCGGTAATGCGCACAAACTCGAAGAGTTTCGGAAACTCTTGCCGACTGATTTTGCGTTTCAATCTGTACATATCGATTTACCCGAGATCCAAAGCTTTGACACTCGGGCTATTATTACTGACAAAGTGCAGCGCGCGTACGATGAAATCGGCAAGCCAGTGATGGTCGAGGATGTATCGATCGGACTTGAGCATCTAAATGGCTTTCCCGGCCCATTTATCAAATTCGTCGAACAACAAATGGGCAAAGCCGGCATCTACAAATTAGCCGGCGAGCAGGAGAAACCAGCAACAGTCACATCCACGATCGGTTATTTCGACGGGCACAAATTGATCATCGCTGAAGGCATCGTACCAGGCACGGTCGTCTCACCGCGCGGAGAACACGGCTGGGGCTTTGACTTCTGCTTCATCCCGGAAGGCGAAACTGAGACGTACGCCCAAATGGGCCCAGAACAAAAATCAGAACTGAGCCACCGCACAAAGTCAGTGCACGCCTTTTTGGCAGAGTTCAAACAGTTGTAAAAACACCGAACCTAGGCTATAATCGCCTCTGTTATTCACGTTCCTTTTATCTATGGCGGACTTAGCTCAGTTGGTTAGAGCGTCGGGTTGTGGTTCCGAAGGTCGGGGGTTCGAGACCCCTAGTCCGCCCCAAAATAGTTTTTGAAGAGGCTCTCCAGAGCCTCTTTTTGTTATAGTAACTGCATGCAACTCTACGTCGCCCGTCATGCACAGACAAATTACAATGTCGAGAAGCTTTGTAACGCTGATCCGACGGTCGACGTACATTTGACTGATGTTGGCATCGCTCAGGCCAAGCAATTAGCTGAGCGCCTAGGGGATGTAGTCTTTTCGAAAATCTACATTTCTGAGTTGCCGAGAACTCGAGAAACGGCCAGCTACCTCAAGCAATACGCAACTACACCGGTCGTTGTTGATGCTCGTCTCAATGACAATAGCACTGGATTTGAGAGCCAGCCGATTGAAGATTACCTGGCTGCCCTGGCCGCATCTAACGATAAGTGGCATGTCCGTTTGGGCGATGGCGAAAGCCTGGCTGATGCCCGCCAACGCGCAGAAGCTTTCCTAGAAGATTTAAAAAACGAACCCCTGGATACCGCTTTGGTTGTGACGCATGGCTTTATCGTTGAAAGCATTAATGGCATCCTCAATGATATGGATTTTGAGCTGGCAGCAACATTCCAGATTACTCAAGGTGATTACCTGGTTTATGATCTCTAACGCTCGGCTAAGTTAAAAATTATATAGGCGCGCTTATTCCTGAATTATAAGCTTGGCTTATGGATAAGACTGACTATGCCAATGCCTACCGCGATATTGATTTCCGGAAGCACCCGGAGAAGTATCGGATTGGTAAGGGCGAGCAAGGCGTGCTGATCGCGCAGCCGTATAAGGGTGAGATTTTGCCCTACTGGCGGTTTGCGACACCGGCTATTGCCCGTGAGTCGGCGCAGAAAATCTACGAGTTGTTTCAGCTATACAAGCAGCAGCAGGATTTCGTTGGCATGGACATGGCGCGGAAGTTTTTGCAGATGGGTTTTACGCGGGCGCGGCGCTATGCCAATCATTCATCCGGTCACAAGTATACTGATGATGGCTCGGTCAAAGCTCAGGACACGGGTTCCGAGGTATCAGCAAAGGCTGAATCTGCCCGAATTTTCCATGAGTATTACGATAAAGCTCGCAGCGACAGGACTTACCTGGAGCTCAAAGCTCAGCATCTGGCCAGCCAAGTGTAAGGAATTGCACAGCAGGGATGTTGACGAGGTGTCATACTTATCGCATAGGTGAGGAGGAAGTATGAAATTATCCATACATGACATCCAACATTATCGTGAGGAACGCCGGCACATCCGGGACGCCCTGAGCGATGACAACAAGAATTTCTGGTAGATCTCGGCTATACTGGTCGTATGCCTGAAACTATTTTCGATAAGATTGTTAGTGGCGAAATTCCCAGTTACCCCGTCTGGGAGAACGCCCGCTTTTTGGCGTTTTTGACGCCGTTCCCGAATACGCCAGGCTTTACGGTTGTGATTCCGAAAACCAATCCTGGTGATTATATATTTGCGCTCGATGACGAGCTTTACAGTGAGTTTTTGTTGGTGACGAAACAAGTGGCCAGACTGCTCGAGAAGGGGCTTGGTGTTTCCCGTGTTGCTTTGGTCTTCGAAGGAACCGGTGTAGCGCACGTTCACGCCAAACTGATACCGCTGCATGGTGATCTGGCGTCGCAAACCGATGTCTGGAGCAAAACCAAAGTATTCAATGAAGAATACCAGGGTCACATCACCACAGAAGAAGGGCCCCACATGGATGAGGCCCGTCTCCAGGAAATTCAAGCGCAGATTCGCGCCGCTACCAGCTAGCGGCCCTGGTCGCCAAACTTCAGCATTACCTGCATCAGTGTGCCGCCGCGGTCCATCAGCGGCCCGGAAGGTACCCAACCTTTGCTAATATGGTTTTTGACTTGTGACTCCAGCGCCATTTGGTCGCTGTCGTTCAGAATTTCGTAGTCGACTACTTGGTTTAACATCGGTAACCTCCCTTGTTACAGGCTCAGTATCACATGGTTACCACAAGCAGTATGTACGAAATATTACAGCTTACGCTTCGACTTGGATGACGACTTTACCGCGTGAATGGCTGTCTTTGAGAAATGCCAAAGCTTCACCCGCCTGTTCGAGCGGGAAAACCTTATTGAGACGGACTTCCAACAGGCCGGTATCGATAAGCTCGGCGATGGCGCGCAGGCGCTCAGTGGTGACATGGGTGAACTGGTGGCTGTACCGGACCTGCTTGGCTTCAACCTGACCATCGTCGGCATCGGCCACCATTGAAACGAAGGAACCGCCTTTTTTGATGACGGCAAAAGACTTGGTATTGGTTTCACCACCAACCGTATCAAATACTGCGTCGACATCTGTTACGAGCTCAGTGAAATCCTGGGTTTTGTAATCGATGACTTCATCGGCGCCCAGTTTTTTCACGTAGTCGGTGTCCTCGGCAATTGCAGTTGTGATGACATAGCCGCCCTGTCGCTTCGCGATCTGAATGGCCATGCTGCCGATACCTCCTGCCCCACCATGAATCAGTATTTTTTGTCCGGGCTGGAGGTCGATATATTCGAGAGCCTGGTACGCGCTACTGGCCACCAACGGCAAGCCGGCAGCAGTCACGTAATCAACCGATTCCGGTTTGGGGGCTACAGACGTAGCGTTGACGGGAGTAAATTCTGCAAATGAGCCCTGCCCGCTGAGTGCGCTCGCCTGACCGAACACCGGTTGTCCGATTTCGAAATCAGTCACATCTTCGCCGAGGGCGGCGACCGTACCAGCTACATCACCGCCAAGCGTAGCCGGGAACGTGAGCTCGGCCATCTGACGGGCGTAGCCGGCGGCGACCATGTTGTCGAATGGATTAACGCCGGCAGCGTGTACTTCGACCAGTACCTGACCAGCGGCCGGTTCTGGTTTGGGGGCGTCTGTCGTTGTAATAACTCCTTGAGGTCCATTGTAATCTGAAATCCGGGCTGCGCGCATTGGTCATTCCTCCATTACTATCAAAAGTATAGTATAGCAGATCGTGGCAAGAGTCCGCTGCGAATTGCTATACTGTGAGCAACGATCTAAAAGTGGAGAAATCATGAAACGAATTGGCACGCTACTGCGCCGTAATGGCCTTCTGAGTTTTGCATTACTGGGCTTGATAATCGGATCGGTTCTGCAGTTGGCGCATCAGCGTTATGCTGCTCACTGGGTGCTCGGCAGTTTCGCTGCCATTGGTGGCATTGCGGTGTTTTATCAGGCTATCCAGCATGTTCGGGGCGGTGGCTACGGGCTGGACATTCTGGCCTTTGCGGCCGTGGTTGCCGGCATCTGGCAGCACCAGACCTGGACGGCAATTGTCGTTGTGATCGTCTGGTGTCTGAACCGACTCATGCTACAAGCAGCCGAGCGTCGGGTCAGCCGACGCCTGCGCTTCCTAGAGTCAGTCAGACCACATGGCACCGAAGTCATCCGCGCTCGCAAAACCGTTAGCGCCAAGGCGCAGGAGGTGCATGCTGGCGATAAAATCATTATCGTCAGTGGCGCAGTCGTGCCCGCCGACGCCGTCATTATCGATGGCACGTCTGACTTCAATGAGACAGCCCTGACCGGCGAGCAAGCACTGGTCAGCCGGACGGTTGGTGATGTCATCCTGGCCGGAAGCATCAACCAGGGCAACGCGGTGAATGCAAAAGTCAGCGCCAGCCTGGCCGATAGTCAGTACAGCCAACTGGTGAAGATCGTCCGCGCCGCGCATCACACCTCCGCCCCCTTCAGCCGCCTCAGCGCCCGCTACAGCCTGCCTTTCACTGTGATGGCATTCGCCGTCGCCAGCGCCATGTGGGCCATCAGTCACGAATCAATCCGTTTTCTAGATGTCCTGGTTGTGGCGACACCATTTCCACTAATCGCAGCCACCCCCCTGGCGTTGACAGGTGGCATATTGCGGGCAAGCCGCTACGGCATCATCATCAAAAGCGCCAGCATATTACAGCGTCTGGCCGAAACCGAGACTGTCGTCTTCGAGAAGACCGGCCTGCTTAGCAGCCAGGGCTTCGCGGTATCAGACGTGCAGAACTACCACGGGTTTTCAAAAACCGAAGTCATCAGTCTGGCCGCCAGTCTTGAGCAGCAGTCTGATCACACCGTGGGGCAGGCCATTGTTGCCTACGCCCAGCAGCAAGGTGTCAAGCTGGTCAAAACCAAGCATGTACGGGTACTCGAAAGCCGTGGGCTCAGCACGCACCTCAAAGGCCGTGATCTACTCATTGGTAACCTGCGGCTGATGCAGGAGTCAAACATCTTGTTACCGAAAAGTGTGAAATCGGAAAGTACTACGGCGGCCTACCTCGCTATTGGCGGTGAACTTGCAGCAGTGTTTACCTTAGACAGCGCTGCCGACGCACAAACTACCGGTGCCCTGGCCCGCCTCAAAGCCCTGCGCCTCAAGCATTTCGTTATGATCACCGGTGACAGTAAAGCCGCAGCCGAAGCACTGGCCAAGCAGCTGGGCATCAACGAAGTCCATGCCGACCTAGAGGCAGGTGATAAGCTCCATATCATAGAACGCATCATGCGCCGCCCGGTTACGTTTGTGGGTGATGGTGTGCACGATGTGGCCGCCATGACTGCCAGTGACGTCAGCGTAGCACTCGATGCCCGTGGCAATACGCACGCCGCTGAAGCCGCCAACGTCATCGTGCTGTCGCCTGACCTGAACCGGGTCGCCACTGCTGCCGCTATTGCTCAGCACACCTTCAAACTGGCATTTACCAGCATCGTGATCGGCGTCATCCTGACGCTGGCCTTGATTGCGTTGTTTGCGACCGGTGCCTTGCCACCAGTCGCTGGCGCAGCTGCCCAGCTGGTCGTAACGCTCGTGACCGCTGCCAGTGCCATCCGCACCGCCCAGGCACGTGGCGAGAGCCTGTAGGTCAGAGCAACGTCAAGCCGAACGCAACCACCACAGGCACCAGCAGGTTGTCGAGGCCAGCAACTCCGAAATTCTCGAGCACAGTCGCCACCAGTGACAGACCAACCAATTTGGGCGCCGGAATATAGTGCCCTGCGAAGTGCATATAGGCGATCAAGATACACACCGAAATAACGTAGAATGTGGCGCTGCCAGCCAGACTTTTGATATGTCCCAATACTTTGTAGGTTTGGCTGCGGCCATAACGCACGCCTACCACCGCCGCCATGCCGTCAGCCAGGCTCATCTGCAATAATGCAGCCATGTAGATGTATTTGTCATGGGTTACGAATGTTACGGCGCCCACTGCCAACGCAAAGAAAACTTCACCCCAGGTCGGGCGCTGCACACTGTGGATGGCCTTGAAAAAGCCGAGATACTTCGACACCGCAACCACCACCAAAAACGCTACGCCCAGTAAGCGTATCTGATTCCAGCTCAAAAAAAATGGCCAAAAGGCCACAAAACTACCGACGGTAATATGAATGAACTTGCGGCTGAACTCAGTATGCAGATTCCGTGTTCGCCACCACAGCTCGCAGCCGACCAGCAGGACGAACACGACCGCGGCAGCAATAATCAGATTCATACTTGTATTGTACGCCTACTCGGCACGGGCCGCATTGAGATTCACACCGACAACATCGACAATCCGGAAGCACTGCCCATCATACGACAAGACTACTCTGGCGCCGTTTTCAAACGAGCCAGGTCCCAGTGCTGCCTCGCTGGCATAGCCAAGCTTACAGAGGGTCATCCGTACCGGACCGGCATGGGTGCCGATCAGCAGCGTTTGCCCCGGATGCTGTCCGGCAATCGTCCGTAATGCTCCCATGAATCGACTGACTAGAGCTTCGTTGGTCTCAATCGTCGGAGCATAGGCGTGCTTCCACCGCTCCTCAAGGGGCAAGTCACCATACTGCTCATGAAAGGCCTGGTTGATTGCAAACCACGCTTCCATCGGCTGGCCTTCCAGCTTGCCAAAATCTCGTTCGCCCAAGGCCGCTATCCGGTGGTCCTCCGGAATGTAGTGACCACTAATAACCTCCGCCGTTCGAACTGCGCGTTGCAAATCCGAACTGTAGACCGCATCGAGCTTCACGCCAGTTAGTGCTTGGCGCGCCTGCTCGGCCTGCTCCAATCCGCGTTCAGTTAGCGGCGCATCAGTCTGGCCGCCCACGACGAAGCGGGCGTTCGATTCCGATTCGCCGTGACGGATAAGGTAAAAAATAGTTGGTTGCATAGAATTGGTCGGGATGACTGGATTTGAACCAGCGACCTCGTCGTCCCGAACGACGCGCGCTACCAAGCTGCGCTACACCCCGAACTGCCCGGTGGGCAGTTCGGTTGGGACAAGCGAAGCGTCCTTAGTGAAACTAGCACCACACGTGAACATGATTTTACTCTGTTACCCGAAAATTTAACAGCCTTGGTTCGGCTTTTTCATTAGGCTAGCTTTATGACCGAAACCGTAGCCCAACTCAGCGACCTCTACAGTGACCCGAAAACCTGCGCTGAGTTAGTTGGGCTGGAATATGCCGAAGATACTAACCACGGCTTCACCCGCCTAAAACACGGCAAGGGCTTCCGCTTCCAGGATATCGAAACCAATGAGGCCGCTGACACTTCGACCAGAAAACGCATTACCGATCTGGTCATTCCACCTGCCTGGCAAAATGTTTGGATCTGCCCGTCAGAAGATGGCCACATATTGGCTACCGGCGTCGACGAAAAAGGACGGAAACAGTACATCTACCATCCCAAGTGGCGCACCACCCGTGACCTGATCAAGTTCTACCGGATGCTGATCTTCGGACGCGCCTTACCCCGCATCCGTAAGGATATTGATGAGCACTTACGAGAGCGCAAACTGACACAACAAAAAGTCATCGCCATAATGCTCTGGATCCTCGACAACTCGTACATACGTATCGGCAATGACACATATTTTCAGTCCAACGAGTCGGTCGGTCTGACCACGCTGACCGACCGCAACATCGTCACCGCTGGTCCCGTCGTGACCCTGGCCTTCAAGGGTAAATCCGGCAAAGAGCAGCAGATCACCTTCGAAAATGCCGGCATTGCCAAAGTCCTGGACGAGCTACGGCAAGTCAAAGGAGCCCGCTTGTTCCGCTACCAGGACGCCGCTGGCGACTGGCATACCATCGACTCTGACGATATCAATCACTATTTGCATGAGCTGACCGCAGCCCAGATTTCTGCCAAAGATTTCCGAACCTGGGGCGGCACCCTCATGGCCTTCCTGCATTTACTTGAAGAAGAAGCCGATCAGGAAAGTCACAAGCAAACTGAAAAAGTTGTGATTGAAGCTGTTGATCAGGCAGCGGCCGTACTTGGCAACACCCGTACGGTGGCCCGCGCCTCGTATGTACACCCGCACATTCTGGCGATCTATGGATCCAAAGATTTTGCCCGCTACTATCGCAGTGCCCAATCCAAACGCAAGATTGCCGGTCTGGACGAACACGAAAGCGAGCTGTTTTACTTCTTGGAACAACTATTCGACGACCAGTTCGACCTCTTGAAGCGTGGTGGCTAGCGGTGCTTCAGACGACGGCGGACAGCCCGGCCGGTTTTGGTGCGGAGGAATTCGACACCCAGATAGTAGTACGGGAAGACTGTCAGGACTAGGAGGGTGCTCGACAGCAGACCGAAGATCAGTACAACGGCGAGGCCCTGCCAGAACGGGCTGGTGATAGCCAGCGGCACCAGCGACAGCACGGCAATCACACTGGTCGCGAACAGCGGACGAAACCGCTCTTCGAGCGCCGCGATTGCGGCATCGACCGGATTATTACCAGCCCGACGCGACTGGTTGGCAAAATCGGTCAGCAGTATTGTATTCTTAATGCTCAGGCCGATCAGCGCGAAGAAGCCAAGCATCGAGAAGAAGCTGATCGGGTTATTGGTGGCGAACAGTCCGAACATGACACCGAAGACACTGAACGGTATGGCCATGAAGATCAGCAGCGGCTGGATGAATGAGCGGAACTCGAGCACTAGCACTAGATACATGATCAGTAACAACACCGGGAAAGCCAGCGCCAGCGTCTTGAACGAGTTCTGGTTTTCGGATTCCTGGCCAATATCGAAGCCGAGGTCACTGGCTTTCAACCCGTACGACTGCAGCTTTTGGGCCGGAAATGCTTTTTTGACGGCGTCCTGACCAAGCGTTACCAGCGTAGTGGTATCACTGCCGTCGAAGCTGGCACCGACGTCGACTGTCACCTGTCCGTCCTTGCCAGTGAAGACTTCTGGATTCGGCAAGGTGATGTGCGTAAAGTGGGCGACTTTGCCGCTTGGGCGCTTGAGCTCAGCGGTTTTGAGGTAGGAGGCTATGTCATTGGCGGCCTTCAATGCCGCCTGGCGGTTTTCGCCATTGATCTGAACCGTAAATGCCGAGGCCGGCGGACCGAGATCCACCTGGTTGACTTCGGCTTTGGCACCGCTAAATTGATGGTCAAATGTGGCTTGCAGTTTTGTCACGAGCTGGCTGGCAGTCTCACTCCGCTTGGTGTAAGAAATGATCTGCAGCTGCGCGCTGGCAGACTGGGCATTGGCGAGGCCGTAGTAGCTGGACTGGACCAGTTTGTCGCCAAGCACTTTGGCGGTCAGTTCGTCGGCCTGGGCGGCCAGGTTCTGGGCCTGCTGGATCTGGGTGCCCGCCGGATAATTGAGCGTGACGATCATTTCATTGGTGTCTTTGGCGGGCGGGAAGATGTTGAAGACGACTTTGCTCGCCAGTAGCCCGCCGCCTATCAGGAAGCCAAGCCCGACGATGACAGCCAACACACCCAGGCTGAGCAAACGCTTGCGGGAATGCTGCGCCCAGAGCATTGGGCGGGCAATCATCGCCGCAACGCCAGCTTCCAGTTTTGCCGCCAGCTCATTGTGCTTACGAGTCTTGAGCTGTTTTGGCGTCAGTAAGGTGAACCGCGAGAAGAATGGAATGAACACCAGCGCCACCAGCAGGCTGACGATCAGCGACGAAATGATGGTGACCGGGATAGCACGGATAAAACTACCGAGCACGCCACCGACGAACAGGAAGGGCGCAAAGCTCAGACTGGCAGTTGTCGTTGCGGCCACCATGGCGCGGCTGACTTTGGTCGCCGCCCGCTTGACGATCGCCCGCCGGTCGGTGTCGTGCCGACGCCCAGCATCGATGGCCTCGACCATGATGGTGGTGTCATCGACAATCAGTGACAAACCCAGGATCAACGAGAACAAGGTAATGACATTCAATGTGTAGCCGATCAGATACAATAAGCCGATCGTCACCGCTATCACGGTCAACATTGATAAGACGGTGATCAATGATGCGCGGATCGCAATGATCAGCGATCCGACGACCAGCACGATCACCAGACCCTCGAGCAGGACGCGCTGCAATTCATTGATATTATCCTTGATGGACGGTGCGTAGCTGGCACTGATTCGCGTTCCGTAACCCTTAAACTGTGTGTTTCCGTCGAGCGTTTCGAGTGCCTTTTGCACATTCGCATCAAGCTTAATGACATCAGGGTTTGGTGCGGCCTCGACGGTGATTAACACTGAGTTGGCAATCGTTGTCTGATCGCCCGCGCGGAAACTCAGTCGGTCAAAGGTCTGCTGGATTTCAGCCTGCGTTCCATCGGGCAACGTGACTGCGCTAAAGGGATCCTTGACGCTAAACGTTTTCACACCAGGTACATGCTGGGCGTTAAGCGCCTTCACCGCGTCGCGGGCTTTGGTCAGCAGTTCAGCTGTCGAGGAGCGGTTCTGCTTGTCATAGAACGATATCGCCAGATCGATTTTCTGCGTGTCGCCACCGGTCACACCGAAGTACGGCACCTCGTATTTGACCAGCGCTGATTTTGGCAGATTGAGCTTCCCTACTGCGGCCTTCAGTTTATTGGTGGCCGCAGTAGCATTAGCGCCGTCCTTATACTGGATCGTCACGCTGTAAAACGTGCTGGTCGTCTGAGTCATTACCATACTGGTTTCAGGCAATGCCCGAGCGGCTTTGGCGATTGGCTGCGTCACTGTCGCATCGAGCTCAGTCGAGTCACTGCCAGCTGTCGCGCCGTCAACGATGGCAATCGGCACCGTAATCGTCGGGAAGCCTTCACGCCTGAGCAGTGTAGTGTAACTCAGGATGCCGAAACCCAGGATCAATACCCACAGCACCAGCGTCAAGATCGGGCGGTCAAAAAAGAAGCTGGTCAGTCGGGGCAGTAGTTTATCATTCGGGCTAGCAGTACGTCGGGCCATCGGTTACACCTCACTTATATGCTCTCATCGTACGCTAGATACGAAAAAAGGACTAGCAGCTGCTAATCCTTTTTCGATGGTCGGGGAGACAGGATTTGAACCTGCGACCCCGCGGTCCCAAACCGCGTGCGCTACCAGACTGCGCCACTCCCCGATCTTGTTCGCGCCCGCCAAGTAAGCGCATAACAGATCAGAGTATAGCAAACATCTCTGTTATTTACCAGCTTCAGATGATGCGTTGGATATGCTCAACTGACTGGGCGCGTCCCGTAGCCGTGTCGATCGTTACTAGGACTGCGTTGAATTGCCGTGGGCCCTCAGTAGCCATAACATTTCGGGTTTGCGTACCATCGCGCCAGCGGGGAATCACACTGTCAAACGTCACGCCAAGCGAAGAATCAAGCACGCCACACATGCCAACATCGGTCATATGGGCCGTGCCTTTTGGCAGCACCCGTGCATCGGCGGTCGGCACATGCCAATGATCACCGACAACCAGGCTTGCTCGACCATCAAGATAATGGCCGATAATCACTTTTTCACTGCTGAAATCTCCGTGAAAGTTTACGACGGTCGCTATCTTTTCCGTATCAGTTTCGACAGCCAGAATTTTGTCGATGACCTGTAACGGGTTGTCAACCAGCTTGTCGGCGTCACGCCCTACGATATGGCCGAGCAGGCTCATGAACAAGACTTTGCCCAGTGGCGTATCAACGTATTTGTAACCGAGTCCGGGCGTGCCGACAGGATAATTGGCCGGTCGGATGATCGGCTGCGCCGGATCATTCATGGCGTCGTGAATTTCCGGACGTGAGAGACTGTGATTGCCGGCCGTAAAGGCATTCACGCCTGCAACCCGTAAACGTTGCATGTCAGCAGGCGTAATTCCCTTGCCTTCACTGACGTTTTCGGCCTGCGCCAACACGAGGTCGATATCATAGTCGGTACGCAATTGCGGTAGCAACTGCTCAACAATCTCAATACCGGGGGTAGCCATAATGTCGCCAACGTACAGAATTTTCATACTCCTAACTCTACGCGAGGTGGCGCAGCTTCTCAAGGGCGCGACTGCGTTGCTGTTGTAGTCGAACCCATTGGGCGTCGAGGGTTCGTTGCAAGCGCATAATATCGCTCATCTCGACATCGTAGCGAAACCAGGTGATCGTCCCATCCTGCAGCTGGCGCTTGAAATGCTCGCGCAGCTCATTGAGCTTGCGGCGGACGACGTGCATGTCGGCAAACATGTTCCGGATTTCATCGAGGATAGACTCGATAGCTTCACGCGGTTCTTCGGTCATGGAGAGTCTCCTGTTACGTAACTCCTCCACAGTAAACCGAAATCAAATTCGAATCATGAAAAATAGATTAAATCTGGACTATTTCGCAAATTCAATGGCGCGTGTTTCGCGGATCACATTGATCTTGATGGTACCAGGGTACTGCATGGTCGATTCGATCTTGTTGGCGATGTCGCGGGCAAGCTTGATGGCGCTCAGGTCATCAACCGACTGCGGCCGAACAAAGACACGGACTTCGCGCCCGGCACTGATGGCGTAGGATTTCTCGATACCAGGGAAGCCATTAGCGACATTTTCCAGCTCGCGCATGCGCTCACCGAAGTTCTCAGCCGAGATGTTGCGGGCGCCTGGGCGGGCAGCACTGATGGCATCGACCGTACGGATGATGAGTGCTTCGACGCTGGTCGCTTCGACGTCGTCGTGGTGCTGTTCTGCAGCTAAGGCTACTGCTTCTGGAGCCCCGTATTTGCGCAGCATTTCACCGGATATGTGATGGTGCTTACCTTCCATCTTGTGAGTCAGGGCTTTGCCCAAATCGTGGACAAGGGCAGCGTATTTGGCGGTTTTGACGTTGGCACCAACTTCTTCCGCAATCATGCCCGCAATGTGGGCCATCTCGGTCGAGTGCTTGAGGACGTTCTGGCCGTAGCTAGTCCGGTATTTCAGCTCGCCGAGCAGGTGCAAGATCTCTTTCGGAATGCCGATGATGCCGACTTCACGGGCAGCATCTTCACCGGCGCGCTGAACGTCTTTTTCGACGTTCTTCTGGGCCTTTTCGACAACTTCTTCGATACGCCCCGGGTGGATACGACCGTCTTTCATCAGCATTTCCAGAGCCTGGCGAGCAACTTCACGACGCACCGGATCAAAGCTGCTGAGCACAACGTAGCCAGGGGTGTCGTCAACCATGATGTCGACGCCGGTGGCTCGCTGAAGCGCCTGAATATTGCGGCCTTCTTTACCGATCAGGCGCCCCTTCATCTCATCATTGTCGAGTTTGACGCTGGTAACGGTGCGCTCGGCGGTGACCTCTGATGCCATGCGCTCCATAGCGGTGACAATAATCAGGCTGGCAGCTTCTTCGGCATTGTCCTTGGCCTCATTCTGAATCTTATTGACCAGCCCGAGCAGGTCATTGCGGATATCGCGTTCAGTCATCTGCATCAGTTTCTCGGCCGCTTCGGCCTTGCTGAGTTTGGCGATCTTCTCGAGCTTTTCCTGTTGCTTGGTGCGAATGTCACGAATTTCGTTCTTTAACGCTTCGACTTCGTCTTCGGCGGCACGAAGTTTTTCATTGCGCTTGTCGAGCTCGTCGAGCTTGCGGTCAAGGTTTTCCTCGCGGGATACCAGACGCTTCTCAATATCCTTGAGCTCATTGCGACGAGTCTGCTCTTCCTTCTTTGATTCTTCAGCAGCCTTGAGGGCTTCCTCACGGGCGGCAGCCACCATTTTGTCAGCCTCTTTTTTGGCTTTTTCGAGTTCCTTTTGGGCTTTGGCTTCGGCCGAGCCCTGGCGTTGTTTGGTCACGACGGTAGCGCCGCCGAAACCAACAATAAGGCCAAGTACGGCAAATAATACTGCGAACATACAGTTTCCTTTCTGATATCTGGCAGATCAGCGGTCGGACATCGCTATCACTTCTCTAGTCCTGGCTGATCTGATATGCAAATTATTTAGGGTTTTGGAGTAGGATTCAGACGATGCTGGATTCCTACTTCAACTATACGCCCGCGACGAATCGCCGGTCAACTTGATAAATCTATTTCTTCGGCGCGGTGATATTTGGCAAGGCACCGTATTCCGGCAAGACGACTTTATGATCACTTCCGCTGAGCAGCAGGCCAATGCCGGATTCAATCCAGTCGTCCGATGTACCGACGATTGGGATTTTTAGCGCATCAGCCAGCGCATTGGCAACCGTAATCCCAATCCTGAGCCCCGTGAAGCTGCCCGGTCCTCGGAAAACGACAATGCCCTCCAGAGATTCCAGATTGATCGATTGCGAGTCGAGCAGGGCTTTGATCTTAGCATGAATGGTTTCAGCCAATTCCCTGTGCGCCTGCCAGACTTCATAAGCCAGCTGGTCATGGTAGCGATATTGGCCAATTTCGGCTTCAGGCTTGTCGGTGCGAATTGTGAGAATGTTCATTAGTTCAGTCCCTTCATCAGATAGCCGATCGCTTCAGTATACCGAAATTCGTATCTTCGACTAGTCTCGCCAGTACTGGTGATCATGATTGTCAGTCGCTCTTCGGGCAAGACCTCTTCAACGATATTGGCCCATTCCACAATCGTTACCGTGTGCACATCATGCACAAACTCGGCCAATTCATCGCGCAGAATGCCTGGCTCGCTTAAACGATAGAAATCAAAGTGCTCAATCGTAAATGCTGGGGCTTTGTATTGATTGGTCAGCGTGAAGCTGGGGCTACTGACGTGGTCGTCACTACCAGCACCCTGGGCAATACCACGCACGAAGGTTGTTTTGCCGCCACCGACGTCACTCACCAGTTCGATCACCTCGCCACCGCGCAAATTTCGGCCAAGCGAAGCCGCCAATTCCAAGCTTTGCACGAGACTCACGCAGTCGGTTCGCCAGATCAAGTCGGTACTCATATATACCGTATAGTAGCGCGGCGCCAGCGACCAGAGCAAGCATCCAGGGGTGGATTGGCGCAGTTGGCACGTTTACGCCTGCCACTGAGCTCTTGGCGGCAGTGGATACTTTTAGATTTTTCGGGACACTCGGCACCGTACCAGTGGCTTTCGTAGTCGTCTTTTTACTGGAACTTATCTTGGTCGCTTTGACCGGTGGCTGCTTGATGACATTGGCTGCATCGGGGGTTGGCTGGATTGTCCAATACCACTTACCGTTGGCAAGCGCCCAGGACTGACCGTCGGTTGCCGAGCCATAGACATCAGTCGCGGCAATCACATTACCGAACGGGTCTAGTAGTTTAACCTGGCTCCCAGAATTACTGAGCGTCAGTTTCGTAACATCAGCATGAAACGCCGTAAAGGATTGGGACGCAAGGGTCGATCCTGCTGGGAATACATACGTATGAAGAGTAGTTAATCCTGATTGTAAGCTGAATCCAGTAAGGTCGAAAGTGGCATCATTAGCATTGTAGAGCTCAATAAATTCATCAGTCGAATCGTTACCGGTACCATTAGGATTTGGTAGTAATTCGGTTATTTGCGGTGCCATCAAACCTATGTCAGCGCTCGGCAAAACCAGGGACGTGGTTGTGACTCCACTACCGTCGGCCGGCAGTATTGTGACCGGCGGTTCTGAAGCAGGCAACAGCTGGCTTAAACCCGTCGCTACACTCAGGGTCGAATTTGTTGCCGACACCAGCCCACACGCATTTGATGGATCGGGCTGTACGGATTGCCAACTACCACTACCGGGCACGGCGATCACGGGGTTGTTTTGACCGTCTAACGGGAGGCGCTGCATAAACGCACTCGTCAGACTTGGCAGTGTCTGAGCGCCAGCAGCAGCGCTCTTCGACCAGCCGACATAATCCTGCAAACTCGAAGTGATCAAAGTGCCTGGAGATGCCTGGTTCATAGCCAGCAATTCCACCATCCCGGCAGTCGTGGAGAAGCCGAGCGACACCGAATCAACTGTCATCTGATAGCACAGCTGCAAAGCGCCGTCATTCACCATGAAATACCCATGTGGCGGCAGTGTGCCCGTGAGTTGTATCAGCTTGCTACTAGTAGCTTTGCTGAGGTCAAAGCTATTGAAGTACTCCAGCTGATAATTGCTCATGTTGAGCGCACTGCCCGACGGATTGTACAGCGTCACGAACTGACCATTGCTGCTGGTCACTTTGAGCTGGCTGATAATGAGGGAGGGCACAGCAGTAGTATCAGCCTGTACCGGCATGGCGCCGGTACCCCATAGCACCATTAGCAGGGAAAGTCCGATCGGTTGCATGATTCGTGTTATCCGCCACATAGTGCCAGCGATTGTAAGCGGCGGTTAATATCCGGGCAAGCAGTAGCACAATCAAAGTGCAATGTTGCTTAAATCAATTTAAGATTTAGCCGCTTTTTCCCCTGTTGTCACCAGAACGCGCTATACTGGAGACATGCTCCAACTCAGCGATTCATTACTGAACAAGCAAGTGCTGTCACTGCGCACCGGCACTCCGATTGCAACCGTCACTGCTCCAATTTTTAATCCGAATAATCTCAAGATCGAAGGCTTTTACTGCATTGACCGTTTTGATAAATCAGAATTAGTACTGCTCTACCAGGACATCCGCGACACTTTGAAGCAAGGCTACGTCGTCAATGACCATGATGTATTGGTCGATCCCGAAGAACTGGTGCGCTTAAAAGACATCATTGAGCTGAATTACGATCTGATTGGTAAGCACGTTGAGACTCTCGCCAAAGAAAAAGTCGGTAAAGTTACTGATTACGCGGTCGAGACTGAAACCATGTTCGTCCAAAAGATCTACGTCAGCCAATCCATACTAAAAAGCTTTACCGGAGGCAGTCTAAGTATCGACCGAACTCAAATCAATGAGATCACACCTAAGCGCATCATCATAAATGAACTCGCTAAACCCGCCCGCGTACCAGCGCCCGCTCCCATTAGCTAATAATCTTCGTCATCTTGGGCGAGCGCCGCTTTGATATCACCGTAGCCGAATCCCTGGCGCGCCAGATACTGCATCAGCTTCTCGTCATCTTGGTACTTCGTCTGTCGACGCTTGCGAATAATCAACGACGACAGGGCAGTCTGATCCATATTCTGATCTGATTCTTCAGCCCGGTCAGTCAGCACCCGATTGATTATTTCCTCTGGCACGCGCTTTTTCTTCAGCTCCATGATTATTTTACGACGCGAAGTAGGGCGCAGCAGTTGTTTGTCGGCAATGAAGCTGCGAGTATACTGTTCGTCGTCCAGCATCCCGATATCACTTAACTTGTTAAGTATTTGTTGTAACAGGGGAGTATCGGCACCTTTTCGCTCCAAATAAAACTGTAGTTCCCAGGTAGTACGTTGCCGCATAGCCACATACCGCAAAGCCCGGTTGTACAGCTTATCGTCAAGCGAAAGCTTTTTGTACTCTTCTACCTGTTCCCGCGTTAGCTCCAAGCCACTATGCAGCTTACTGTCAATCAATGCCGTTTCGCTCAGGCTAAAACTATACTTTTCGTCAATGTAGACCGAATAACGGTCACGCATTTTGAGCTGTTGCTTGATGGCGGTGATTTTCATAGTGACCGGAGCTTATTGACGCAGGCGAAGGCGCTGTGCTAGGCTTTTGCATCTTCGGCAGGCGCAGCGAGCGCATCTGCTTTTGCATCGGATTTCTTGGCTGGCTCGGGGCGTTCCGAGTCAAGCACCTTGGCAGCAATCTCCTCCATGACTTCAGGATTTTCCTGCAGGTAGGTCTTTGTCGCTTCGCGGCCCTGGCCAATTTTCGCGTCATTGTAGGCGTACCAGGCACCCGACTTCTCGACGATGCCCTTGGCGGCAGCTAGGTCGAGCACGTCACCAGAGCGGCTAATGCCTTCGTTATACATGATGTCGAACTCGGCTTCGCGGAATGGCGGCGCAATCTTGTTTTTCACCACCTTCACCCTAGTCCGGTTACCAATGATTGACTCACCGGCCTTAATCTGACCGATACGGCGGATATCCATACGGACTGAGGCATAAAATTTCAGCGCATTACCACCGGTTGTAGTTTCCGGGTTACCGAACATGACACCGATCTTCATACGGATCTGGTTAATAAAGATGACTGTCGCCTTGGAGCGGTTAATGACACCGGTCAGTTTACGTAGCGCCTGGCTCATCAGACGAGCCTGCAAACCTGGCAGCGAATCACCCATGTCACCTTCGATTTCAGCGCGCGGCACGAGTGCAGCGACGGAGTCGACGACGATCAGGTCGACGGCATTAGAGCGGACCAAAGTTTCGACAATTTCGAGCGCCTGCTCACCATTGTCTGGCTGGGATAGCAGCAGGTTCTCAACATCCACGCCAATACGCTTGGCGTAGGCCGGGTCAAGGGCGTGCTCAGCGTCAATAAAGGCAGCTGTACCACCCTGTTTTTGGACCTGGGCGATGGCATGCAGGGTCAGCGTAGTCTTACCAGAACTTTCTGGGCCGTAAATCTCGATTACACGACCGCGCGGGATCCCGCCACCGAGAGCAATATCTAGCGAAATTGCGCCAGTTGGGTAAGTTTCAACGGCTTGGGCGTGGGCTTCACCGAGTTTCATGATTGAGCCTTTGCCGAACTGCTTCTCGATAGTCTCGAGCGCCAGGCCCAGGGCCTTGGATTTGCCTTCGCTGGAACCGCCGTTCGTATCACCCATTGTTTTTTGCGTCGTGGATTTAGCCATAAGTAAGTCTCCCTGGAATTAGGTTAGGTTGGTTGTTCCCTCTGTACTACTATTTTAGCACTGTACGCCCCTGTATAGACGGTGAAAATTGCTACAGCTTATTTTTTATGGAATTTTAAGCAGAATTTAACAACTCCGCTCTATATAAAGATGCTTGTGTTTGTTAAAATAGGACCAGGATGGGTGGACTCATGCAAACAAACAGCCAGTTACAACAGGGATAGCAATGCGCATTCCTGATTCCTTAGTTGAAAACATGCTTGCCGGCTCCGGTCAATTTACTAAGGAGCAGATTACGGCCTTGCGCGAGCAGGAAGAGACCGAGAAGAAACCCCTGCAGGATCTGGTCATCGCCAATAACCTCCTCAGTGAAACCGACCTGACGAAGCTGTATGCCGCCGAAATCGACGTACCTTTCGTCGAGCTCAACGCAAAAGAGATCAATCATGACATTTTGAAACTACTGCCGGAACGCATTGCCCGCCAGTACAATGCCGTGGTATTCGACGTTGTCGATGAAAACGTACATATGGTCGCCATGACCGACCCTGACGACATCCAGGCGCTGAACTTCCTCCAGAAGCAGCTCGGCAATATCCGCGTACATATCACTACGGGCAGCCTGTTACAGGCGGCGCTCGACCAGTATCGCGGCAACATCAGTAGCGAGCTGACCAAGGTCATTGCCAATCAGGATGACGCTACTGAAGAAGAAGTCGACGAGACTGACGTTGCCGAAGACTCACCCGTCGCTCAGACCGTCAACATTATTATTGAATACGGCATCAAAGCCGGTGCCAGCGATATTCACATTGAACCGCGTGAAGACTTTGTGGTGGTACGCTACCGTATCGACGGTATCCTGCGCGAAGCCAACAAATTGCCCCGCAAATTACTCGGGTCGCTGGTCAGCCGTATCAAAATCCTCAGCAACCTGAAGATCGACGAGCATCGTGCCCCGCAGGATGGTCGTTTTAAGGTCGAAGTCAGCGGCAATATGTATGCCCTGCGTGTCTCGACACTACCGATCCTCGATGGTGAAAAAGTGGTCATGCGTATTTTGAACGAATCAAGCAAACCGGCCGAGCTCTTCGAGCTGGGCTTCTGGGGTAAAGCGCTGCAGGACCTGCAGCACGCCATGGTCCAGCCGCACGGCATGATCCTCGTCACCGGCCCTACCGGCTCCGGCAAATCCACGACCCTCTTCAGTGTCCTCAGCAACCTCAACACGCCGAACGTCAACATCTCCACCGTGGAAGATCCGATCGAGTATCACATCGTCGGTGCCAACCAGGTCCAGGTTAATCCGGTGGCCGGCATGACGTTTACAAGCGGGCTGCGCGCCCTGCTCCGTCAGGACCCAAATATCATCATGGTCGGTGAGATTCGTGACGGTGAAACCGCCGACCTCGGTGTCCAGGCGTCACTGACCGGTCACTTGGTATTCAGCACCCTTCACACCAACAATGCCGCAACCTGCCTGCCGCGTCTGATCGACATGGGTGTCGAACGTTTCCTGATCGCCAGTACGGTGCGCATCGTGGTCGCCCAGCGTCTGGTACGCCGGTTGTGCGCCAAATGCCGCGAAAGTTTTGAACCGGACAACGCCTACCTCAAAGAACTCGAGAAAACCTTCCACCTCGATGCCAATGGCGGCGTCAAACGGATGCATGAGCTAGAGGCTCAGGCGCTAAAGGATGGCATTGGGCCAGAGGGCGAGACCGAAAAACTGAGTACCACGACCACCAGCCTGAGCCGCATGTTCAAAGCCCACGAGGAGGGCTGCGATGCCTGCAACCACACTGGCTACAAGGGTCGTATCGGTATCTACGAAATCCTCAATAACTCCAGCGCCATCCAGCAAATGATCGTCACCAACACCACCTCCGAAGTCATTGAAAACAAAGCCATCGAAGAAGGCATGCTAACCATCCAGCTCGACGGCTTCATCAAATCCCTGCGCGGCCAGACCACTATAGAGGAAGTGCTGCGTGTAACTACCAGCGAATAATATGCAGTTTGACTACACCGCAACCAACTCCGAAGGCAAAAGTATATCCGGGAGCGCCGAAGCCGCTGACCGCGCCGCACTGGTAGGCCTAATCCGAAAACAGGGCCTGCATCCGGTCGTTATTACCGAAGTAAAGTCCAAAAAAGCTGGCTCACTGTTCGGTCCCAAACAAAAGATCAAACTGGCCGATCTGGTGATCTTCACCCGTCAGTTGTCGACGATGATTTCGGCTGGTGTGCCCCTCGGCCGCTGTCTGGCAGCCCTTGGCAGCAACGCCGAAAACCCCTACATGCAAACCGTCCTGGCCAGCGTCACCAAGGATGTTCAGAGCGGGCAGCCGCTAGCTGATGCGTTCGAAAAATTCCCCAAAGTCTTCTCCGATGTCTACGTCAACATGGTCCGTGCCGGTGAAGAAGGCGGTATTCTCGACGACATCCTGAAGCGCCTGGCCATCCAGGTCGAACAGGATGCGTCGATCCGCAAGAAGATCAAAAGCGCCACCGCTTATCCGATCGTCATCCTGACTATCACCGTCATCGCCTTCTTCGGTGTCATGCTGTTCATCGTCCCCAAACTGGGTGGTATCCTACTGTCGCTTGGCGGGCCAAATGCCAAGCTACCGGTGTACACCCAGGCCTTGCTGAACATCAGTAACTTCTGCACCCATGCCACCATCGTGCCCAAGATTCCCAACATCTTTTTCATCAGTGCAATACTCGCGGGCGCGACGGTCTACGGCCTGCGCTATATCAAGACCCCGACCGGCAAGTATAAATTCCATGCCCTGTTGCTGCGTATTCCGGTCGTCAAAGTCGTCATCCTAAAAGTCGCCATCGCGCGGTTCTCGCGCACCTTCGCCTCGCTGATGGGTAGCGGCGTCAGCGTACTCGATGCACTGCAGATTACCGGCGCTGCCCTCGGCAACAAGGTCATCGAAAAGGAGCTCCAGGATGCGTCTGAAGAAGTCCGTAACGGCAAGCCGCTGAGCGACCCGATCAGCCGCAGTAAGCACTTCCCACCGATCGTCGCCCAGATGTTGCTGGTTGGTGAAGAGACCGGTCAGATCGACACGGTGTTGGTCAAGATCGCCGACTTTTACGAAGAAGAAGTGTCAGTCCTGATCGACGGCCTGGCGGCCATCATCGAGCCGGTGATGATCGTGGTGCTTGGTGCCGGCGTGGGTTTGATCGCCGCTTCCATCATGGGGCCGATTGCCAACCTGTCCAAAAACATCGGTAGTAATTAGTATTCCTTACAACGATTTATCCACAACTATATTGACTGCATGAGGCTTATGGTTATAATCATAAGCAGACGCTCGTAACTTCTTACGGGATCACGTTAAATATTAATTACAGTAACAACTAATCAAGGAGGGTGGGCCCTTATGGTTTCACTTAACAAGCAGAACAAAGGTTTCACAATCGTTGAACTTTTGATCGTCATCGTCGTTATTGGTATTTTGGCCCTGCTGGTCATTACTACCTACAGCGGTATTCAGCAAAAAGCACGTAACACCAAGCGTCAGACGGACGTCGCCGCTATCCAGACGCAGCTCGAAGCGTTCTACCAGACTAGCGGTTACTACCCTAACCTGACTGACATGAACAGCGCCAGCTGGCTCAGCACAAACATGAAGAGCCTCGACCAGAACGCTCTGATTGACCCAAGCAATGCCAGCAACAGCAAGACACTGGTTGCTGCACCGACCGCTAAGTCTTACTCGTACGCCGCAACCCAGGCTGATGGTACCACCAGCTGTGACGGTGCCAGCCCAGCCGACCAGGCTTGTGCCAAGTACACTCTGACCGCAACCTTCGAAGGCCAGGTCAACGGTTCATCGACCGTCTCCAAGAGCAACCTCGACTAATCTCGCCTAGCTCTAACATTAACCCGCTCCCCCAGGAGCGGGTTTTTTGGTTGCCCGATTAGCACTAGACTAACAGTGGTGCTATACTATGGGAAATACTTATGCTTGTCATAGGTGAGTGGGCATGAACACAACAACGAAAATACCATATTACTTCCACGATAAACCCCTGTTCGGGCTGGATATTGGTCATGGCTCGCTCAAGGTCATGCAACTTACCGATACGACCGCGCTTAGTGGCGGCAAACACCACCCTCGGGTCGTGGGTTATGGCTTCGCCAACTTCGATAAGGCCGCTCAGCAGGATGGTGTCGTGGTTCAGCCGGAAGTAATTGCGGCTGCCGCCAAGGAACTATTTGAAAAGAATCTGATCGGTGACATCACCACCCGTCGCGTCGCGATCGCCATTCCGACCTACCGGACCTTCACGCGCTCGCTACAATTGCCGCGCCTCAACGCCAAGCAGCTCGAAGCCGCTGTCCAGCTAGAAGCCGAGCAATACATCTCAATGCCCCTCGAGGAGCTCTACCTCGATTACGACGTTATCAAGCAGGATGCCGAGACCACCGAGCTGTTCATGGTAGCCGTGCCGCGCTCTATCACCGATTCGTACCTGCAGCTGGCGCAGTTGCTCGGCCTGGAAGCCGTCCTGATTGAACCAACACTGAGTTCGTCTGGTCGCCTGCTGTTTGCGGGTGGCGATTCAAATAGCGATATCCCGACGGTCATCATCGATTTCGGTTCGCTGTCATCTGACATCAGCATTTTTGATAAGCACATCCTGGTCGCCGGTACCGTCCAAGGCGGCGGTGAAAACTTCACTAACTCGATCCAGAAAAAACTCAACGTCACGCCCGCGGAAGCCGGCCTGATCAAAACCCGTTACGGCCTCAGCCTCAGCAAGAAACAGGCCGAGATCAAACAGGCGCTCGAGCCCACCCTGCTGCAGATCGTCAAAGAAATCCGCCGCATGATGCGCTATTACGAGGAGCGCTACGGTGACGAGCGGCCAATCGAACAGATTATCACCCTCGGCGGTGGCGCCAATATGCCAGGTCTCAGCGAGTATCTGACCGAAACCCTGCGCCTGCCAGTGCGCCACACTAACCCCTGGCAATACTTCAACTATAAGGGCCTACAGCCGCCTTCCGACGCCGATAAACCGATGTATGCCACCGTGGCCGGCCTCAGCCTGACCCAGCCTAAGGAGATTTTCCAGCGATGATTAATCTTCTGCCGGGCGAAGTCAAAACCAATTATCTCTACGCTCGACGCAACGTCAGCCTGCGCCGCTGGGTTGCCGCCTTTTTGATTGCCTTTGTCGGTCTGGGTATTATCGCCACTTATGGTCTGCTCGCCATTCACCAGCAGAACCGCCGTTACGACCAGCAGATCGCCGCCAGCCAGGCATTGCTGAAGAAAGAAAACTTCACCGGCACCCAAACCCAGGTCAAAAACATCAGCAACAACTTCAAATTGGTCCTCCAGGTGCTGAGCAACGAAGTCCTGTTCTCGGAGCTCATTAAGCAGATCGCCGCCACCATACCTAGCGGTGCCAGCCTGACTAACTTGAATATCAACAAATCCCAGGGCGCCATCGACATCTCGGCCGTCGCAACAGATTACAATACCGCCACCCAGGTTCAGATCAACCTGGCCGACCCCTCCAATAAGATTTTCAGCAAGGCCGACCTGGTCAGCGTCAGTTGTAGCCAAAATGATGCCGCGCCTAGCGCCTACCCCTGCAATGTGACCGTGCACGCCCTATTCGCGCCAGATAACCCGTTCCTGTTCATCAATGACAAAGCCGCCGGAGCCAAAAAATCATGAACAGCAAGCGCATGCACCTCATCTTGCTCGCCCTGATCGGGCTATTACTGGTAGGTCTCGTAGCGGGCGCTTATGGTACCAATAAAGTGCTTGTGTCGCAGGCCAATCACCTGATTTCGCTCAAAGCCAAAAGCAAAGCCCTCGACAAAGAACAAACCGGACTGGTAATCGCCAAGAAACAAATTGCCGCTAACGCCGACCTCAACGAAATCGTCAGCAATATCGTGCCCCAGGACAAGGACCAGGCCGAGGGAGTCCGCGAAATCGTCAAGATCGCCGATGACAATGGCATCGTACTCGGGTCGATTACTTTTCCTTCATCTAACCTCGGCACTGGCGCTGTGGCGACGACTCCAGGCACGGCCAGCAAACCCTTCTCCACCCCTGGTGGCACCAAGAACAGTGCCCTATCGCAGCTCGAGCCAGTCAAAAACATTCCCGGTGTCTACGACCTGAAAATCATGGTCCAGGGCGATCCCAAATCCGCCGTTCCCTATAGCCAGCTCCTGACATTCTTGAGTGCCCTCGAACACAATCGTCGCACTGCCCAGGTCAGCACCATCACTATCGAACCAGACAAAACCAACCCCAAATTGATAACCTTTAGCCTCACCCTGGATGAGTACATCAAGCCATGAGTAAAGCCAAAAAATCCGCACCCAAATTTGACCGCGACAAGCTGACCCAGAAGCTGCGATCTTTGCAACGCTACACTGTGGTGGCTTTCTTGCTCTTAGTCGTTGCGACCTACGGTTTCGTGCTGCTGCGTATAGGTAACCTGAGCAACACCGAACCAACCGAAGACCAAATCAACAGCCAGGTCAGCACCGCTTCTATCCCGAAGATTGACGAGAAATTGGTCGTACAACTTAAATCCCTACGCGATAACAGCGTCAACGTCCAAAGCCTCTTCGACCAGAGTCGAACCAGTCCGTTCCAGTAGACCGATTAGACTTGCGACTGTGGTGGCTGTTGGACAGAGGGCTGATCAGGCTGCGCCATCTGTTGCTGCGGCATAGGAGCTGCCGGAGCTGGGATCTGTGGTACGCGCTCCCCCTGCATGAACTCTTCACGGGCCTCAATAATTTTCTGGGCGTAATATTCCGGATTCGGGCAATAGGGGAAGCTGAACTTACTGTGCTCGCCAGCGGTTTCACACTTCAACAACCCGAAGTTAAACATATGCGCTAGAATACCGTTCTTCTCGGCCGTGACGTCTTCGAGATTTTCGAGGCTCAGCTGGCTAGATTGGTTGTTGAACAGCGTCGTCTGGACCATCTGCGTCAGGCTATCGCTGGTCAGTACCCAGGCATTTCCCCAGTACACTTTGGTCGCGATGGCCAAAAAGCCGATCACAATCGCCGCGGCGATAAGTGTTATGAGCGTTGCCAGCATCATGACTTTTGAATGGGTCATGTCGCTCAGTACACTCGGTAAGACAGCGTAGCTGATGACAGCGATACCAATGACCAATATAGTGCAGGTAAGCTGGACGCCGATCAAGCCAATCGGGTGACGGCGTATCTTAAAGATTTCGACCTCGTTTTCACGCATGGCCTGGATAGGATTGTGGACTGGTTGGTTTGGATTCATACGATCAGTATACCTTATAGCAGGCTGGCCTGGGGCGACTGTTTTTTACCGAGGTGTTGGTAGGTTTTGGCAGTTACTTTACGACCACGTGGCGTTCGCTCCAGCAGCCCGATTTGCATCAGATACGGCTCGATGAAGTCCTCGATCGTACTTCTCTCCTCTGCCGTCAGGGCCGCCAATGTTTCGACGCCGACCGGCCCGCCATCATAGTTATCAATAATCGCCGCCAGTAGCAGCCGGTCAGCCGGATCCAGTCCCAGTTCATCAATCTCCAGCAGCGCCAGAGCCTGTGAACTTGTGTGGGCATCAATCACACCATCCCCATTCACATCAGCGAAATCGCGCACCCGCTTCAGTAGCCGATTAGCAATACGAGGCGTCAGGCGGGCACGAGTAGCTAATTCCTGTGCAGCCGTGGGATCAATCTTCACTTCCAGGATACCGGCCGCCCGCTCGATGATCTTTTGCACTTCATCCGGTGTATAGAATTCCAGGCGGTGAATATGTCCGAAACGGTCACGCAGTGGTGCCGCGAGCGCACCGGCCCGGGTCGTGGCGCCAATGATTGTGAACTTTGGCAGATCGAGGCGCAAACTGCGGGCGCTTGGGCCTTTGCCGAGCATGATGTCGAGCTTAAAGTCTTCCATAGCACTGTACAGCACCTCTTCAACCGTCCGGTTTAAGCGGTGAATCTCGTCAATAAATAATATGTCGCCGTCCTGGAGGTTGGTCAGCAGACTGGCCAGATCCCCTGCCCGCTCGATAGCCGGACCGCTGGTAATCCGCACCTGGGCACCCATTTCATGCCCGATGACGCTGGCCATGGTCGTCTTGCCCAGCCCCGGTGGCCCATACAGCAGCACGTGATCAACCGGTTCACCGCGCTTTTTGGCGGCATCAATCGCCAGTTTCAGGTTTTGCTTCAGGCGTTCCTGACCGATGTAATTAGCAAAGTCTTTCGGCCTGAGCGTAACCTCAAGCTCGACTTCCTCAATCTCCTCAGGCTCCTGGGCGGCATCAACGATACGATCAATCATTACTACTATTATAACCTATAGCGGTATGCGTCAACTAATTACGGCACGTGGACTGGTGACCAGCAGGTGCGCAGGTCGCGGTCGAGCTTCGATAGTTTCTCGATCTCATCTGGCGTTAGCTGAAAATCAAAGATCTCGGAGTTGTCCTGGATGCGGCTTGGTGTCACCGATTTCGGAATCACGACCAAGCCCTGCTCGACGCACCAGCGCAGCATGATCTGGGCATAAGACTTGCCATGGGCTTCAGCAATCTCTTTGATGACCGGTTCGTCATTGGCCCGGGCGTGCGCCAGCGGCGAATATGCCTCGACGACAATGCCATTTTCGCGGCAGTAGTCGAGTAGCTCTGGCTGCTGCAAGAAAACGTGTAACTCGACCTGGTTCACATGTGGCATGACGGTTGCGTACTTTTTCATTTCTTCTAGGTGACGGATAGTGTAATTACTGACGCCGATCGCTTTCGTCTTGCCGGCTTCATACAGCTCTTCGAGTGCTTTCCACGAGTTCTTACGCAGCAGTGTGACTGGAAAATGGAGCAAGATCAGGTCAGTGTAGTTAGTATTTAATTTGGCTAGTGATTCTTCAAATGTTTTCAGAGCCTTTTTGTGACCGAAGTTCTGGACTGAAATTTTGGTCGTAATAAATAAATCTTCACGGTTCAAGCCGTGCTCCTTGATAGCCGCACCGAGCATCTGCTCGTTATGATAAATTTGGGCAGTGTCGAAATGCTGGTAGCCAGCCTGAACAGCCGCCGCGAACATGGTCTTATACTCGGCGTCATCAGTTACCTGCCAAGTCCCAAGCCCGAGCTGCGGAATCTTTACGCCATTATTAAGCTCAAGCTCTGGAATGTTCATGGACTATCCTTTCAATGCGAGTTTGATGCGGTCTTCAGTTGGTAAGCTAGGGTCAATATTCTGCAACGCCACCATTGCATCGGCTTCGCTGTAGCCCAGAGCAAGTAATGCCTGGACGGCTTCGTCGGCCGCATTCACGCCACCACGCGTCACAAGGCTCTCAGCCTCAGCACCGGCAACCAGTCCGACCTTGTCACGTAGCTCGACGACCATTTGTTCGGCGGCGCGCTTGCCGACACCTTTTGCAGTCTGCAGCAGCTTCACATCACCAGCAGCTATAGCACTGCGGACAGTATTCGCATTTCCAATTCCAAGCACTGCAAGCGCCACTTTCGGCCCAACATTTTTAACGCTCAGTAGTTGCTCGAACAGTTTCTTATTGTCGACTGAAATAAACCCAAACAAATCGTGCGCATCTTCACGGATATGCTCATGCACATACAATTTTGCTTCCTCATGCGCTACCAACCGGCTCAGATCATCAGCTGGTACCAGCAGTCCGTAACCGACGCCAGCCACTTCTAGCACTACGCCGTCCAGTGTTTTTTCCGTTACCTCTCCGCGCAATGTTGCAATCATAAAAACTATTATCGCACGTTCATCGAGTGAGTGATAGCCGCCGCTAGGGCATCGGCAGCATCGTCGGGCTTAGGAATTTCTTTGAGACCCAGGATGACTTTGACCATCTCCTGCATCTGTTTTTTGTCGGCTTTGCCGTAGCCGGTAATCGCCTGCTTGATCTGCATTGGATTGTACTCCGCAATTGGGATGCCGGCTTGCTGCGCGCATAATAGTACCACGCCGCGGGCTTGCGACACTGTCATCGCTGTCGTCACATTCTTCGAGAAGAACAGCTTCTCGACCGACATGTACTCCGGCTTGTTGAGCTTAATCAGCTCAGTCAATTCTTCATAAATCGTCAGCAGCCGCACCGCGTCATCTTCCTTCACCGGTGTCCGGATTACACCAGCATCAACCAGCTTAGCCTTGCCACGTTCTACGTCGATCACACCGAAGCCAAGGATGCCGGTGCCGGGATCAATGCCGATGATGCGCATAACGGCTTCTCCAAATCAGTCCTACGATTGCAGACGGTACCAGGAAGATACACAGTGATAACAATGCATCATTACGAAACGCTTCTGGGTCATTAAGGGCCTGACCGGTTTCCATGTACTCAATTGGTCCATCAGCCCGTGCGGATAATACGTGCCCAGTAAGCGACTTAATCTTGTATCTAAATGGATGACCGTAGTCTAAATCTTTGCTCGGTGAACATAGCCCTCCCGCTAACGAGCTGCTGCACGACTGATAGCTGGCTGTTGGCACGAGCTGCAGTCCTATCGCTACTGCTAAAAATAGTCCTATTAATACGAACGGCGTAATCTGTCGAGGTGTTGGATTAATCATAAGCTGATTATATCCTATAACCCTACCGGTCAGGGACGTCGATGTCGAAGTTGACGTGGGTGTTGACGACGTCGTCGATGTCGTCAAGAGCGTCCATTAAGCGCATGATTTTGCCGGCGGTCTCGGCGTCGGTGACGTCGACGGTGTTGGTGGGGACATAGGTCAGCTCGGCTTCTTTGATGTCGACGCCGGCGTCCTGCAGGGCCTGACGGACTTTGGCGAGGTCTTTAGCATCGGTGTAGACGATCGATTCGCCGTCTTCTTCCTGCATATCTTCGCCACCGGCCTCGAGCACTTGCATCAGCAGTTCATCGCCGGTACCAGCAATACGGATCGAGCCTTTGCGTTCAAACTGAAAGGCCACGGCGCCTTTTTCTGCAATGTTGCCGCCGTGCTTGCTGAATGCCAGCTTGACCATCGGGTAGGTGCGGTTAATGTTATCGGTTGCACACTCGACGATGATGGCGGTGCCTCCGGGGCCATAGCCTTCGTAGAGAACTTCCTGGAGCTGGGCGGCGGACTTGTCTTTGATGCGGTCGATGGCGCGCTGAATGTTGACTGACGGCATGTTGGCAGCTTTGGCTTTGTCGATAGCTAGACGCAGCGCGAAGTTCATTTCCGGGTCAGTACCACCGCGGGCAGCCATGGCGATAGCGTTGCCGAGTTTGGTGAATACGGCACCACGGGCAGCGTCTTTGGCGCCTTTTTCACGCTTAATTGTTGACCATTTACTATGTCCGGACATTGGCGTGACTCCTACCAAATTTCTAATGCGTTATCTGTTAGTATAGCACTTTTGGCCTTGGTTTTGAACCACAGCGCCATAATAAATAGTCCGATTCCCAGATACCACAGCAGCATTTCGGCCAGCGACAGTCCAATGCCCTCCCGGAATACATGCGGCAAGCCGGCCAGCACATGCGCCGTGTCCAGCATGTAGTTCAATAGCACTGCCGCCGGCCAGGCAATCCACCCTGCCAGCGCCGGCAGGCACATACCGGCAATGCCCGCAACGGCGCACAGCAGCATTGCCAGCGGTACCAAAGCCACGACCAGCATGTTTGCTGGCAGTCCGATGAATGACATTTGTCCGAACGTGAACAGCACGATCGGCAGGCTCATCATCTCCGCCGCAATGCTTTCAATGCCGATGGCAATCACCGTCGACTCATGCAGCTTCGGAGGCAGCCTTTCAGTGATGAGTGGACCGACAATCATGACGCCGAAGAACGCCAGGAAGCTGAGATACCAGCTAATATCAAACCAAATATAGAATGGATTTGCGTAGGCTGTAATACATGCTGCCAGCGCCAAGATATTCAGCGGCTTCATCTGTCGGCCATAATACATTGTCATAATACTTAACGTGCTAACTATTGCCGCCCGGACGATAGAGGCGCTCAACCCGGTGATCAATAAGAAAATGACTATCAGCGCGAATGACAATCCGGTCGCAATCCGCTTAGATTGTCCCGCAAACAGCTTGCGACTGGCATGGAGCAGGATGGTCAGGTTGTATCCCGAGACGGCGATAATGTGCGTCAGCCCGACCATCAGGAGATCCTGCTTCACGCTATCCGGCAGGTTGGCGCGTTGGCCGATCAGCAGCCCCATTGCAAACGATGCCAGCGGCTCCGGCAACGCCGATGCAATCCCAGCCGCAAACCGCCGCCGCAGCTCATTGATCGGTGTATTGCGACGATTCAGTACCGTCAGTTTTGCGAAGCTGATGCTGCCCTGCTTTGATCCGTATCCCGGCCGCAACTTGCCACTGACTTCGATCGTATCGCCCTGGAATACCGCATTCGCACCGAAGCCGCTGATTGTTATTGTCCCTGCTAACTCGGTTCCGTCCACAATGACCACATGACTGCCGTCGAACGACAGCGCCGAATGCATGCCATATACCGCGTCCTGATTCGCCACCAGCGTAAGCGTGACAGCCTGACCGTAGTACGTGTCATAGGCTGACAGCTTTTGCATATACTGCCCGCCCCGCCACCAGCCGATACAAATGCACAAGGCTACAATGGCGATGAGACCACATACATTCCGTTTTACAACACAGGTCGCGGGTGGCACCAAAAGACAGAAATACCACATTGGCATCGCTCTTCCAGTGCGTGCAAATCCAATGCCCAACAACAGGCCCACGAGTGCGTACAATTGCATAGTAGTACGCCGAAACCAGTGCGCCCATAGAAGCTGTTTCATAGCCAGGATTCTAACAGTCGAATCCGCTAGTGGTACTACGATTTAAGCTTTATTTAACATCAAAACAAAAGAGCTCCGGGCTGGAGCTCTTTTGTGACAGACGTCTACTGAATATTAGGCGACAGGGTGGTAGCGGTGACTACCGAGCGTAAACAACCGGGCCAGACCATAAGCGATCAGTGAGTAGACCACGATGCCGATCAGGCTGGCAGTTTCGAAGCGGGCGATGCCGTACTGCGAATGGTAACTAAACAGACCGAAGAATGGAGCAGCAAACGGATAGCTGACAGTGTAAATGAAGTTGGCAAAGCCGTTAGATGGGTTGGCGCCGAGCAGGATGAACACGAAGCGGAAAGCCAGGAGTGTCACGATAATGCCGGCGATTAACCAGATCAGGCGGCTGGCAAAGTTGCTGCGATAGCCGTCATCGACGACAGCCGGCTGGTCAACTACAGTTTGTGTGGGGCGTACGTATTCGCGCATATTTTTCTCCTAGACAATTACTTTATTTTTTACTGTTACAACAGGCATATCGGCGTAAATACTGCGCTCCAGCGAGGTAGCGAACATGGCGCAGGCTGCTGCCATAAAGGCGAACATATCCAGCAGTTGCAGGTGGTAGGTGTAGCTCATGGCTATCGTCCAGAAACCGGTAAATACGGCGATTGATCCGGCAACTATCCGGAACCAGATGTGGCGTGGCGGACGGGTGACAAGCTGGATGGCGAGGATTATGCCGACCAGGATGCGAACATGCTGTACATTGTTGGCGTTTGAAGCTAATAAGAATAGTTCACTATATGGTGCGGTGTGGACGCCATACCCCAAAAAGACGATGCTTGCGAGTGATAAGAATAGTAGTATTTTGCCCATGTGACTGTCCTCCTCTGGTATGTTAATCGGTATTGCTGTCGGTTCTGACTCAAATATACGTCGCCCTCCAAAGCCTGTATGTAAAAATAATTACTAATGCAGACTTTTTGCATATGGTCAAAATGATGCCTCGTGTAAGATTTGTTACAATAGCCTTATGGTTACCCCTGAAAATCGCACCGCTGCCAGTGCTACCCTGCACTGCCTGACGGGCTGTGCCATCGGCGAAGTCGTCGGGATGATCATCACTACTGCCGGCAACTGGAAAGCAGCTCCAAGCATTGCCTTGTCAATCATTTTGGCATTCGTATTCGGCTACAGCCTCAGTATGCGGCCACTTTTGAAGCACGGGTTAAAGCTCCAGCAAGCTTTCAAACTAGCCCTCGCCGCCGACACCGTCTCGATTGCCACCATGGAACTGGCCGATAATGCCTTCGTACTGGCCATCCCGCGCGCCATCTACGCAGGCCTCAATACCTGGCTATTCTGGATCAGCCTGACGGTCTCGCTGGTCGTAGCCTTTGCCGCGGCCTTCCCCGTCAACCGCTGGCTGATCGCCCGCGGCCGTGGCCACGCCGTCGTTCACGAATACCACCACATGCATCATTGATCTCAGGATCCTCTCAGCAGCTCTCAGCCTTCATTAAGCATGGCCATGGCATGATGATGTGGCGTCCGGAATAAACCGGGCCGTAAACGAAGGAGAGACTAATGAACATCAAGAAGTCACTCATACTACCAGCCCTACTCGTCAGCGCCGTCGGCGTCGGTAGCACTACCAGCGCCCTGATGGCTAGCGCCGACACCAGCACTGCCAGCGACACCAGCACCGCTAGTACCACGACTGCTGCCACAACAGCTGCCACCACTACCAGCAGTGCGGATACCAACAGCACGGCAGATCAGAGCCACGGCCCCCACACAGCCAACGGCAAAACTGAAACTGCCCTCACCGGCGACGACCTCGCCAAGGCAACTGCCGCTGTCAAGGCTGCACAGTCCGGCGCCACCATCGAGCGCGTCGAAACCGACGCCGATGGCCAAGGTGTCTACGAAGCCCACATCACCAAAGCCGATGGCAGCCGCGCCACCGTCTACATGGACGCCAGCTTCAACGTCACCAGCACGGAAGCCGGCATGGGCCCCGGCGGCCACGCCAAGGACTCAACCAGCTCGTCCACTTCAACGAACTAGCTAAACCGATCCAGCAAAAAGCCCCTCATCGCCAGGGGCTTTTTACTCAAAACTATAATATTTATATGCTCGCTGTGTTCTTTAAAATATCATCAACAACCGCCGAGACAGATTGTTCAGCATTTATCATAATTGCACCGAGGTCTCTATACTCATTTTCGATTTGACGGTTAACAACAATGCTTCGCTCGACTTGCCATTTTTCTTTGCCCCACTCCACTTCGCCCGGTATTTTAGCCCGTGCTGTTAAGCGATCTGCAATCGTCCCATCTTCAACCGTCAAGAAAACTAGGTAATTACTTATTGCAGTTAATGGCTGCGGGTCGCGAAGCCGACCACAAAGATATACTTGCTCAGTTTGAGACATCGCTCGAAATTCATGAATAGCAGTATCAGTTAATTTCCATATATGTGTAACCAAAAGATCTTCTGTCACTTGGAGTTCATTGAACCCTGCAACGTAATTTCCTGTTTCAAGATTATGCCAACCCGCTCTTCCAGTGCGACTGGGATCATCAGTATCACAAATAGCAAAACCGCGTGAGGCTATCTCATTAGTAACCGCACTCTTGCCAGATCCAGGTGCACCAGTAATAAAAGTTAGCGACATAAAAAAATAATGTCATATGCAGACATTATTTACAAATTATTGGAGGGCCCGGTGGGATTCGAACCCACGACACGTGGATTAAAAGTCCACTGCTCTAACCGACTGAGCTACGGGCCCCTAGGTTTTCGGGGCGTTAATTTGGTAAATTAACTCCTTACATTATCCAAAATTCAGGGGAAAAGTCAATCCGTGTCAACTGCTGCGGAAAAATAGTTTTTTGGTGACGGCCTGGAATTCAGCGCGGTATGTAGGATCGATGGCGAGCGAAGTGATGATTTGGTCGGCATCACGTGCGTAGGCGCGTAGTTTCTTTTGCGCAATCGCCTGTAATTGCTCGGGGTTTTGGATATGTGACAGATATGCCACATCGGCTGTCGGGTTGTCGGCAAGTGTGAGCTCAATTTTGTGTCGTTCCGCCTTGGGCAGCGACTGAATATATACATCAAACAATATAGAGCGTTTGTGCTCGCGCAGATCACTGGCTACATCTTTGCCGGCTTCATCACTGAAGACAAGCAGGTCGTCGGCCAACTGAAAACCTATACCCCATACCCGGCCAAGTTCTCGCAGCGCTGCTTCGTCAGTAGCACCGGTAGCAGCCGCCCCGCTCAGCAGTGGCCCGATCATCGAGTAACTAGCTGTTTTGGCCACCGCAACCGCTTCCGGAGTCGCATCGCTAGCGCCGATACTAGCCTCCATATCCAGCAATTCCCCGCCGATCACTGAAAACAAAGCTTCGTCGAAAATATCCAATAATACTTTACTTGTTAAGAGTCGCCTGGCAGCCGCCAGCACCAGATCGCCCGCCAGCAATCCGGCCATCTGGGCATGGTGCTCGCTGTCATAGCGATCCAGGTATTGGCCGGCAACATTCGGCTGACTGTGCCGCAAATAATCGCGGTCAATAACGTCGTCGTGCAGCAGCAGCCCGATGTGCATGATCTCCCAGGCAGCAGCCAGATCGGTAATGTCATCAGTGCCGCCATACGCCGCATAGCTAAGCTCGACCAGATACGGCCGCAGGTATTTGCCACCGCTCACAATTTGCAATCGGATGGCCTGCCACAACTGCGCATAGCTTGGATGTATCGCAGCCGCCCGCGCTTCCTCGGCATCGCAGAGCGTGACGAGGCGTTGTCCCACCCGCTCGCGAACGCGCGTCAGACGGTCATCCATGTTTAACCTTTGTGTTTTTTGCCGTGGGCTTCTTCACCGCCCTTAGGCCGCATACTCAGCAATACGAATAAACAGATAAGGGCGCTGATACCAACGATCAGGTCCTGGGCGTGGCTGACCTGCATCCAGAGGCTGGATGTAATGATTGTGTTCTGGGCGTCGGTTGGCAGTAGCGGGATGGCTAGTAGCGCAGCCAGCAACCCGACGCCGGCCGCCGGCAGGATGTTAATGAACAGTTTGAAGCCTTTCGGTACGGATTTGATCATGAACAGCGTCGTCATCACGACCGGGATCAGGAGTAACACCAACTGCGCTGTTGTCTGGCTGGCAGTAATGGTTTTGGAGCTATGCGACGAGGCCAAATTCAGCAGGTCATTGACGTCCGGTCCGAGGAACTGGGTGAGAACCGAACCAAGGCACAGGCTCAGGAATACCAGCACGGCATTGACGCGCAGCACCATCAGCAAAACGATAGGCAAAACGACGATGGCACCGATGATGGCAGCAGGAGGCATTCTGCCCCTACTATACCACTAAAAGGTTATGTTTTAAGCGCCGACTTTGTCTTTGCGGCGGCCGGTCTTGGCAGTCTGTTCGACATAGTCGAGGATCTTACCAGCGACATCATGGCCGGTAACTTTTTCGATAGCGAAGCCCGGGCTGGAATTGACCTCCAGGACCAGGGGTCCGCGTGCCGAGCGCATCATGTCGACGCCGCAGATCGGCAGACCCATGGCTTTGGCGGCTTTTTGCGCCGTCTTGCGCTCTTCGTCGGTCAGCTTGACTGGAATACCTTCACCGCCCTGGTGGAGGTTGGAACGGAAGTCGTCGTCGAGGGACTGGCGAAGCATACTGGCAACAACCTTGCCGTTCACTACAAAGGCACGGATATCGACACCGGCGCTTTCCTGGATGAATTCCTGCACCAGGAAGTTCACGCCTTCGACGTAGAAGGCTTGCATTACCGCCAGCGCGGCTTTGCGGGTCTCGGCCAGCACCACACCGTTGCCGTGGGTGCCACGGGCAACCTTGATGATAACCGGCGCGCCACCAACCTGCTCAAGGACGCCCTCGAAGTCAGAGGTTTCGCGGGCAAAGACGGTTTTCGGAATGCCAACGCCGGACTTGGCCAGCAACTGCATCGAACGCAGCTTGTCGCGTGAACGGACAATCGCGATCGAGCTGGTCGTCGTGATGACATTCTGCATTTCGAACTGACGAACGATTGAGGAGCCATACTTGGTCAGGCTCTGCGAAATACGCGGGATGATAACATCGACGTCACGGATCTCTTCACCTTTATAGTGCACGACGGGGTTACTACGTTCGAGCGTGACGTAGCATTTGGCATAGTTAACGACACGGACATTATGGCCGCGCTTGAGGGCTTCTTCTTTGATGCGCTTGGTCGAGTAGTTACCTGGACCTTTGGACAAAATAACAATATTCATGGGTTATGACTCCTCATTAAATTGAGCATGCAGCTCTGCGGTACGTTCTCGCTCTTGATCGATGAGAGCACTACCCCGCTGAACATCAACTATAAACTTACCGCGCAGGACGTTGCGTCCAACTAGCACGGGATACACCTGCCGCTCACGATTTGCCAGTGTAAACGAAGCGCGGATCTTGCGGCCACCGATTTCTACCAGTAATTTCACCAGATAGCGGTTTTCCGGTTCGCCGATTGAACTAGCCACAACACGTTGTCCGTAGCTACTAAATATCACGGGGGTGCCAGTGTGATGATCACTGCTCTCACCGAAGAGCGTACAATGCAGGACGCCTTCGCGCTCTTCGATGTTTGTGGCCCAGATGGCTGACGTTTTGGCACCGGTATCAATGCGCGCTGGCACGGCCGATAGCTCTAACTCCGGAAAATTAATATACTCGGCACGGCCGATAGTCTGCAATTGGCTGTCACTCATGATGTAGGCTCCTGTGATTGGGCTTTTGCTAGTAGTGCATCGACGATCTGACCGGCGATATCAACACCGGTAACACCTTCGGCACGCGGGAAATAGCAAGGCACATTCACCTCAGCAAGATACGCTATATTATCCTGCTTATCAACCAGAATATCGACGCCTGCCAAAAGGCTGTGACGCAAGGCGGCCGCATCTGTCGCCAACTTGATGGTAGCAGGCTCCAAATCTTCGACCGCAACCGCCGATACGTCGGGTTCAGCCATTGCATTGGTGCGAAAATCATCATCTGGTTTGTGGTATTCAATTGCCGATACCACCTTGCCGGCAACTACGATTAAACGATAATGGTGATAGTCCGCGAGGTACTTACGTAAGATAACACTGTCAGAGGCGGATAATTGCTGAACGGCAGTCCGCAGTTCGTCACTGGACTGGACAAGTGACACACCCTGGCCATGGCTCAGCCCCAGGCGCTTCATAACGATCGGGTATCCGCCCAGTGCGGCAATGCGCTCATCCACGGCTTCGGCTGTCAGCTGAGCCCAGGCACTGTCGACCAGCTGCGTGGGTATGATTTCGAGGCCGGACGTCAGTTGCTGACTTAGTTCACGGAAATTACGGAATGGATAACGCTGGGTACGCGAACTATAAATTGTTGTCAGCTGGGGGTGCAGATGCGTCAGTAATGACTCTATGCTCACGGCTTTATTCGAAGTACTGATGCGGTACACCAAATCGCTCGCATCATAGGCGGCATTACGCAGATCATCGAGCAATACGTCTTCGCAAATTAATCGCTGGTAGCTAATGTTACGCGCATGGCAGGCCCGCTCCAGGGCCAGGTCGCTGGCGTGCACACCAGCCTGGGCGACAGTCATAATACAGTACAGTGTCATGCCAGCCCCCCTGCCTTGAGGTAGGCTAAAAAGGCCTGGCTCTTGGCCGTCTGAAAACTACCACTCGCTAATGCCGGCGTCAAATTAGCTTCCAGCACATACCATTGACCGTCGTCAGCCAGCAAGACATCGATGCCGGTGATATCGCGGCGCATCAATGTCATGATAGAGTGCACAGCTGCCATGATGAGAGGGTCAACACTGTCCGGATCGACCATCTCGGCCTGGCCGCCACGCGAGGTGTTATTGAGGTGAGTACCGGAGTCATCAGCCGTTTTCTTGAAGATTACAGGCGCATGGGCTCCAAAGGTTAAAATTCGGAGTTCACCGCTGTTGGCAATCAATGGTTGCGCGACGAATCCCTGCTTATCAGTCATCAGAATTTCGGTAGCAACATCCGTAGTCTCTGCCACATAGTTATGCAGGCCTTTGATACCCAGATGATGCTTTATGACCATTGGAAATGCAAAATCAGACTGCTGAAGGCTGCGAAGCAGTGTGTCATTGCTCGGGCTACTCAGTAACGCCGGCGTCGGGATACCGTGCTGGGCAAACAGGAAGCCCTGACTGACTTTCCCATAGAATGGCGCTTCGATCGTTGCCGCATTGATAACCTGCAGGTTGCGCTTCTGGGCGTACAACAGCACCGCCTGGGCATAATCGATAAACAGATTGGTGTTGCGAAGCAGTAGCACATCATACTGCTCAGCGAGCTCATGACCGTTCAGCGTAATATGCGTAGAGCCATCATCATTCACGGCAAAAACCAGCGACTGAACGGCAGCAAAATCAAACACGAGCTCAGTATCTGCCGCCATCAAGTTTTGGGCGAACTTCTGCAAGTTCGTCTTCTGGGCGGTTTGTGTCTGTTCGGACATGGTGGTAATTAGTAATAAACGCTGTTTCATGGAATAGTAATTATAGCATAAAACGCGTTAATTTACAACTATTTTCAGTTGCTTTTTAGACTACATACCACTATAAACGGTACTATGCTTTGGATTATCGGACCGGTGTTTACCGATTTTCACGATTACCTTGTCTCGCAAGGTATTCCTTATGGCGTGTTTCATATGGCCGAAAAGCCCCCTCGGCAGCCAGCCCAGCGGTCCATTCCCCTGTCGATGAGCTCCATGGAGCAACTAGAGACTGAACTTGCTGCTCTGCCGGCCGACCTCGCAGTGAGCGCAATCCTCGTTGCTGGCTATGAACAGTATGTAGTGCCTGCGGCCGTCATTGCCGAGCATTTTGGTGTACCCGGCCCCTCGATCACGAGCGCCCGCGCTGCTACGGATAAACTACTGATGCGAGAAGCATTTCAGGCGGCCTCACCGTCGATCACTCCGCCTTTTAAGCGCGTGGAAAACTGGGAAGATGTCGAATCGTTCGTCAAACATCACGGCTTGCCCGTCGTGTTGAAGCCCGCTAACCTCATGAAAAGCCTGTTTGTAACCAAGAATTTCAGCATCGAAGAACTTGAGACCAATTACCGTGAGATAGTCTCGGCACTACCCGCGCACTACGCCGCGCTGCCAGGTTCACTGCAGCCGGAAATTATCATTGAGAGCTTCCTGGAGGGCAGCATGCATACCGTGGCCGGCTGCGTCGAAGCGGATGGCAGTATCCAGCTGGTACCCCACATCGTCGATTGTTTGCCTGCTCCCGGCGAGCATCAACAGGATAGCTATCTGTACAGTCGGCAGCTGCCGACACGGCTGTCGGCCAAAGATCAGACATCGATACTCGAGGTAGCCCGCCAAGGCGCCCAGGCCCTCAAGCTGCGTGCGACCAGTCTGCATATTGAGCTCATACTGACATCACAGGGGCCCAAGCTGATTGAAATTGGTGCCCGGATCGGTGGTTATCGGGCACGGATGTACGAACTTGGCTGCCGACTCAACCTCTATCAGGCTGCCATCGATATTGCCGAAGGCCGTCCTAGCCAGCTTCCCAGTGGTGGCAAAGCCAGCTGCATCGCCGTTTTGGAATTATTCCCAGATCGTGACGGTCAGTTTCAGGGGCTCGACCACGAACATGAGCTTCGCCAGCTGCCAAGCTTCCATTATCTCAGCATGAAACGTCAGCTTGGCGAAGCGGTCGGCATGGCCCGACATGGCTACCGCGCTGTGGCTGTTGTCATGCTCAAACATAGCGATGCCGAGCAATTCCAAACAGACTTCGCAGAGGTCGCTGATTTGGTACGCGTCCGCGTGACCTAGTGACTAATGCGCAGCTCGGTGCTGTCATCGGTGGCGGGGGCGGGTCCAGGCGGGGGCTGCGTGTCAGTCATCGCCAGCGGCTCCACTTCTGGCAACGGCTGAGACTGCGGTACGGGGGCGGCCGAAACCATCGGCGGCGCAACCGGTGGCGGGGGCAGGTTTTCGTAGTGCAGGTTGCCGAAGGTTTCAGGGCGCTGGTTGGCGAGCTCGAACATATCCGGCAGATCATCGGCTTTAGGCTTAGTGTCAGCCGCACTCGCCTGGGCCTGGGCGGGATAAAATGCGTCGTTAATACGCCGTTCCAGCTCATTATTGGCAGGCGGTGGGGCCGGCAGTGGGATAGCCGGTGGTGCAGCTGGGTCGACAGGCGGGAGCGGCGGCAATGACACAGTGTCCTCTGGGAAGCTGTAGTAATTATCAGTCCCATCAGCAGCATTGCGGCGGCGGATCAGGAAGAACACCACGCCCCCGGCAACCAGTAAGAACAGCAGCAAACTGCCGACAATAGCACCGACGGCACTGGTTTTCTTGGTCGTCATCTGCTTATTCTTGTTGGACGCGGAAGCACCGCTATTATCACTCTGTGAGCTGTCGTCTGTGACTGTTGCATCAGTAGAATTGTCGCTTGAGGTTGTAGCATCAGTACCAGTGCCAGTATCTCCCGTTGCCTGCACCGTCAAGCCGGAGGTATCAGCCGGCGTAGTCTGGGTCGTGGTCGGCGTATTTGTAGTCTTTGGTTTTGTGGTCGTAGTGGATGTCGATGCAGTCGGTGCCGGGCTACTGCTAGTCGGCGCTGGCGAGCTGGCAGGCGTCGAGGGACTCGAGGTGGGCGTTGAACTGGTTGAGCCCGAAGAAGAAGGGGGCGGAGATGAAGTTGTGGGCGGCGGGCTAGAGGTAGTCGTAGTGGGCGGCGGGCTGGTCGTGGTTGTTGGCGGCGCCTGCAATTCACAATGCGCCTGATACAGCAATGTCCCATCCCCACGAAGGCGCATGTCATAAGTATAAGAAACGCCTTGCTTGACGCCATCACTCCCATCGCCATTAATATTGCCTGAAGCTGTGGTGCTGGCATTACTGTAGAGCAACACCCCGCCCTTATAGATGTAGACTCCGGACGGCGTACCGCTATAGCTGAACCCGATGGTGATATCAGTCGTGTTGCTGTAGCAAGTCAATGAGCCAGTTGGTGTCGCGGCACTACTAAACAATATAAATGTCGTACCGACGCCGGCAACCACGGCTACGGTTAGTATCATCGCAAGGCGGGATCTAATAAATTTCATGCTTTTTATGTTTGAAGGTAGCTATATTATACCACCTAACGCTAGTTACTGGCATGTAGAACTCTAGTGTAGACGATGTAGATTAGCGCCAACACGATTGCTAGGATGCTCAGCAGCATCGGAATGAAGCCTTGTTGATTAAGCTTGTGTTTTTTCATGTTAATTTCATTATAGACATTACGTGTGAATTACCAAATAATAGGGGTAATGACCACACCTGAGAGACCGGTAGAAAGCGCCGAGCGCGTTGTTGATTTGCGTATTGAAACTACGTCTGATTCGGGTGGGGAAACTGACCATCTCACCGGATTACATAGTCGTCGCTGGCTTGATAGCGCCCTGACTGCAGAAATTACCCGTAACCCTGGAACTTTTTCGATGCTATTCATCGATCTGGATGGCTTGAAAGCCGTAAACGACAAGCATGGGCATGCCGCCGGCGACCAACACATTATCAACCTGGCCCAGACGCTACGGGCAACCTTGCGCTATGGTGAAGCCCGGAGGCCAGGTGATCCAGTGAGACCGCATGATGATCTGGCAGAAGGCGCGGTGCGACTTGGTGGTGATGAGTTCGTAGTACTGCTGCGCGGCGTCACTAATGACACCGACCTCACAAAAATCAAATACCGGATTCGCGACAGCTTTGATAAGAACGGCCTCCGGGCTTCGATTGGTGGCCGGCCTCACCAACCAGGTGAAACCGGTTCTGAACTCCTAGCCGCAGCCGACAAGTTGATGTATGAAGATAAGCGCCTGCGGCGCGAACAGCAGATCCGCGCCCTGCCCGCCTATCGCAAAGCAGCCTACATGGCCGGTCGGTCGTTGCTGAAATTCGCCGGGATAGACACCCGACCTTAAGCGTACAGGTTACGCAGCAATTCCTGTTGCTTGCGACTAAGCTTGGTTGGCGTATCAACGATTAATGTGACAATGTGAGCGCCGCGACCACTGCCCTTCAGGTGCGACACACCATGGCCGGACAGTTTGAAATCCGAACCGCTCTGGGTGCCCGCGGGTACTTTCATCGTTACCGGACCATCGACAGTTTGGACTTCTATTTCCGCACCCAGCGCTGCAGACACCATATCAATGTGCTCCTCACTGAGAATCAGCTCACCTTCGCGAGTGAAGCGCTTGTGGGGTTTGACACGGATATTGACATACAGATCGCCTTTCGGACCATTGGCGATGGCTTCGCCGTGCTCACGCAAGCGGATGGTCGCGCCATCATCGACGCCAGCCGGGATCTTGAGCTGGATGGTCTGCTTCTTGGTCTGGGTGCCCTTGCCGCGACAAACACTACAGACTTTTTCCGGGACTTTGCCACTCCCATGACAAGTCGGGCATGGGCTGGCCTGCTGGATATTGCCGAAGATGGTACGCGTCACCTGTGTCACCTGGCCGGCACCGCCACAGGTGTCACAGGTTTTCAGTTCATGACCGGGCTCAACGGTTGAGCCTTTACAGTGCTCACAGGTGTCTTCCAGGTTCAGCCCTAGCGACACTTCGGTACCAAACACCGCATCCTCAAAACTAATATCGACACGGGTTTCGACATCCCGGCCACGCGCCTGGCGCTGGCGCCCGCCCCCCGGCTGGCCGCCCCCAAAGAAACTATTGAATATATCGCCGAGACCCAAGTCACCAAAATCAAAGTTCACGTTTTGGCCACCGCCACCGAAACCGGCAAACGGGTCACCACCACTACCGCCGACGCCAGCGTGCCCGAACTGGTCATAGCGCTGTTTCTTAGCCGGATCTTTTAAGACTTCGTAAGCTTCGTTGATTTCCTTGAACTTCGTCTCATCCCCGCCGCGGTCCGGGTGGTGCTCAATAGCCGCCTTACGAAAGGCTTTTTTGATCTCATCAGCCGAAGCATTTTTGCCGACGCCCAACACTTCGTAATAATCGCGTTTAGTGGTCATGATTCGAACCTCTTGATTTCCAGCCCGTACTTATCAGCGACGCGGTATTCTGCTTCCTGCATTACCAGCTTCATGTCATCCCCGCTCAAATGCTCACGTGCGGCTAACAATACTAGATATTCCGCCATCTGCTTTGTCATTTCTTCATTGGTGGTAGTGGCCGTCATACTATCGCGCACAAATGCATTGAGCGTGTAGTCGCCAGCCGCAAAAAAGATCCGATGAGCCCGCGCTGCATCATCAGCATCAACGCCGGCTACAATTTCGAAAAAATTCTGGGCTGTAGTGTCTCGCTCGCTCATATGTCTATTCTAAATCTTCCTACATAAAATGGCAGCCCTTAGTTATCAGGGCTGCCTTGGTTCGCTAGTTAGGCTTCTTTCGTTTCGTCGACGACTTCGCCTTCGAGCGGTTCGTCTGTCTTGGCTTCGGTGTCGCCATCTTCTGGCGCATCCTTGGCAGCTTCTTCGTAGAGCTTTGCACCGATTGGCATGATCTTGTCGTTGAGCTCGCTGGCGGCTTTTTCAAGCTCGTCCTTGCTAGCATCAGACTTGTCAGCGGTCTTCTTGGCTTCGGCGACGGCTTCTTCGAGCGCCTTTTTGTCATCGTCAGACAGTTTGTCGCCATTGTCCTTGTTCAGCTTTTCAGCCGAGTAGATGGCGCTGTCGAGCATGTTGCGGGCTTCGACGGCTTCCTTGCGGGCCTTGTCTTCTTCGGCGTGGGCTTCGGCGTCCTTGGCCATCTTTTCGACTTCGGCTTTATCAAGGTTACCAGAGCCAGAGATAGTGATCGACTGCTCTTTACCGGTGCCCTTATCCTTGGCGGTGACGTTCAGGATGCCATTAGCATCAATGTTGAAGGTGACTTCGATCTGCGGAATACCGCGAGGTGCTGGCGCGATACCGTCGAGGATGAAGCGACCAAGGCTCTTGTTGCCCTCGATCATGTCACGCTCACCCTGGCCGACGTGGATTTCTACCTGCGGCTGGTTGTCGGCGGCAGTCGAAAATACTTCTGATTTGCTGGTTGGGATAGTGGTATTGCGCTCAATGAGCTTGGTCATGACACCGCCCATGGTCTCAATGCCGAGACTCAGTGGGGTTACGTCGAGCAGCAGGACGTCTTTGACGTCACCCTGCAGCACGCCGCCTTGAATGGCGGCGCCGACGGCGACCACCTCGTCAGGGTTGACGCCCTTCATTGGGTCCTTACCGAAGATGTTCTTCACCTTTTCTTGGACGGCTGGCATACGGGTCATGCCACCGACCAGCACGACTGCGTCGATGTCGCTGGCTTTGAGGCCGGCGTCCTTGAGGGCTTTCTCGCAGGGGTCAGCAGTCTTGGTAATCAGATCACCGACCAAGTCCTCAAGTTTAGCGCGGGTCAGCTTGTGCTCGAAGTGCTTCGGGCCTTCTGCATCGGCCGTCAGGAATGGCAGGTTGACGTTGACTTCCTGGGCGCTCGACAGCTCGATCTTGGCCTTTTCCGCTTCGTCGCGCAGGCGCTGCATGGCAGCGTTGTCACCGGTAATATCAATACCGTGCTCTTTTTTGAACTCATCGGCAAAGTAGTTGATGATGACGCGGTCGAAGTCAGCGCCACCGAGGTGGGTGTCGCCGTTGGTGGACTTCACTTCGAAGACTCCGTCACCGAGCTCTAGGATGGAAACGTCAAAGGTACCACCACCGAGGTCATAGACCGCGATCTTTTCGTCTTTCTTGTCACCCTTGTCGAGACCATAGGCTAACGCAGCGGCAGTTGGCTCGTTGATGATGCGCTTGACCTCCAGGCCAGCAATCTTACCGGCGTCTTTGGTGGCCTGGCGCTGTGAGTCGTCGAAGTAGGCCGGGACAGTAATAACGGCTTCAGTGACTTTGTCGCCGAGAAAAGCTTCGGCATCAGCCTTGAGCTTGCCGAGCACCATGGCGCTAACTTCTTCGGGGCTGTATTCTTTGTCGCCCATCTTGACCTTGACACCGTTACCCGACTTGATGATCTCGTAACCCATCAGCTTCAGGTCGCGCTGGACCTCTTTGTCATTGAAGTTACGGCCGATTAAGCGCTTGACTTCATAGATGGTGTTCTTCGGGTTGGTCACCTGCTGACGACGGGCCACCTGGCCGACCAGACGCTCGCCATTCTTGTTGACGGCAACAACCGAAGGCGTAGTGCGGGCGCCCTCGCTGTTAGCAATAATCTCCGGCTTACCAGACTGCATGACAGCCATGGCCGAGTTCGTAGTACCGAGGTCGATTCCAATGATTTTACCCATAGTAGATATCCTTTCGTTTACAATTCGTCCTGATGAGGACATATAAAACAATCGTTTGTACTTATCATTTTAGGTATTTAGCACTCACATGTCAAGAGTGCTAAATGTTGTTTTATTCGCTACTAGGGCGACAGTTTGCGGTAAGACAGGTCCAAAACTTCCAGTAGGCGTCACTCTCAAAGGTAGCCCACTCGTGCGCACCGGCGGTTTCCTGCTGCAAGAATACCTCATCGACCATTTCATCGGTCGGCTGAGTCGTAACTTTTTCGGGATTATACGCAGAAATAATCATCCGACCCCAGTTCATGAGATGATCCGGTACCAGTGATTCTGGTCCGCGACACTCCGTGCATGGTTTTGGGGCTTGCTCTGTCATGGGCGAATTATTTGGTTGTGACGCGGACCATAGCGTGGCGGATAACGTCATTGCCGATCTTATAGCCGGACTGCAATTCTTCTGAGACGACTTCCGTTGAACCCTCACCCTCCTCCATGCTGACTGCTTCGTGGAGTTCGGGGTTGAACGGCTCGCCGACGGTGGCAATGCGTTCGACGCCGATCTTTGTCAGTGTGTCTTCGAACTGCTTGACGACGCCTTGGACACCTTTGACATAGTCATTGCCTTTGAGATCATCCGGGACATGCTTGAGGGCGCGCTCGAAATTATCGATGACTGGCAGTAGGTCAGTAATGACATTGGCTTTGACCATGCTGCGCAACTTGCTGATCTGCTCGTCGTGCTGGCGGCGGACGTTGATGACGTCGGCGCGCTCGCGCTGCAGCGCATCGGTCAGCTGTTGGATTTGTTGCTCATACTCGTTGAGTTCAGAAGGCTCCTGGGCATCGTTAGCGGTGGGTTTCTTAGGCATATAACATCTCCTCTAATTCCTGTCCGGCGCGCGATACCAGATGCATCACGTCGCGGTAGCTCTGACGGGTCGGGCCAAGCGTTCCGATGTAGCTGCGGTCGCTGAATGGACTGCGGAAGCGGCTAATGATAAGCGTACAGCCGGCGGCACGACCGACAGGGTTTTCCTGGCCGATGTAGACACTCAGTGGTTCGTTTGGCGCGGCTTCGCGCAGCCATGGCTCGAGGTTATCGAGTAACTGGGCGACCTGCTGAACATTGACGCCACCAACGAATTCCGGCTGCCCGAACAGGTTCGACAGGCCACTGATATACAGCTGGTTGCCGATAGTCGCCAGGCCGAGGTTGTGAGTCAGCTCAACCAGCGTATCGACGGCGTTGCGGATCATCCGCTCCGGTGCACCAGCATGTTGGACGCGGGCAGTCAGGGCCCGCACGCCACGACCTTCGTCGATCGACATCGGGGTTTCAGTCAGGCGATTCACATAGAAGCGATAGCCTTTGTCGGTCGGCACCCGACCGGCGCTGGTGTGCGGCTGGTGAATGTAGCCCAGGCGTTCCAGCTCCGCCATTTCAGCCCGGATGGTCGCCGACGACACATTAAAGGCCTTGGCAAGTAGACTCGAGCCCACTGGCACGGCGACTTCGGCGTACTGCTCAACGATAGCACTGAGAATCTTCTGTTGACGTTCGGTCATAATGCACATCATTGTAGCGCTTTAGCACTCGATGTGCAAGAGTGCCAATTATAGGCTGCGAAGTAGGATCTGCGTTTCCAGCAACAGTTGCTCTGCAAGCGCCCTACCCCGCCGCTGTTGCTCCTCGTCATATTGGCCTAGCTTAGCGAGTTGGTTAATCTGCTGCACCGCTTCGCTGATATCGTCATTAATCACGAATTTGTAATAGTCATGGTCGAGGCCTGCCTGCAGCTCGATGACCGCACTCTCCATGCGCCGCTTGTATTCATCGGCTGGCATTTCACCTCGATGGTGCAGCCGGCGCTGCCATTCGTCGAAGCTTGGTGGCAGGATGAAGATACCGAGCGTCTCCGGCTTGAGTTTAATCGCATTATCAATACCATCAATCTGTGCGTCGGTGATGGCGATTTTGCCCTGATCGGTAGCACTTTGCAGCTCGCGGATACTGATGCCGGACACCTGCTGCTGGTGGATGACTGCCGCTTCGAGGTATTTGCCGCCGCGGATATCTTCCAGTACGTCATCCTCGCTACGAAACCAGTACTCGACGCCATTTTGCTCCATGATGCCGTCGTTGGTACGCGGCTGGCGGGTGGTGTCAGACACGATGTAATAATAATCGCCCGTTTTCATCAGCTCACGGATCAGGTGGTTACGGCCGCTGGACGTCGGCGCCACCAATAATACTAGCTGTGTCTGCGACAGAGTCTGTAGCGCGGCCTTCGAGAGATTGTAGTCTGCCAGGAGTTGCTGGAACTCCTCAAGATGGACGAGCTTATTCATCATTAGGTTATACCAAAATTACAGGGGTGCCGTCAAACATAGATAGCGTTGGACAGCAGCCGGGGACGGAGCGCCAGCAAGCGCAAAAGTACCACGTGCACATGGATTGTCACAAAACCGACCACGATCGCCAAAATGGCATAGCTCAGGCCCGAGGGGCTGGCAACCTGCGGCGACGACGCCAAAGCCGAAGCAATCACATATGGTACGATTCGGCCAAAAAACATCAGTATGTAGGGCACCCACAGCACCAGAACGGCCAGGCGGATGGCCAGCTTTTCAAGCGCATAGCGGATCATCTGTCGACGGTTCAGATTAGCATAGTGGTCGAGTTCCTGACGGAACTCTGCCGCCTGCTGTACGGCGCTTACGACATTAGCCGCAAACATGTAGACCACGAAGCCGACCAGGCACCAGAACAGCAGTAGTGGCAAGTTACTAATAAACACATTGCGATCGAGAGTCTGTGCAATCGACTGGGTCGAACCGTGCCCCGCGGCATTGTATTTGAGGAATTGTAACTTCGCATTGCTGCCCTGATAGTGCGCCGATACGATTGAAAACGTTACGATTCCCAAACTAGCTAACAGTGACAAAAAGCCGCTCAGCCAGGAGGGGCTGATTAGCACGCCAAATAGCGTGGCGTCTAAGTCGGAATCGTTTGCGAAGTGTTTCATGTGTGTTTTTACGAGCTGTCCTTAACTATATGCGACCGCTCCTCCCCTGTATACTGTAGTTGTTAATATAACTACGGACAATTCACTTTGTGATTGACCCTCCATGAGACGCTCAGCATACTCTCAGTTTAGACACACCAAAAATAAAAACGGATCTATCATGAAACTAACCAAACTAAACATCCGGGGCTTCAGCCACCACTTCCTGATGATGTTTGTCGTCCTCCTGGTCGGCGTCGGTGGCACCTTTTATCTAGTATTGTCGCACGCAGACACTCCTACTGCTTCAAGCAGCACGCAGTCCAGCTGTTTCGGCAACAACTGTACCGCCGCATCAGGCACCAGTACTAATAGCACTACCCAAGCAGCAGCTACGGCAGCGCCGACCGGCTCGATTTCCTGCAGTGCAAATACGACTGACATTACCCTTACCACTAGCTGGTCAAATACGGCTGCGGGCGTCTATATTTATCAGAATGGGAGCCTTCTCGACAGCTCAACCTCAACTAGCGGATCCGGTCACTTGTCCGCCGCAAAGAGTGTTGTTGCCGGTACGACTTACTCATTCGTAATATCGACTCGCTCATCGACGCCGCAACAATTGAATAGCGTCCAATGCGCAACCAAACCTAGCACCACTGCGCCTACTTCTACGAGCACAGCACCTACCACCACAACTTCGACTGGCACTACCAGCCAAACTACCAGTACCACTTCGAGCACTGGACCTTCTGGCTCCCTGAACTGCTTGAGCAATACCACTGACATTACTCTCTCCTACAGCTATACTAATGCGCCGGCAGGTGTCTACTTCTACCGCGATACCGGCCACCTTGCTACTGATTCGACCCCTGCAAATACAACCGCCCACAGCAGCGCCATTCCAGGCCAAAGTTCGCTCAGCCCCGGCGTTAGCAACTACACTGCTGGCCACACTTACCTGTACGAAATGAAGACCCGTGACACAAACAAGAGCCTTGATACCTGTAGCGTAGCTCTCAAACCAGCTACTACTAGCACTAATACGAGCACCAGCTCCGGCACTACAACCGGCACGACGAGTACTACGACGAGCCCAACTGGCACACAGACAACATCATCATCCTCAGATGGGCTGATCAACTGTACGTTCCTGGATGCCAGCGGCAAAGCGGTTACCGAGCGCCACACGCCAAGCTGGTGTGAAGCGAAGCGTGCCGCACAGATTGCCACCGGCAAGTTAATCGACACCAATACATGCTCATCCGTATTTGGTGCTGGCGCACGCTTCTATTCCGATCTGAAAGTTTGTGCAACACCCACAGCCAGTGCTTGCCCTACCGGCACTAAAGTAGCTGCTTTAAAGAGCGGAACCCAAACTGTCTATACTTGCGTCAAGGACACTGGCTCGACAGTGGCGACCGAAAAATGTGTCTTCCTGGACGCCAAAGGCAAAAAGGTCAGCGAAACCCACACTGTTGCCTGGTGCGATGCCAAACACGAATTGCAGCACATCGATGGGCATGGCGATAAATACGCTTCATGCAAGCTTCTCGATGAAGCAACTGGTAAGCTGATTACCGAGGATCACACCGTCGGCTACTGTACCAGCATGCAGGCCCGCCAACATATTTCAGCAACCGGCATGAAACTGGAACTCTGTAAGCTTACCGCCGCCGACGGCACGGAACTTACTCCCGAATACCACAACCCTGGCTGGTGCGCCTCCCGTCAAAAGCAGATTGATGCCGACAAGCCCGCAGCAGTCGTCACCGACAATCACAAAGCCAATGACCCACCAAAGAAAACTACTTTGGCTAACTGTGTATGGGTCGACACTGCTGGTAATAAGCACACGACATCTGTGACGAGCTATACTCCGAACCAAGATTGCCAGGACAAGAGCGACAAGGCTCGCGCCACTAAAGTTACCTGCGTTTACTCAGATGGTGGTCACACCCAAGCAGCCCACGAAGTTACAAACGCCTACCTCTGCGCAACATCATACGGTGGCAAATCCACTAAGATCGTGACGGCAAGCGCTGCTCCCAAGACCACTTCTGGGACCACCTACTATAATTGCACTTATCTGGCGACAGACGGCAAGACAAAAACAGTCAAAACACCATCCGCCTCTGTATGCAACACCGATTACGTTTCAGATGCTAAAACGAACAGAATCTACTGCATTTATGCAGCCGGTTCAAAGCACACCTACACAAACACCTATAACTGCATAAAGAATATCGGTGGCATTCTGGCTAAAGCGCCTACTGTCAGCTACTGCCACTACTACGACCGGCACGAAAACAGCAACATCGTCGAACAGATTACTGGTACGCTGACGAGTACTTACTGCACAGGCACACTGCACGGCACCGTCGTCACCAAATCGACCTAGTCGCGCTTGAGCATGACCGTAAACGCTTCGGCGGGGATATCCACCTTGCCGAAGCGTTTTAGGCGTTCCTTACCCTTTTTCTGCTTGGCAAGAACTTTCTTTTTACGGGAGACGTCGCCGCCATACAGACCAGTGGTCACGTCTTTTCGGTAGGCTGAGATGTCTTCGCGGGCAATGAAACGGCCGCCGATGGCTGCCTGAAGGGCGACTTGGAAGTTCTGGCGCGGGATAACTTCTTTGAGCTTGGCGACGATGTCGCGGCCGAGTTTGTCGGCCTCACTGCGGTGGACCATGATGGACAGCGCACTGACCATTTCTCCAGCGACATAGAAGTCGACTTTGACCAGGTCTTCGGCGCGATAGTTGTCGAGTTCATAGTTGAATGAACCATAACCCGACGTCAGGCTTTTGAGCTGGTCATAAAAATCAGTCAACAAATTGGCCAGCGGCGCCTCGAAGCTGACGAGGGCGCGCTGCTCCATGTAGCTGAGGTTGGTCTGCAGGCCACGCTTGCTACTAATGAGTTGGATAACCGGGCCGACGTAATCTTGTGGCACGACGATTTCACCCTTGATCCACGGTTCGCGGATCTCACGGATCTTGGCAGGATCAGGCAGGTCGGCAGCGCTCTTGATATCGAGCTCGTCACCGTTCAGCAGGGACACCTGGTAGTCAGTTGAAGGGTTAGTAACCACGAGTTCGAGGTTATACTCCCGCTCCAGGCGCTCACGGATGATGTCCATATGCAGCAGACCCAGGAAGCCGATGCGGACTCCAAAGCCGAGCACTGGTGAGTTCTCGGGCGCAAACTGCAGCGCCGAGTCGCTGAGACTGAGCTTTTCGATGGCGTCTTTGAGGTCCTGGTAGTATTCATTGGACTCCGGAAAGAAGCCAGCATAGACGAATGGCTGGACGTTTTTGTAGCCGGGCAAAGCTTGCGTGCTTGGGTTGGCCTGGAGAGTGACCGTGTCACCGACTTTGGCATCGCGGGTGGTTTTAAGGTTAGTGACAATATAGCCGATTTCACCAGTTCCCAGGCCCGTACCGGGTGTCATATCGGGTTTCAACGCGCCGACTTCGAGGGCGATGCCGGGCGCGCCGGTATTGATCATCTTAATCTGGGCATTCTTCTTAATCTCACCGTCAAACACGCGGACGTACAAAATGACGCCACGGTAATCATCGTAGTAGCTGTCGAAGATCAAAGCCCGGGTCGTACTTAACGTGTTAAGTTTGGGTTCAGGCACATCTTTGACGATACGGTCAAGCACCGTTTCCACGCCCATGCCCGTCTTGGCGGATATCTGAAGGATGTCTTCGAACTTACAGCCCAGCAGACTGACAATTTCAGCACCAACCCGCTCGACGTCAGCAGCTGGCAGATCGATTTTGTTCAGCACCGGAATGATTGTCAGGTCGGCGGCCATTGCCAAGTAGACATTGGCTAGCGTCTGGGCCTGGATGCCCTGTGAGGCGTCGACGACTAATAGCGCGCCCTCACATGCTTCGAGGCTGCGGGAGACTTCATAGCTGAAGTCGACGTGTCCAGGGGTGTCGATCAGATTCAGCTCATAGCCCTGATATTCCATCCTCACAGGTGCCAGCTTGATGGTAATGCCTTTTTCGCGTTCCAGATCCATGCGATCGAGCAGCTGGGCCTTCATGTCGCGCTTCAGGACGGTGCCGGTCAATTCGAGCAAGCGGTCAGCCAGCGTCGACTTACCGTGATCAATGTGCGCAATAATACAGAAGTTGCGAATCTTTCCCTGTTCCATGTCAGGCTATTGTAACAGAGGTAGGTCTTATGGTCGAGGGGTGAAATCGAGGACGGATGAATACTTGCCGCTGGTAATGACCAAGTGGTCGAGCAACTCGATACCCAGGATGTCACCGGCAGTTAGCAGCTGCTCCGTGACCTGGATGTCGGCCATGGTCGGTTCGAGACGGCCGGATGGATGATTGTGGGCGATGATGATGGCCACCGCACCGCGCTCAATGGCCGGCTGATAGACTTCCCGCGGATGGACAATGTTGGCGGTCAGACTGCCGACGGAGATGATCTCATCATGAATAACCTGGTAGCGACTATTCAGATAGAGACCGCGCAACTGTTCCTTTTGACTGGCGCCCATATCCTGCAAATACTGATAGGCCTGCTTGGCGTTACGGACCTGGACTGGCCGCCCAGCGTTGGTGGCATGGAATCGTCGCCCAAGCTCAAAAGCCGCTACCAGTTGGGTGGCTTTGCCGACGGTAATACCAGTGGCTTCAGCTAACCGCTCCGGGTCATATTCGTTACCAATCGTCTTTTCACCGTATTCTTTTAGCGTGCGCTGAGCCATCGCCAATACATCTTCTTTGGCAGTACCGGTACCCCAGAGGATTGCTACCAACTCAGCCATGCTGAGGTGCTGTGGTCCCAACTTCTGTAGTTTTTCGCGAGGTTTGTCGGCATCAGGTAGGTCGCGGACACGCAGTACATACTGACTAGCGGGACGAGTAACCGTGGCATGATTGAAAACCAGGTCGTGGTCTTCCAGTTGATAATTGGTTGGGCGACGGGTGGTTGTGGCAGTACTCATACGAACAGTATAGTCCATGCAGTGCCGCCAAACATTAAATAAATCTTAATTTAGCCGTAAAGGCTTAAGTGCCATGCGACGCAGGCGGCGGAAAACCGGACCGACCTCTTCAAGACCGAACACGGATGAAACCAGCAAATGGACGGCAAATGTGACGCCCGCAATTGCTACCAGCTTTGAGCCAAGCGTGAAAATACCTTTGTCTGCCAACGTCAAGGGATAGATATGGACCATAATGAAGCCGGCCACCGCACTAAAGCCTGTTACCGACATGATCCGAACCAGCCCGTCCCAGAACGCAGCATCAAACAGCTTGTGATCACGGTATAGCATGATAATAACCAATACGACGACTTCTGCCATAGCAGCTATCGACTGGGCCAGCGCCAGGCCAGCAATGTTATAGGAATATGACTTCGCGAGCGTCACTGCGAGGGTGATGTTGAGACCGATCGTAAAAAATGAGACAAACAGCGGCGTGCGGGTGTCTTTCTGAGCATAAAACCAGCGCGAAATGATCGAGTAGATGATCCGAAAGAAGATCGCCAGCGTTAGGTAACCGAAGATCAGGGCAATTTCAGCGTTGTCCTGCGTGAAAATCAAGCGCGACAGGTAGCCACGACAGTAGAAACAAACTACGACCAGTGGCGCCGCCAGCCAGATCATGGCCCTCAGAATCATCAGGAAGTCACGACGGAAAAGATCGTGGCGGCCTTGGGCTAGACGCTGGTTGAGGCGTGGGAAGGCGGCCGTTGAAATGGCAGTACCGACCAACAGGATTGGAGCCGTACTCAGGGTATAGGCATTGTTGTAATAGCTGATATTACCGGCGCCGAGGCTGCTGGCGATGTGGGTTTCGACGACGCTGTTCACCTGGTCAATGCCCTGGTCGAGGGAGCGCGGCGGCAGGTTTTTCAGGATGAGACGAAAGTCGGGGTTGCGCCAGTTAATGCGTGGGTGCCAGTGAAAGTTGAGTTTCAATGTGCCGACCATCACCACTAGCAGCTGCAAAATGGCACCGATCAATGCACCGAAGCCAAGCCCGGCGATCCCCAAATGCCCCGGGCCGCCGTGGTGGCCGGGCGCTTCGCTGAACACTAGGATGCTGATGATAATACAAGCGTTATAAAACAGCGGTGCGATAGCGTAGAAAAAGAACCGGCCCATGGTCTGCTGCACACTAGTGATGACACCTGTGATTGTGAACAACAGCGGGTTGAACGCTAGCAAACGCATAATCATCACCGCATTATCAAGCTCAGCACCTTTGAGGCGTGGCGCTACGACATGGTGGATGAGCGGCTCTGCAAAGACCAGCATGAAGACACCGACGCCCAGCATCAGCAGCGCCAGGAAATTCAGCAAGCTGGCCGAAAGCTCCCAGACACCTTTGCGGTCGCGCTTCTGCAAATGCTCGGCAAGCACCGGCATAAACGCCACGCCCAGCGCACCGGCCGCCAGCGTGAAGAAAAAGAAATCCGGGATACTGAAAGCCGCGAAGTAGGCATCGGTGCTATGCGGACCGGTGGCCGGGAAGTTGGCGTTCACTAACTTGGTGCGCAGGAAACCGAGTACTTGGCCGGTCAGCGAAGCCGCGACCAGCAAGGCGGCAATATTGCCGACGCTGATACGACGTTTCTTGGTGCTAGGGCCGGCAGTTTCTTTCGGGTTCATAGGCTCCTACAAGTATAGTCACGCCGGGGGCAAAATGCACTTACTTTACAGATATCTCGTTGCTTAATGCTCAACGCGCAGGGTTTGCGGGTCGGATGCCGGCTTATCGGCTGATTTTCGCTTGCGGGTGCGCTTGCGCTTTGGCTTGTCGCTCTGAGGCTCGGCCGTCGGCGCAGGCTGGGCAGCCGGTTTGCTTGGGGCAATCTGGTCAGTGACTTCGGGCGGGACAGGACTCACCGGCTGGATTCTCGTATTCTGTTTTGACTGCTTGTCCTCAACCAGGTAGCGTTCACCAACATACCGGTCAACGAAATCACGACTAACAGCGTACTGGGCGCGTGAGCGAGCGATGATCTCGGCACTGTAATCCTGTGGCTCGGGCGGTAAATTAAGTGAAATCGCCGAAAAGGCCGCAATCTTTTCGCCCTCAATGGTCGTGCTAATCACGAAGTGACGGTTGTGCATATGCACCAGGTCGTATTCCTCGAACCGCGGTTCAAAATAGCGCTGCATGCTACGGGCATCATCGACACCCATGCGGAAGGCGATGATCGAACCGACATTACCGAACACGGCGTCTTTGACCTCGATCGACATTTGGGCGATGTACTGGTTAGCCACTGTCAGGTTGAGGCCGTATTTGCGGGCTTCCGACAAAATCGTCGCGAATGAATCAGTCGCGAAGTTCTGGAATTCGTCGACATATAGATAAAACGGCGAACGCTCGCTGGCCGGGATGTCAGCCCGGCTCATCGCTCCAAGCTGGATCTTGGTCACCAGTAACGCACCCAACAGCGAGGCATTATCCTCACCGATCAGCCCACGACTGAGGTTCACAATCAGGATTTTGCGCTGGTCCATGATCTGGCGGATATTAAAGCTCGACTTCGGCTGACCGATGATATTACGCACCAGCGGATTAGCCGTAAAGGCTCCGACCTTGTTGAGCACCGGCGCCACGGCTTCGGCGACGAATTTGTCATTCCAGCTGGCGAACTCGATAGTCCAGAAATTGGTGACAACCGGGTCATCGACGTATTTCAGGACGTCCTGTCGGAATTTTTTGTCAGTTAGGATGCGGGTTATGTCGAGCATGGTCGCATCGGGATAGTCGAGCAACGCCAAAAGGGAGTAACGCAGGATGTATTCCAGTCGCGGCCCCCAGGACTCAAACATACGCTTTAGGACACCGATCAGCTCACTCGCGGTATGGTTCTTGAGCTTCGGATCCAGCACTTCCATTGGGTTGAAAGCGATCGGGAAATCGGTGTCGGCCGGGTTGAAGTAGATGACGTCCTTGGCCCGTTCTGGCGTCATGCGGCGCAGGATGTCCATGGCGTAATCACCATGCGGATCGATCACCGCGAAGCCATAGGGACTGTAAATGTCGGAAATGGTCAGCAGCGTCAGCATGCCAGACTTACCTACACCGGTCTGACCAATGATGTAGAGGTGACGGCCACGGTCATTACGGGTAATCCCAAACATCGTATTATGGCCACGGAAATTGGTGATGGCAATCGGGCTGATGGCGCCATTATAGACTTCTGTGACGATTGGCAGGTTGGCTGGCGGTTCGGCAGTCTGGCTCAGCGCCCAGAGGATGAACGGCGTCTCGACATTGGTGTGCGGCAGGTGATACATGGTCGCCGTTTCCTCGATGTTCAGGATCAGGCGCTTTTTACCAAAGTGCCGTAGACGGTAATTGGCCAGCAGCTGCGGGTCGTCGCCGACTTTGGTCTGCTCGAAACCGTTGAGATAAGTGGTATTGAACTGCTTGTATGTGGCAATGATTGATTGCAAACGGAGTTTGGCCTGGTGGAGCGGCGCGTGACCACGGTAGACGATGCGCAGCGTCGTCTCAAACGCCAGCTTGTGGCTCTTCTCTTCCGCACCACCGGCCCGGGAGGTCTCATACTCGGTCAGCTTGACAGCGTCGGCTTTGTATTCGGGCGGTGCCCAGAGCGCGCTCAGTAGACCGGTGGATTTGGTGCCGCCGGCGCCGCGCAGGCCCGACACATATTTCTCACTTTTCTTGTGCCAGTTAGCCGGTGCCGGTTGGAGCAGTAGCTGGATCCAGGCCTCTTCGTCGGCTTCGAACTTGGCCAGTGCAGCAGTGATTGCCGCCAGTGGGTCGACTTCGAAACTTTGAAACGTCTTGATCGGCAAGGCGTCATTCTGCACGAACTTCAGCTCAGTCGTCAGCCGGGTCGCAAAGTCGGCGTGAGGTGTCGCGGCGTAATCCGGCACTTCCGAAATCTGGACGCTCGGATATTGGGCATAGATCTGCTCTTCAACGAATGCCTTGAGGTAATCCGGCACCCACACATAGAAGCCAATTCGCTTTTTGAGCACCGCTATCTCGAAACTCAAACGCTCGCGACGGGTTGCCTGGAACCGCTTCTGACTGGGTAGCGTCAACAGACCATGTAAGCTGGCAAACATCTGTTCAGCTGCCAGCTCCTTTTGGTCGTTGGTCCGCGGCACCTGGAGCAAGAGCACCACGCCCTGCTCGCTCGATTGCTGATTATCGGTCTCTTGACTCATCTTAGGAGAAATGCCAACCCTTCTTCAGAGTTCATTATCTCATTTCAGAGCGCTTACGCCTAGTACTGGGCGGCGGCTTTGGGGAGTGTTGCGCCAGAGAGGACTTCAGCGACCTCATCAGCATCAACGGTTTCTTTTTCGAGCAGCTTGTCTTTGAGGGCTTCGAGCTTATCGAGATTCGCCTTGATGACGGTGCGAGCGCGATTGGCGGCTTCAGTAATAAGGCTCTCAACCTCTTGGTCGATCACCTTGGCGGTATCGTCCGAGTACTCACGTTCGTGGACAATGCGGTCGATCATCATACCGTCGTCGATCTTGAAGACCTGGTTGCGCAGGCCCTTGCCCATACCCTGATTGATGATCATGTCACGAGCCAGTTCAGCGGCGTTCTGCAAGTCGGAGCCAGCACCAGTGGTAATGCGGTCTTCACCCAGGATGATTTCCTCAGCGATACGGCCGCCCATGCCGCGGGCCAGCATGTCCTTGAACTGGACGAGCGAGACGTAAACACGGTCCTCCGGTGGGATAAACCAGGTCACACCACCGGTTCCACCGCGTGGGATGATAGTTACTTTGTGGACAGGGTCAGAATCGGGCATGACGTGCCCGACCAGGGCGTGGCCAGCTTCGTGGTAGGCGGTAACCATCTTATCGGCTTCGGTCATGACTTTGCTCTTGCGTTCTGGCCCGATGGCGACGCGCTCAAAAGCTTCGGTGACATCGTGCTGAGTAATCTCGTCGTGGCCGTTACGAGCGGCGATGATAGCTGATTCATTAGCAATGTTGCTTAGGTCGGCACCGGATGAGCCAGCCGATTTGGCAGCCAGGGCATCAAGGTCAACACTCTTGGCCAGTGGCTTCTTGGCGAAGTGGACTTTCAGGATGGCTTCGCGGTCTTTGCGGTCCGGCAGGCCGATATTGACGCGGCGGTCGAAACGACCGGGACGGAGCAGGGCTGGGTCGAGTACGTCGGCGCGGTTAGTGGCGGCTAAGACGATGACATTCTCGCCCTGATCGAAGCCGTCCATCTCAACCAATATCTGGTTCAGGGTTTGCTCACGTTCATCGTGACCACCGCCCATGCCGGAGCCACGGCGGCGGCCAACGGCGTCAATCTCATCGACGAAAATGATACAGGGGGCGTTCTTCTTGGCCTTGGCGAACAGGTCACGCACACGAGAGGCACCGACACCGACGAACATTTCGACGAATTCCGAACCGGAAATGCTGAAGAACGGTACATTGGCTTCACCGGCAACAGCGCGGCTGAGCATGGTCTTACCAGTACCGGGAGGGCCGACTAGCAGCACACCTTTAGGGATGCGGGCGCCGAGGTTGGCAAACTTCTTCGGGAACTTCAGGAATTCAACGACTTCTTCGAGATCCTGTTTGGCTTCATCACTACCAGCGATATCACCGAAAGTAACTTTGTCCTTTTCGTTCCCGTACAAACGGGCACGGCTCTTGCCGAAGCTCATGGCCTGGTTACCCTGACCCTGAGCGCTGCGCAGCATAAACCAGAGTACGGCGGCGATAATAATTACCGGCCCGATAGTCTCAGCAATGCTCAGCCATGTCGAAGTACCATTACTCTGAGGATCATAACTGACCTGGACTTTACTGTAGTTCAGACCCAGATCTTTCAGGCTGCCATTAGGATCGGAATAAGTTTTCAGGGTAGGGTGGTTCTCGCTCTTCGGCGTAATCAGCACCTGGTTGCCATTGACTTCGAATTTCGAGTATTGGCCCTGGTTGGCGTTACGGATTGCGTCGGTCAGCGGGATTTTATTGAGGTTTGTCGGCTGGCTACTTGCAGCAAATACGACCAACGATAACAGAATCAGTATGGCAACAAAGCCAGCATTTTTCATGGTGCGCTTATTGTTAGATCCAGGCTTGTGATTCGGTCGCGTCGGTTTTTTACTCATTGTCACCTCTCAATTTCAATCGCTACAGTATACCGCCAATGAGAGAATTTGGCTATAAGGTATCCCTGGAAAACGACAAATGATCACCGTGGATGTGCAGCCAGTGGTTGCGCAGGATGTCGACGCGCTGGCCAGCCGCCTGGGTTTTGGCATGCACTACCAGTCGCTCCAGCGTCGCACGGTCGAAATCGCGCAGACCATGCTCCCTTAGCCACGTTGCCATTACCTCACGGGCTACGCTGTGCGGCAGACTGGCGAACCAGCGGCGATCAATCCGGTGCGCTTCCGGCTGCAAATGTAGCGCATGCACCAACTGCTGATCAAGCTCGTCATTGACCAGCTGACTCTGATTGATAATATCCATAAATTTCCCGCGGGCGGCATTATCGAGCCTCGGCATGATGCGCTGGCGCACATAATTTCGGGCATAGCGTTCATCATTATTGGTTGAATCTTCACGCCAAATCAGGTCACGGTCACGGGCATAATTCACAATATCGATTTTCGGCACCCAGAGCAGTGGCCGGATCAATCCTGATCTGTTACGTAGCGAGTGTAATCCCCTCCTTCCGGTGCCTCTTAACATGTTAAGTATTGCCGTTTCGAGGAGGTCATCTTGATGGTGCGCCGTGATTATCGCCCGTGCGCCGCTGGCACTACGAACCTTCTGTAGAAACTCATAACGAGCCTTGCGGGCCGCCGCTTCACTGGCCCCCTCCCCTAACTCAGCCTCGTGATACACGAACGGTATTCCATAAAATCGCGCTGCCGACTGCACCAGCCGTCGATCATCCACAGAATCATCACGGATCCCATGATCGAAATGTGCCACCGTCAACCGCACACCCGGCTGTTGTTGCAACAGGTTCAGAAGCACCATCGAATCCACGCCACCGCTAACCGCCAAAACATACTGACCAGGTTCCACCGAAATATCCTGCAGATTCATGTATATTCAGTGTATATGAAAGCCGCAAAAGCATGAGTACATTTCTATCGACCTCAGCTCACCCCTACCCGCGGGTTGGAGTTGCCTTATTCGTAATTAAAGATGGCAAAATTTTGTTAGGCCTCAGACATGGTTCTCACGGCGCGAACACCTGGGGTACACCCGGCGGCAAACTTGAGCTTGGTGAAAGCTGGCAGGATTGTTCATTACGTGAAGTTGCTGAAGAAGTCGGATGCGGCATTACACAACCAGAATTTTTAGCAGCCACAAATGACGTTTTTGAAGAACGGTTACACTATGTCACTATTTTCATGAAAGCAATGTGGCAAGCAGGAGACATACAAAATCTTGAGCCCGAAAAATGCCTTGAGTGGCAATGGTTTGATCCCGCGCAGCTGCCCGATAATCTTATGCTGCCAATTCTTAATCTCCGCAAAGAACATGATCTCGCGGCGTTACTCGGCAGGGATTAAACTGCTATACTGAACCTAGAAATCCAAAAACAAATATGATTGTAAATATACTCCTCCTGCTGACCGGCGTCATCGTCGGCATTATGAACGGCATTGCCGGCGGCGGCATGTTGATCGGCTTCCCGGTGCTGCTGGCGGCCGGGCTGCCGGCGCTGGTCGCCAATGCTACTAGTTGCATCATTGTCTTACCTGGTCAGATCACCTCGGCTTACGGCTACCGCCGCTATATCCGACAAATCCCGCGCAGTTACATGCTGCTGGCAATTCCCTGTATCATCGGTGCGATAACCGGCGTACTGATTCTGCGCCACACCTCTTCCGAACACTTCGAAAAACTGGTGCCCGGGCTGATCTCATTCGCGGTCGTGCTGTTTATTTTTCAGCCGTATATCCATTTCAAAGTCCGCTCGCACATCAACGGCCCCAAAAAGCACCGCCAAAGCCTCCGTCCGCTGATACCGGCCGGCCTGGCAATGTTCCCGCTGGCAATTTACGGCGGCTACTTCGGCGCCGGGTTCGGCTTCATCATGCTGGCCCTGCTCGGCTTCACCAAACTCCACGAAATTCATCAAATGAACGCCCTCAAAAACCTGATGGCAGTCTGCATCGCCACTGCTTCGCTGATCACGCTCAGCGGCGCCCACCTGATCGATTGGAAACACGGCTTGTTCATGGCTACCGGTAACGCCATCGGCGGCTATACGGGCTCGATGACGGCCCAGAAGTACTCATCGCATACCATCCGCATCATTGTTATCATTATCGGCATTGCCACGGCGGCCTACCTAGTCTTCCGCAACTACTAGTCAACAGAGATAAAACATGCTATATTACAGGCTGTTTTGCACTTGCAAAACCGGCACATGGCGATGTAGCTCAGCTGGTTAGAGCACGAGACTCATAAGCTCGGGGTCACTGGTTCAAGTCCAGTCATCGCTACCATTATCACTTTTTATGTTTATTGGTTTGTTGAAGGTGGCGTCACGTCCGGTTCGGGTATACCCGAGGTGGGGTTCTGCATCGTAGGAGCAGGTACGGAATTCGCGGTTGGGGTGGAAGTTTGCGGCGAAGGTGTGTAGGGCTTTGGTACTGCGGCGTCGCGGGCCCGGTAGTCAGCCATGAAGGCATCGATGTCGCTCTGATTGCACACCCGTCGGACTTCAGAAGGTAGGCTGTAGCCCGTCATCGTAAAATTCCAACAACCATCGGCATCGGGCGCATTAAATTGGCCGTTTTTATCCAGTGCCGAGCGAAGCACATAGGTTTTTGTACCGTCGGCATTGGTGCGAACTTCTGCGACGTCGTTAGCCGCTGCGGTTCTGGCATCTTCGGCATCGGTTGAGCTAGCTGGACTTGTTTTGGACGCGGCTACTGGCTTAGTAACCTCTACGGATTGGGCGGGCTTTGAACCAATGATGTTGGTGGCAACCAAAGCACTTGCCGTTGAGCCGATCATAAATACACCGACTACCACGGGCAAAATAAACGATTTTCTTAAGATTTTCTTATGCATTCGTTACGACTATTATACCATTGGCCTTTTGCCGCTTCTGACTGTACAAAGTCCTGTGTGCGACTTAGCTTGCCAATTGCAGGTGCAGTCCGCCGATGTGCATGATGAAGCGAGCAAGTTTGGTGGTTTGCTCGTAGAGCGAGGCGCTGCCGGAGCCGCTGCCGGCATTTTCGTCGTAGAGGCGTTCGCGCATGCTTTCATCGATGTATTCTTCGGCTTCTTCGCCAGCTTCGACTAGTGCACGGGCACGGATGGAGAAGATGATTCGGCGACGTTCCGGCTCTTCTAATTGTTTACCGGCTAACTGGTAGAGTTGTTCGAAGTATTCGCCGAGTACAGCTTCGATTTGCATGGCTTCTTCACTATCGTGACGTTCGGTCTGAACCAGGAGTTCCAGCCGTTCGGTAATAGCCTGAATGGTTTCCATCAGCTCTTGCATCGGTTCGGAGACTTCGGGCGGTGCGGTTTCGATGATGTCGAGGATGACCGCTTGCACTTCCTCATCCAGCTCTACGATGACCGGGGCAGCTTCAATCATTGGCGAAACAGGCGGCAAAGCCTCGATTACTTTTACTGCTTCTACGCGGACATCCTGTGGCACAGCATCGACAACTACCTCACCCTCTGCAGGCGCTTCCACCACTATACGATCGAGCTGTAACGGAAGTGTTAATTCTGACGTTTCCTGCAAGTCAAAACTCTCGGTAGCTTGCTCGATTTGCCCTTCGGCAAATGGCAAAATCTCAAACTGCAACTTTTTAGTTTCAGTCTCAGGGTTATCAATTACCTCTGTCTCTACGGTAGGTACGGGAGTTGGCTTTTCAATTTTTAGGGAAACCGACTGTACAATTACGGGCGCTTTGGGCTTTTTGACAATGACAGCTTCAGGCGCAGCCTCAACGGACGCTACCGGACTGTCGGTACTATTTACTTCCTCGGGCTCACTTGGTACCCTGACTTGCGGAGCTGATGGATATGAGACCTCAGGCACTTCCGGAGTTTCATCGACTATTACCGGCTGCTCGATCGTAACTTTTGGTTCAACTTTGGACTTCGCAGCAACAACCGCGGCAACTATCTCGGGTTTTGATTGCTGGGTCTCTTCCGGTTTCGGCTTTTCGACCAGGTAGTGCTGGAATTTCTCTGGAACCGCTACGCCGTTTTGTTCGGCGACCTTCGCCAGGAAGCGGTCGGCTTGTTCCGGCGTGAAATCGTGCGGACACTTCTGTCGCAGTTCGTCGGCAGTTCCGGTGATATTGAAAATGGTGAGCTCAGTGTCACCAAGGTGCTCGAGCATGGAAGCAGGTTCCTGCTCCAGCTGCTCATGTATAACCGGGAAGTGTTCGCTCATATCTGTTTTAACTCTAAATTAGTTAAGCTACTTAACCATTATATCAGATTTTCGCCACATTACCATAGGGTATAATAAGTGTAATGCAACCTAAACATCCGGAGTCAACAAAGAAATCACAGGGAGCTCGCTGGCTGCCCTTCATACTCGGACTGGCGCTGGGCGCGCTGGTGATTTTAGCCGTCCGCTTCGCCACCTACATGCCGGAACGCGTCCACTACCACGCCAACTTCGCAGTCTACCTCAACGGTCAGCAGTACACCTTCGACAAGCCCGTGTACTATCAACCGGTTTCGATCTGCAGTTCCGACAAGGGCATTACCATACCGCAGCAGCGGGCCCACATGCACGACAATAAGGGTGGCGTGGTGCATGTCCACGATCACGCCGTGACCTGGGGTCAGCTCTTCGAAAACCTCGGTTGGTACGTCGGCCCGGACTTCGTGGAAACCGATGACGGTACGATGTACAAAGCCAGTGGTGACGCTAAGCTGCACATTTTGCTCAATGACCAGGATTACACCGATTTAAGCCCGATCACTGATATGGTCATCACTGACAAAGCCCGTTTATTGGTGAGCTTCGGCACCATCGACGACGCCACGCTCCAGCAGGAATACAAAACGGTTGCCAACAGCGCCGCCCACTACGACACGTCCAAGGACCCGGCTTCCTGCGCCAGCGCCGAGAGCGTTACTTTACGCGAGCGCCTGCACCACCTGCTGTAGTGTCGTAGCGACCGCCACGGACGATAGCTACGTAGGCTGCCAGACCCAGTATAACCAGACTGCCAGCACTCAGGATCAGTACATCAGATGTGTCACCCTTGGCGGTGGCTGTCTGACTGGCTACGCGAACCGTAAAGGCCATTTTGAAACTGTCGGACGGATTGGCTTTGCGATGCCCGGTCAGTGTCAGAGTATAAACATTGAGACGCGGGAAGGTATAGTCCGCCTTGCCATCCCCGGCATTGCCGAAGACTGCCGGTGCCACGACGACATGATCCGTTGGCTGGCCATCGGACGAAATAGCGACGCTGATGTCGTAGTCATTTTGGTTATAACTGCCCTTGTCTTTGCCGATCAGGAAGTTCAGAACTGTCGGTTCACCGGCCGTCGGATCATCATCGGGGTCAATGTGCATGACGGCCGTATAGCCATTATTGCCCTTGAGCTGGTGGGCGCTGGCACTACCGCTCCCGAAAGCCAAACCACACAATAGAACCAGTATGACCAGACTAGCGAATCGCCGCATAGCTACTCCCCTTGCTACTACTTACCTGGTATTTGTCGCGTTGCGTATAGCCGTAGCTGAATACGATCACGAAGACAGCTGTCATAGTTGCGACGGTGACCATTTGCCAGTTACTGGCCGGATGACCCTGTCGGATGATAGCCAGGCATTGCAACCCGAAACCGATGGCCACCACCGTTCCCAGCAGCAACAGTACGGCTGGACGTGAGGCCTGGGCGCCGATCATGAAGGCGTGCAGTAACGTCAGGCTGATGGCCGCATAGACGAAGCGGTGCAACCGGAACCACCACTTCCCCATCCGCGTAAACGCCTTATCGAAAGACGTAAAGGCCATGGCCAGCAGTATGATCCAGGCGATTACTCCGACCAGAAACGCCGGTTGATAGTCGCCGGGGATGTGCAGCGGGTTGGCGAATTTGAACAGTGCGTCGTAGACAACCGTGATGTGCAGGCTGGCAAACCAGGCGGCGCCGATACCCAGCAGTCGCCGGGCATCGAACAGCAGCTTGCGTCCCGGAAAGCGCTTGAACACCGCGCAGACCGGGCCGATTAGTAACGCGGTACAGAGGAAGCTAAGTGACAACCAGGCGTAAACTTCAGCCAGACGAATGGCAAACAGGCTGGTGCCGCTATAACCGGTCGCCGCCCACCACCAGGATTCGAGACTGAGGACCACTATGGCGACACCGATATAAAACCGTATGCCGCGCAGCCAGTGCGTCAGCCAGACCGGTCTACTCAACGACGACCGTGCCATGCATGTACGTGTGCGGCTGGCAGTGGTAGGTGTACGTACCGGCCTTGGTGAATTTGAAGCTATAGGTTTCGCCCTTGCCGATCAGTGGACCGTTTGGAGCGTCACTTGACGGCGTATCGGCTACAACGTTGTGATGCACGGTATCCTGATTGGTCCAGGTGACTGTATCGCCGACTTTCACTTTGATGACAGCCGGGCTGAAGGCGTAGTCCTTGATGTCGACCATGGTGGCTGCAACTGCAGTACTAGCATCGGCATTGCTGGTGCTTGAATTAGAATTGGTAGCCGATGATTGCTTCTGAGACATTTGCATGCCATTCATGCTCGAGTTATTGGTTTTGCTGCCGCCGAGCAGCACGACGGCACCGATGATAATGATAACGGCGGCGACGGCGGCACCGATGAGTTTTTGCTGCTTGTCCATATAATCTCCTTAAATAGTTAGTGGGTAAGCCCCTCCCAGAACTTACCCACTAGTGTACTCCCTTGCGAGTTCGATTAGAACTTGCTTGGGAACTGGGCGACAATGCCGCCAGCCAGGGCGCTGAAGATACCTTCAATGTGCTTGTTAGCAGCGTTGAGGTCAGTCTGCTCCTTGGCGTAGTCTTTGTTGACGTGGTCGTCAATGATCTGAGCGGTCTGTGTGACGTGGTCGCTCAGCAGAGAGTAGAGGGTCTTCTCTGGCAGGTTAGGGTTAGCCTTGGCCAGGTAGGCGCTCAGTGG